>Ga0209515_10002630_pt1 | contig 27225 bp, 22 predicted proteins | sample Subgroupgradi54m_FD_187454 | JGI IMG/M metagenome (GOLD analysis project Ga0209515, IMG submission 187454) | Subsurface groundwater microbial communities from S. Glens Falls, New York, USA - GMW60B uncontaminated upgradient, 5.4 m (SPAdes)... ... | reverse complement strand
GGGTCAAGCCGTAACCGGTTGTTTCCTTATATATTCCAGGGCGGCATCGAGCCGTTCGAGCGTTTTCTCGCGCCCCACCAGCATCAGTGTCACGTCGATCGGCGGCGAGACTGCCTTGCCGGCCACCGCCACGCGTAACGGCTGCGCGATCTTGCCAAGCTTGAGCCCTTGCGCCTCGGCGATGCCGGCGACCACCTCGTGAATTGCCTGGGTCTCCCACAACGGCAGCACGGCGAGACGCTCACGCAAATCCTTGAGCGGCTTCTCGGCCTCCGGTTTCAGATGCGACGCGGCGTCCTTGGGATCGTAGTCCGCGAAGTCTTTGTAAAAAAACACGCTGTTATTCGCCATCTCGGCCAGGGTCTTGGCGCGTTCGCGCTGGGCCTTGACCACCTCGATCAGGTCCGGTCCACCCGACGCGGGATCGATGCCCTGCTGGCCCAGGTGGTGGCTCAGATGATGGGCCACGTGTTTGGGGTCGCTGTTCTTAATATAGTGCTGGTTGAGCCAGGTCAGCTTTTCGGGATTGAACGCCGCGGCCGAGCTGTGCACCTTGGTGACATCGAACAGCTTGATCATCTCGTCGATGGAAAAAACTTCCTGGTCCCCGTGCGACCAGCCCAGGCGCGCCAGGTAATTGAGCAGCGCCTCGGGCAGGTAACCATCCTCGCGATACTGCATCACGCTCACGGCCCCGTGGCGCTTGGACAGGCGCGCGCCATCCGGGCCCAGAATCATCGGCACATGGGCGTAAACCGGTGGCGTGAAATTCAGTGCCTTCAGCATGTTCATCTGACGCGGTGTGTTGTTCAGATGATCGTCGCCGCGAATCACATGGGAAATCTTCATGTCCATGTCATCCACCACCACGGTGAAATTGTAGGTCGGTGAACCGTCGCCGCGCGCGATGATCAGGTCGTCCAACTCGCTATTTTGGAATATCACCCGTCCGCGGATGAGGTCTTCGACCACCACGGCGCCGTCGAGCGGATTCTTGAAACGTACCACGGGTGCAACATCCTTCGGGGGGTTGGCAACGCCATGACGGCACTTGCCGTCGTAACGCGGCTTTTCCTTGCGCGCCATTTGCTCGGCGCGCAGGCTATCCAGGCGTTCCTTGGTGCAGTAGCAGTGGTAGGCCGTGCCCTCCTTGAGCATCGTCGCGATCACTTCCTTGTAGCGCGGGAAGCGATGGGTCTGGTAGAACGGCCCTTCGTCGTATTCCAGCCCCAGCCAGGTCATGCCCTGCAGGATCGCATCCACCGACTCGGAGGTGGAACGCTCGAGGTCGGTGTCTTCGATGCGCAGGATGAAGGTCCCGCCGTGCTTGCGGGCATACAGCCAGGAAAACAGCGCGGTGCGCGCACCGCCGACATGCAGGTAACCGGTAGGGCTCGGGGCAAATCGGGTGCGGACAGTCACGGAAATGGTTCGGTGGTTGGGAATGGACGCCTATGGTAAAGAAAATCGGCGGCAAAATCAGCAGAATTGACGCTCGTTCCCCGCAGGCAGTAAACTTGCGCGCTTGTTTTCCCCGCAAAGGGGCGATTAGCTCAGCGGTAGAGCACTGCCTTCACACGGCAGGGGTCGCAGGTTCGAACCCTGCATCGCCCACCATCTCCCATTCCAAACAAAAAGGGCCCGCTAGGCGGGCCCTTCTGATGTCGAACCTTATTATTGGGTTCAGTGAACTCGTTCGGCCCGTTCCGGGCGTTCGACTCGTTCCGGACGTCCGGCAGTATCAGGTCGTCCGATCTTTTCTGCCTTTGCTGATCTATCGGCCTTTTCAGACTTTTCCGATTTCATCGAGCCAGGCGAACTTTCCGCGCGAGATTCCTTCTTCAGTTCGTTGCGGGTATGGCTGGCAGCGCTGACGACGGGACCAAGCTTGAAGCCAAGATCCTTGGCGATCTTGCCCCAGCCCATCTTCTGGCTCCGGAGGGTTTCTAGTTTATTCAGCGCCTCGGTCATTGTCGGGTAGGTCTTGGCGTCGGTTTGTGTCAGGCGCTGGGCCATGGCTAGCTCGATGGTGGTCTCACCCCAGCCTTGATTCTTAGCGCGCAACTGCTCGACCACGCTGGAATCAACTTTGAACTGGCTGGAAAGTGTATTAATTTTGTCGCTTGACGCAGACGATGTGGCGCCGCGGTCGATTTCCTGCTTTATGGTCTCCAGTTGTGTTTCGTCCGAATTGGCTCTGGCCCATACCGGCACTCCCAATGCCATGATCAGGAACAGGCTACCTAATAGGGCTGTCGTGATATTTCCTTGCATCGTTATCTCCTAGTGGATCGTGTTGCGGAAAGACTTATTAACGCACATGAGGCATGCCGGTGGACGACCGTTCAGCAGGTGAATCAGGCCTCCCATTCCTCCAGCGGCGAGGAAGGCGGGCGTTTGTCGGCGATCAGGCGCTTGGCCTTGGCTTCGTCTTCGGCAAACGCCATACGCACCGCATTCGGATTGTCCGGCGATTCGGCGATACGCAACTCCCGGCAAAGATCTTTCGCCTCCTTGTATTGCACACAGGTTTTGACGAGAGTGAATTTTCTGTCGGCCGAAATCTTGAAAACGAAATAAGGCATGGCGCGCGTGTTCCTGTAACGGTTTAAAAGCCCGGAAATGCTACTCCGGCATCATCCGGTTGTCATCATTCGCCGACGTGCAGCAACTGGCCACGCACCCGTGCGATCTTGAAGTACGCAAGAAACGAAGCAAAACCGGCGGTGAGATAAACCACGTTGAGCAGTGCCGCGTGCAGCAGCAAGTCCGCGCGGAAGACATGGTCAAACAGAACCGCGCGCATGCCCTCGAATACATGACTCGACGGCAGCGCCGCCGCGACATATTGCAACCAGACCGGCAGAGTATCAATCGGATAATACACGCCGCTAACGGGCTGCACCGCGAAGATGGCGATCCACGCCATGCTCTCGGCGCCGAGACCGTAACGCAGCACGAAGCCCGAGACCAGCAATCCGATCGACCAGCCCATGATGATGAGATTGATGAAGAAAGCCAGCAACGGCAGGCCCATGCTGAAGATGGAATAGTGAAACAGCGGAATCGCGATGAGCGCGGCGCCGCCGACGCCGATCAGCGTGCGGATCAGGCTCATGGTGAGCAGCGCGCAACCCAGCTCGAATGGCCGCAGCGGGCTGACGAACAAGTGCCCCAGATTACGCGACCACATCTCTTCCATGAACACGAGCGAAACGCCGAGCTGGCTGCGGAACAGCACGTCCCAGAGCAATACGCCGGAGAGCAACACGCCCGAGGCCTGCGCAATCCACGAGCTGTGACTGACCAGGAACACCGTGATGAATCCCCACAGCACCATCTGCACCGTCGGCCAGTACACGAGCTCCAGAATGCGCGGGCCGGAACTGCGCAGCAAATAGGTGTGTCTCAGCACCAGGGCATAAATGCGGCGCAGCGAGGGAGTAAACCCGGTATGCGCGTGCGCCAGCCCAGTCATTGTTTCGCCACCTGCTGGCTGTCCGGGGTAATTTCGAGATGGCGTTGGCGCGCAATGTCGATGAACACTTCCTCCATGTTCTGCCGCCCGTAGCGCGTCAGCAACTGCGCCGGCGTGCCGCGATCCACGAGCTTACCGGCGCGCAGCATGATGACATCGTCGCACAGCCGTTCCACCTCCGACATGTTGTGCGAGGCCAGCAGAATGGTCGTGCCGGTGCGCTTGCGGTAGGCCTCCAGCATGCCGCGCACGTAGTCCGCCGTGTCGGGGTCGAGAGAGGCGGTTGGCTCATCGAGCAGCATCAGCTCCGGCTCGTTCAGCAGCGCCTTGGCCAGCACCACGCGCGTCTTCTCGCCCGCCGACAGTTGCCCGTAGGGCCGGTTCAGGAAACGCCCGATCTGAAGCTCCTCGCACAGGGCATTGATACGCGCGGATATATTGATGATCCCGTAGAGCCGCGCATAGACCGTGAGATTTTCGCGCACCGTCAGCCGCCGCGGCAGATCCACATACGGCGATGAAAAATTCAGGCGCGGCAACACCTGGTAGCGATCCCGCAGCATGTCCACACCAAAGACCGAAATGCTGCCCGAGGTGGGCAGCAGCAGTCCGAGCAGCATGGAAAGCGTCGTGGTCTTGCCGGCGCCGTTGCCGCCGAGCAGCGCGGTGGTGGAACGCAGCGCGACGTCAAAGCTGACGTCATCGACGGCAATGACCTTGTCGAAATGCTTGCTGATGCGGGAAACGGAGACGACTGATGGCGGCATTGACGCGCAGATTAGCGCAGGACGACGGGCTTGTCAGCTTAGTTTAGGTGTAGGGTGCACCCTGCGCACCGTTCGTAATACTTTAGGTGCGTGGGACACACCCTACAGATGTAAATCAGGAGCCTGCCGTTTCCAGCTTCTTCCACACACACTTGCCGCCACTCTTCTTGTCGAGCTCCTCCAGCCACGCCTGATGCGCGGCCAGTTCCTCGGCACTCGCCGGAATCACCGGCAGTTTCGGACGATTGGGGTCGAGGCGGCGGATGTCCGAAGGCGTGACGACGTTGGTGGCCGTGGCGTTTTTCAGATGACTATGGGTATCTTCGAACAAACCGGTCTGACCGCCGGTCATGGCGAGATACACGTCCGCCAGAATCTCAGCGTCGAGCAACGCGCCGTGCAGCGTGCGGTGCGAATTGTCCACGTTGTAGCGCCGACACAGCGAATCGAGGTCGTTCTTCTGTCCCGGATGCATGCCACGCGCGAGCTTGAGGGTATCCACTACGGTGCAGAAATCCTCGACGCGCTGCGGCGCCTTCCCCTTCACCATCACGGACAGCTCATTATTAAGGAAGCCGATGTCGAACGGCGCGTTGTGGATGATCAGCTCCGCGCCCTTGATGAATTCGAGCAGGTCTTTCACGATGTCGGCGAACTTCGGCTTGTCCGTCAGCATCTCGTTGGTGATGCCGTGCACCTCCATCGCCCCCTGGTCGATCTCGCGCCCGGGATTAATGTACTGCTGATAGCGGTTATTGCTCGCCCGCCGGCTGATCAGCTCCACGCAGCCGATTTCAATGATCCGGTGGCCTTCGGAAGGTTCGAGGCCGGTGGTTTCTGTGTCTAAGATTATCTGACGCACATTATTTTCCCTAAATAAATCACGAAAGATTAGTCGAATGGAGTATGGTTTCGCAAAAAATCGAGTGACTCACCATGTTGGTTATCAATATTCATCGAGCCATTAAACTCAGCAAACATAGAATAAATTCTATTGCGTTCTTGATCTGTTATGTTATGCGCAGAACCCAATATTGTTTTAAACCCACGATGATTCTTCAACGCTGTATTGATCGCTAATCTATTGAAATTGATGGGGTCATATCCAAAACCAAGAAATATAATACGTTCTGCACCCATAAATAAGTCTTGTGCCTTCTTGAACTGTGATAGGTCATCAGTATCTTCGTGAATAATTCTAATTCCAGCGATACTCTTTTTTAGAGTATCTGGATTTATTGCCGCACCAAATTCAAGAGCGTCTGTCGATAGGCCTGGAAATCCCCCTAATTGTCCATAGAGATGGATAACGGGGATAGATCGCAACTTATTGATACATTCCTCATGAGACCTTCCATAAGAATTACGTAATGCTGTATAAAGAAAAAATTCAAGCGAGCGATCATAATTAAATGTAAGTATCGAAACAGTGTTCTTATCGAATTCATCAAACTTGGCATTGAGCTTATTAAAAAAATACTCATACCAATTTGGTCTTGGGGCGCTATCCCCAAGTAAATTAATCTCGTTTTCCCGGGGTAACAAATGACATGCAATAGCTGCTTTTCCAACCTCAAGAAATTCTTGCCGATGCTCAAGAAAGGCATCTACCGATTGCTTGCCTGACTTAAGAAGTGCGAGTCGGAAGCCCTCAATGTCCCTTTCCTGAAAGCCAACTTCGATAAGTTGTAAACGTGGTGGCCGTCTTTTAGTAGGTAACAACGAAAAACAAATATCCTTTTTTAGGTCATAGCCCGAAGGAAAACCAAAAGGCATGCTGGCCCCAGCGCCAAGCACTAACACTGTTTGTTTTGTAATCACATTATTTTCTGACCAGACGCCGTCTTTATTGTTGTCGCTATAAATTAAACGTCGAATAATACTGAATTGATGTTTTAAAAACCCCGTATGGCGCGCCCGAGCATCGCAGCCGGAATCGGGAGCAGCGAGCCTCGTGTTTGAGCCCGTGGCGCGTAGTATGCGCCCGGCGAGTTGAGGCGAGCGCCGATTCCGGTGAGAAGCGCAGTGGGGTTTTCGCGCCATCCGGGGCGTGCTTTCTTTGGTTTCTTTCTTTGCACGAGCAAAGAAAGAAACCCGCCCGCGGTGCGGGGAACCGCAATTAGCTTTTCATCATCGCCGCAGGCGATTCGATTCAAATTATCACCCCTCACCCTAGCCCTCTCCCGCAAGGGGAGAGGGAAATATATCTCCCTCACGCCAACATCTCCTCAATCGCCCGATTAGCCAACTGATCGGCGCGCTCGTTCTCCTCATGTCCGCTATGCCCCTTGATCCACTTCCAGTGAATCTTGTGCTTGTGCGCCGCTTCATCGAGGCGTTGCCACAAATCCTGGTTCTTCACCGGTTTCTTGTCCGCGGTTTTCCAGCCGCGGCGCTTCCAGTTCGCGAGCCATTCGGTGATGCCTTTTTTCACGTACTGGGAGTCGGTCGTGAGCGTGACCTCGCACGGGCGTTTGAGCGCTTCGAGCGACTGGATCGCGGCCATGAGCTCCATGCGGTTGTTGGTGGTCTCGCGCTCGGCGCCGTAGAGTTCCTTCTCGTGATCATCCTTGAACAGGATCGCGCCCCAGCCGCCGGGACCGGGGTTGCCGCGGCAAGCGCCGTCAGTGAAGATCGTGACTTTATCCAAGCGAGGTGCGGGAACGCGTTATTGTTTTCGTTGAAACGGCAGGATCATCCCGCGCGCGGCGGGCTGAGTCATGCCCGAGGCGACGGCGCGTTTGGTTTTCCAGCTGAGCGGCAGCGGCGTCACGCCGACGACGCGCTTCTTCGCGACGACCAGATACACCCCCGCCATCATCGGCCACCAGCGGTCGCCCATCTTGTCGAGGAAGTGCAGCCGGTGCATGAAACTTTCGTTGCGCAGCGGCGGGCGGTAATAGAGCATCGTGCCGTGCGTGGTTTCGAAGTCGAGCAGCGCGAGCCAGTCCTTGATGCGCGACAGGCGGAAAAACTTTCCGCACCACGGCGCCGCGCGCGGGCGGCGCGCGGTGAGTCGGCGGAATCCCCACAGGCTCATCGGGTTGAAGCCGAGAATCACGACGTGGCCTTCGGGGCGCAGCACGCGGCTGACCTCGCGCAGGACCTGATGCGGGTCGTCGCAGAAATCAAGCGTGTGCGGCAGGATCAGGACATCGGCGCTTTTGGTGTCGAGCGGCAACGCCTCGGGCTGTCCGCGCACCACGCAGCCGTCCGGCCCGGCGTGGTGATCGAGCAGGATGCGCGTGGGGGCGATGCAGGCATCCATCAGGTTGAGTTCGCCGATCTGGCCGAGCTGGGCGGCCACCGTGCCATAAAGGTTGGGCAACACGGCACGCAGGTGCTGAGCCTCCTGCGACTGCAGCGTCCGCCCAAGCGGCGAATCGAACCACTCGCGCAACTGGCGCCACGGCGTGGTACAGGAATCTGTCTGGCTCATTGACGTTCTCCCTGCAGGCTCTCAAACTGGATGCATGACCGATGTTTTACACGTCCGCGCTTTCGAGGACAACTATATCTGGCTGATCCGCGGGAAATCCCCGGACCGCGTGGCCATCGTCGACCCCGGCGACGCCGACCCGGTGCTGGCGGCGCTGGAAAAACAGCGCCTGAAGCCCGCGGCCATCCTCTGCACCCACCATCACGGCGACCACGTGGGCGGCGTGGAGGACATACTCAAACATTATACTGTCCCGGTGTACGGCCCGGCGCGCGAGCGCATCCCGGCCGTCACGCAGCGGCTCAAGGACGGCGATCACATCGATCTTCCCGATCTCGGCTTGGGATTCGACGTGCTCGATGTTCCCGGCCACACCGCCGGTCACATCGCCTATTATGGTGCGGGCATGCTGTTCTGTGGCGACACGATGTTCTCGGCCGGCTGCGGGCGCTTGTTCGAAGGCACCGCGGAACAGATGCTCACCTCGCTTTCCAGGTTCAGCGCCCTGCCGGAAGCGACCCAAATGTACTGCGGGCACGAATACACCGAGGCCAACTTGCGCTTTGCGCTCACGGTCGAACCGGACAACGCTGACGCGCGTGCGCATAGCGACTGGGCGCGTGCGCAACGAACCCAGAATCTACCCACGCTGCCCTCGACCATCGGCCTGGAGCGGCGCATCAACCCGTTCCTGCGATCCGGACAGGCGACAGTGCGCGCGGCGGCCGAAAAACAGATCGGGCGCAGGCTCGATTCCGCGGTGGCGGTGTTCGCGGCGGTGCGGCGATGGAAGGATGATTTTAGAGGATGAGCGGTAGGATTTTTTGCCCTTCTAGACGGCAAAATTCACGTCTGTCATTCTGCACTGGACAAATGACAGAACATTGAATTTACTTAAATAATCTCCTTCAACAGGTTGACGCTCCATCATCTTCACCCTACTATTTGCTCACATGCATTGGCAAAGAATCAAGAAACAGGTCCTGCCCGTTGTCGTTCTCCTTACCCTGGCAGGATGCGCGACAACCTCCCCCGAGACCGCCAAGAAAGCCCCTGAACCGACCCCGGCCCAGGCCGTGTCGGCTGCGGGCGACCTAAACGTTACATCTTCTCCGTCGACGATCCTGTTCGAGAGCGACAAGTCCGCCGACACGAAGCCTGCCGTCGTCACAAGTAACGATTCCGACCTCTGGGCCAGGCTGCGCAAGGGCTTCACCATGAAGCCGCTCGACAGCCCGCAGGTCGAGCGCGAGATAAAGTGGTTCGTCAACAATCCCGAGTACATGCAGCGCATGATGGACCGCGCCAAGCTGTATCTGTATTACATCGCCGACGAAGTCGAAAAGCGTGGCATGCCGATGGAAATAGCGCTGTTGCCCGCGATTGAGAGCGCCTACAAGGCGAACGCCTACTCACGCGCCCGCGCATCAGGCCTGTGGCAGTTCATGCCGCGCACCGGAAAGCTCTACGGCCTGAAAGCTAACTGGTGGTACGACGGCCGTCGCGACGTGCAAGCCTCCACGCAGGCGGCGCTCGACTACCTCGAGAAACTTTACAACGATTTTGACGGCGACTGGCACCTGGCGCTCGCCGCGTACAACGCGGGCGAAGGCAAGATCGGGCGCATGATGAAATACAACGAGCGCAAGGGAAAATCCACGGATTACCAGTACCTCAAGCTCAAGCGCGAGACGCAACATTACGTGCCGAAACTCATGGCCATGGTCAGCATCGTCGCCGACCCGGCCAAGTACGGCGTGAAGCTGGCCAGCATCCCGAACGAACCCTATTTTACAACGGTCGAGACCGGCTCGCAGATTGACCTCGGCGTCGTGGCCAAACTGGTGGACATGCCGGTGGACGACCTGCACGACATCAATCCCGGGTACACGCGCTGGGCCACCGACCCCAACGGTCCGCACCAGCTGCTGGTACCGGCCGACAAGAAAGACGCCCTGATCGCGGGATTGAACAGCCTGCCGGAAGAGGAAAGAGTTCAGTGGCTGCATCATTCGGTCAAACGCGGAGAGACATTGAACCAGATCAGCCGTCACTACAAGCTCAACGTCGAGACACTTCGCACCGCCAATAACCTGCACAGCAACCTGCTCCGTAACGGACAGGACCTGCTGATTCCGATTTCCGCCCGTCCGTTGAAGCCGGAAGTGATTCGCACCGCCTACCGCGCTTCGTCCTCGCGTGCCGCCCGCGGCGAGCCGGTCATTCATCGTGTGCGCCGCGGCGAAACCTTGTCGAGCATCGCGCGCCGCTACAACGTGGTGGCTGGCCAGCTGGCGAAGTGGAACCTCATGCAGATGAGCGATGTACTGCGTCTCGGGCAGAAACTCAAAATCTGGACCGGCGGCGCCCCGACCGCCTCGATCGAAGTCTCCACGCCGAACGGCTAGCCGTTCCGTTTTCTTCTAGTTCTTCCCCGTCGTGAACAGATGGCAACGCGCCTCATGCGTGCTGCTGAATACCGTTGTCGCGGGATATTGCCGGCGGCAGATATCCATCGCCTGCGGACAACGCGGATGGAAATGGCAACCCGCCGGAGGGTTGCTCGGCGAGGGCATGTCGCCCTGCAGGCGGATGATGGTGCGGCGATCCTTCGCGTCGATCACCGGCACCGCCGACAACAGCGCTTCGGTGTACGGGTGCTTCGGGTTCTCCAGTACCTCGTCCACGCGCCCACGTTCCACGATGCGCCCGAGATACATGACCGCCACCTCGTGCGCCAGGTACTCCACCACCGACAGGTTGTGCGTGATGAACAGGTAACTTAAACCCAGATCGTCCTGCAGGCCCTTGAGCAGGTTCAGCACCTGAGCCTGGACGGACACATCGAGCGCGCTGGTGGGCTCGTCGCACACGATCAGCTCCGGTTCGACCGCCAGCGCCCGTGCGATGCTGATGCGCTGGCGCTGACCGCCGGAGAACTCGTGCGGGTAGCGCTGGCGCGCCTCGGGTGGTAATCCGACCTGTTGCAGCAGTTCCGCCACCCTGACCTGCCGTTCCACGCGGTTGGCGCCGATGTCCTGGGCGCGCATGCCCTCTTCCAGTATCTCGCCGACCAGCATGCGCGGGTCGAGTGAGGCATAAGGGTCCTGGAAAATGATCTGGAAGTGGCGCCGCAGTGGTCGTAGCTCACTCCCCTTCAATTGAGTGAGCTCCTGTCCGTTGTACGTCACGCTTCCTGCCGTGGGAGGGACCAGTTGCAGAATGCCTTTGCCGACGGTGGTCTTGCCGCAACCGGATTCGCCCACGAGCGCCAACGTGCGGCCGCGCGCGATGTCCAGCGATACTCCATCGACTGCCTTCACGTGACCCACGATATGCTGGAACACGCCCTTGGTAATCGGGAAATGCACTTTAAGGTCGGCCACGTGCAACAGCGTTTCACCCGCCTTGCCGGTATCCGCTTTCGGTGCCTTTCTGGTTGTACGGCGGGATTTGACCGTCGCGGGTGGCGCCGACACGGTATCGTCGTACAGATGGCAACGCACACCCCTGCTGTTCTGTATCGTCCAGCCAGGGACTTTCTTGCGGCAGAGTTCCCAGGCCTGATCGCAGCGGTCGGCAAACCGGCAGCCGTGGAATGTCTGTCGCAGCGACGGTACGCTGCCGGCGATCACCTCCAGTGCCGCGCCGCGCTGCCCGCGCCCGGGGATGGAGCGGAACAACTTGCGCGAATACGGATGTTTGGGTGAAGCAAAGAACTGTTTACGCGACGCGGATTCGACGATCTGCCCCGCGTACATGACGGCGACACGATCCGCCATCTCCGCCACCACGCCGAGGTCGTGGGTGATCAGCAGGATCGCCATGCCGGTCTGTTTCTGAAGTTCCCTCAGCAAACCCAGAATCTGCGCCTGGATAGTGACATCGAGCGCCGTGGTCGGTTCATCGGCAATCAACAGGTCGGGCTGCGCCGCCAGCGCCATGGCGATCATGACGCGCTGTTTCATGCCGCCGGAAAGCTGATGCGGATACTCATCGTAGCGCCGGTCGGCATCGGCAATGCCGACCGCGGCCAGCAGTTCCGCCACCCTGGCGCGGCATTGCTTGCGTGTCTGCCTGTCGGCGGCAGGCAGCGCTTCGCTGATCTGCTCGCCGATGGTCAGCACCGGATTGAGCGAGGTTTGCGGCTCCTGGAAGATCATGGCGATACGCTTGCCGCGAATGTTGCGCATGTCGCGTTCAGGCAGTGCCAGCACGTCCTGATCGTCCAGCCGCACCTGGCCGGCGGCGATGTGGCCGGCGGGTTGCGGCACCAGTTGCAGCAGCGACAGCGCCGAGATCGACTTGCCGCAGCCGGATTCGCCGAGCAACGCCAGCGTCTCGCCGCGTGCGATCGCGAAGTCGATACCGTCCACGGCACGCACCATGCCCTCGGGGGTGTCGAACCAAGTCTTGAGACCTTCGACTCTGAGCAATTCTTCTTTAGCGCTCATTGCGTCTCCGGTAGCGGCTGTCGAATGTCGTGCGCGCAGCGCACGCTACATTGGATTCCCGTGGGTCAGTCACCCGCAAGTAGCTTTTAATCATCGCCGAAGGCGATTCGATAATCCGTGTAGAACACAAAATTGGTATCACTTCCGCAACCTCGGATCGAACGCATCCCGCACCGCGTCGGAAAAAAGATTCGCCGACAGCACCAGCCCGAACATGAACACGAACGCCGAGGCCAGGCTCCACCACACGACCGGCTCGCGCGCCATTTCCAGCCGCGCACTGTTGATCATGTTGCCCCAGCTGTCCATGGTCGGGTCCACGCCCACGCCGACGTAGGACAGCACCGCCTCGGCCAGTACCAGCCCGCTGAAGTCCAGCACCACCGCAATGAGGATGATGTGCATGACGTTGGGCAGGATATGACGCGCCATGACCGACACGTGACTAGAGCCCAAGGCTCGCGCCGCCTGCAGGTAATCCATCTCGCGCAGCTTAAGCGTTTCGCCGCGCAACAACCGGCACAGGCTGGTCCAGCTGGTCACACCGAGGATCAGACACAGGAACAGCAGCCGGATGTCGGCTCGTTCCGTGGCGCTGTGGAACGAGTCGGGATGATTTCCCACGTACACTTGCAGACTCAGGATGGAGGCGGCGATCAGCAGCACGCCGGGAATCGAGCTCAGTGTCGTGTAGGTGTACTGGATGACGTCATCGACCCAACCGCGGAAATAGCCGGCCATGATGCCGAACACGGCGGCGAACGGCAGCATCACCAGCGTGGTGAGCGTGCCGATCACGAGACCGGTGCGGATGCTTTTGAGAGATTTGTAAAAGACATCCTGGCCCACCTGGTCGGTGCCAAGAATGTGATAGGCCTGCGAGAGGCTGACGGCATTCATGGCGAGCACGATCAAGATTCCTGTCGTCACCCAAATCGTGCGCCATGGAACCTGGCCTTCACCGCGCACGAACCGGCGCGCCGCCTGGCTCCACAATTCCGTGCGCTCGCGCCACATCAACAGAAACCCCGCGACCAGTGGCAGCCACAAGACAAGGCCCGTAGCCGTGGCCGCGATCACCCGCCGCGTAATGTCCGCTGCGCGCACGCCCGAGTCTTTCAGGTGCGCCCCGCCGTATAACAGACGTGGATATTCCCGCGCATGCCGGCCGTCGGGATACTCCATGGTTTCCTTGGTGTAGGCCTGCATGGCGAATGGCGCAGAATAGGTTTTCTCGAGACGCGTGCGCAGGGGCGTCGTCAGCTTATCCAGCAGACTCAGCACCTCGTTCGAATAGACCCGCTCACCCTGCTTCTGGGTCTCAAGCAGAGGCCGGTAGTGCACCGAGTCCATGAGCCCTACGGCCACGTAGACCGACAGGATGACCAGGGAAGCCATGGCCATCGGCCGACGCGAAACCTGCCGCCACGGCACGCGCAGGTGCTCGTGGCGCAGGGTATAGAACGCGAAGACAATTACCGACACCAGCAGCAGATAGATCAGGATATCGGTCCAGAGGAATTCGAGCTGGAAAGGCATGGCGTCAGCTCAACCTCACGCGCGGGTCCACCAGCGTGTAGGTGATGTCGGTCAGGATCAGCCCCAGGATGTACAACACCGAGCCGAGGAACACCATGGCGCGCACGATGGCGAAGTCCTGCGAGTTAATGGCATCAATCGTATAGCTGCCGAGGCCGGGAATCCCGAAGAACGACTCCATGATGAGGCTGCCGGTGAACAGCAACGGGATCACGACCACGACGCCGGTCAGGATCGGAATCATGGCGTTCTTGAGCACGTGACGGAACAACACGCGCAATTCCGACAGACCCTTGGCGCGCGCGGTGCGAACGTAATCCTTGCTAATTTCCTCGAGAAAGAACGTGCGGTACAGGCGCGTGCTCGAACCGATGCCGCTCACGACTCCGACCAATACCGGCAGCACCAGGAACTTGACCGCGTCCACGCCGATGTCATAACCCGAAACCGGCACCAGGCGCAGCAGCATGCTGACCAGGTATTGTCCGCCGATGACGTAAAACAGTGCGGAGATGGACATCATGATGACGCACAGCACCACGCCCGCGGTGTCGAGATAGCTGCCGCGAAAAAAAGCGATCAGCATGGCAAACGTGATGTGCACCAGAATGCCGACCAGAAAAATCGGCAGGGCGATGGCGAGACTCGGCCACATGCGTTGGCGGATGTCGTAACCGATGTTACGGTCGTTGTCAGAGCGGCCGAATTCGAGCGCGAACAGGCGCAGCGAATGTTTGTAAAAGATGGTATCGGTGAGCTTTTCCGTGCCGGCGCCGGGGGCGTTGTACAGCAACGGCTTGTTGTAACCGCGGTCCTCTTTCCACTTGGCGATCGCCTCGGGCGTGACGCGCTTGCCGCCCAGATGCACGCGCGCCATGTCGTCGGGACTGTTGACGAAGAAGAACAGTGCGAACGTGAGCAGGTTTACGCCAATCAGGATCGGTATCGCGTACAGCAGGCGACGGATGATGTAGGCGATCACCGGCGCCCTCCCCTTTCACGCCGACGGTAGGTCATGACAGCCGGCACCGCACTTGCCACGAGCACCGCCAGGACGACCACGACGGGCCAGATCACGGGGTGGTTCCATGCCGCGCGCTGCATGGCCCGCCTCTTGGGATCGAGCCGGGCATATTTGAGGGTATTGTTCGCCATCTGCCCGGGCTTGGTGTTGAACAACCAGTCGTGCTGCAGGGTGAACTGCTTCGGATGCACGCCCCAGACCCAGGGCACGTCGCGACGCGCGATGTCAACCATCCGGTCGATGATCGCCTGGCGCTCCGGAGTGTTGTCCATGTTCTTCATGCGCTCAAACAGGCGGTTGAACTCCGGATTGTCGTAGTTCGACGCGTTCTCGCCGTCGTGGCCGACCTTCTTGTTCGGTCCGTAGAGCAGAAACAGGAAATTCTCCGGGTCGGGGTAGTCCGCGTTCCAGCCCCAGTCGTAGATCTGCGCATCGCCCTTGCGCATCTTTTCCTGAAAGCGGTTGTAGTCGGTGGCGCGGATCACCAGCTGGACATCGAGCTTCTGCAACTGCTTGCGCATCCAGTCGAGCTGCGCCTTTCTTTCTGGTCCGATGGCCGGGGTTTCATAATTGATCGACAGCGGCTTCCCCGACGCGGGGTCCACGCCACCCGGATAACCCGCCTCCGCTAGCAACTGGCGGGCGTATTCGATTGGCTTGCGCTGCGGTCTTCCATCGATCCAATCGTACACGTACGGATTGATGCCCGCCTTGCCCTCGCGGTAGCCGAAGATGCCCGGCGCCAACGGGCCTTGCGCGGCGATGCCACGCCCATTGTCGAATATCGATATCCGTTCCTCGAAATCGATGGCGATGGAGATCGCCTGACGCAGCTTGCGGGCACGTTCCGTATAACCGCCCACCAGCGGGTCGAGCATGTTGAACCCAAGGTAATAAGTCGAGGTCTGCACACTGGTCAGCAGTTGTATGCCCTTCTGTTTCATCGCCTCGCTCACCTCGGTGTCGCCCTCGCCGGTGAAGCGGATCGCCTGATCGAAACTCTCGGCCAGCACGCCGGAGCGGTCGTAATATCCTTGCAGAAACTTGTTCCAGTAAGGGATGTCTTCCTTCTCGAGACTGAACACGACTTTATCGATGAAGGGAAGATGCTGGCCGGCATCGGCGAGCAGACCGGCAGGCCCGTCTCCAGACTCGCCCTCGGCGGGATAAAATTCTTCGTGGTAGCGGGGATTGCGCTCCAGCACCATCTGGCGATTGGGATTGTTGACCGTGAGCATGTAGGCGCCACTGCCGACGGGGTACCAGTCGAGCGTGAGATTCTTTTCCGCCATGCCCGGCTGCGAGAAAAAATGATCCGCCTCGGGAGCCATCGGTGCAAAAAACGGCATGGCCATCCAGTACAGGAACTGCGGATACTTGCCGTTGATCTTCACGCGGTAGATGTAGCGGTCCACCTGCTCGACGCCGGCCAGCGGGTATTGCGCGAGATCGAGATAAACGCCCTGCTCGCGGCCGCCGGCGATGGCGTCATAGGCCTTCTTGAGCGTGCCGGCATATTCCCGGATCCCTACGATGTAATCGTTCATGAGACTCTGGATCGGCGAGTGCAGCTTGGGATGAGCCAGACGCTTGATCTGGTAGATGTAGTCGGCGGCGGTCACTTCGCGCGTGCCGGTTTGCGCAAAATCACCGATGGCATTGATCTCCGTGAGGTCGCCCGTGCCCAGAGCGTGATACAGCAGTCGGCCGGAAGCATCGCGTGCGAACGCCGGGTGCGGCTGGAAATAAATGCCCGGACGGATATGGATCTCGTATACGCTGTAGGCGATGTGCGCCACCGGGACATCGTGCGGCAGGCGGCGTCCCTGCTTGTCGAAAAACACGGGCGTGGGAACGCCGCTGGCGGTCAGCGGCACCAGCGTGTACGGCCGCTTGAGGTAATGGTACTGGAACGGCGGTTCGTAGATCTGGGCGATGAATTGATATTCGTTGGAGCTGTAGGCGCGCGCCGGGTCGAATGTCTTGGGGCGCTCACGGAAGGCGGAATACAGAATGTTCTTTTCCGCGTCTGCCGCCGGATAGGGATTGTTCCAGGAAGCCGCCACGGCAGCGGAGAAAAGGATCAAAATCGCCAACAAAACAGTCCGCGTCGCGCCGGGGCATTTCATGCTGCCTGAGTCCGTTCTCCAGTAGGTCCATCGTGCCGGGTAAATGTAGCCCTGCTCGCTGCGCTCGCTCGTCTTGACGTATTAAGCAAGCCGGTCAGGCTCCAATATATCAAATTCCATCCATTCATCCCTCTTCCCGCGGGCGTGAATTTTCGCTACTGTAGCGACTGATTTCACCCGGACGCCCGGTTAAGCAACATGGCGCCAGGTTCTCAATTCAAATAACAGGTGGAGATCGTTTTATGGGATTTCTGGCAGGCAAGCGGGCGTTGATCGTGGGCGTGGCCGGGGACCGGTCGATCGCCTGGGGAATCGCCAAGGCCATGCACCGGGAAGGCGCCGAGATCGCCTATACCTACCAGAACGAGAAGCTCAAGGAACGGGTCCAGAAGCTGGCGGCCCAGACCAAGTCGGATATCCTGATCCCCTGCGATGTCTCCAGCGATGAGCAGATCGAGGCGGTGTTCTCGCACCTCGACGACTACTGGGATGGGCTCGACATCATCGTCCATTCAGTCGCTTTCGCGCTGCGTGAACAGCTGTCCGGCAACTTCGTGGATGTCACGACGCGCGAGGGATTTCGCATCGCGCACGAGATCAGCTCTTTCAGCCTGACCGCGCTGGCCAAGGCTGGCCGGTCGATGATGCAGGGCCGCCAGGGGGCGTTGCTGACACTCACCTACATCGGCGCCGACCGCTCAGTACCCAATTACAACATCATGGGACTGGCCAAGGCGAGCCTCGAAGCAAACGTGCGCTATCTGGCGCAGGCGCTCGGCCCGGAGGGCGTCCGCGTTAACGCGATCTCCGCCGGACCTATCCGAACGTTGGCGGCCGCCGGCATTACCGACTTTAAAAAGCTGCTGGAGTACAACGACAAAATGGCGCCGCTCGGGCGCGGCGTGACCATCGACGAGGTGGGAAATGTGGCGGCGTTCCTGTGCTCCGATCTCGCCTCCGCCGTGACCGGCGAAATCACCTATGTCGACGGCGGATTCAACACCGTGGCGATCGGCCTGGATTACGGCAAACTGCTGGAATAGGCTTAGAGCTGGTCGGCGTAAATCTTGATACTTGTCTTCTGCCGCAATCCCGCGCGGTAATTGGCATAGTAGTCCGGACCGCGACGCTTGATCAGTAACGATCGGGCTTTCTGCAGCGCGCTGGTTTCCGCCTTGTCTGGCAAGTCGCGCACGTGCAACAGGCTCAGCACCGCATAACCCTGGGGGCCCAAGTCAACCAGATCGTACACCGGCTTTCCCTCTTCCGGTCGCACTGCCCGGAACGCGGCTTCGGCGATGAGTGATTCAACGCCTGCCGGCGATTGGCGCGTGAACGCCTTCGGTGACTGGTATTTGAAACCACGCTTTTTGGCTAGCGCCTCGAGCGATCCGCCGGCCTGCAGCTCACGCAACCATGCTTCACCCAGCTTGCCGGCTTGCTGTTTTGCCTGTTCCTGCTTCAGTACTCGCTCGATCTGTGCGCGCACCTCAGCCAACGGCTTGCGTCCGGCCGGCTGCTTGTCGGTGACGCGGATGGCCACCAGGGTATCACCGCTGATCTCAATCGCATCGCTGTTGCGAACCTGAGCCAGCACATCCGGCTCGAACGCGGCCTGTGCCACCTTGGGGCTGGCGGCAATGCCGGGTCCGCCGGCGCGCGTGAACCAATCGCTTTTCTGAATCGGGAGTCCCAAGGCCTTGGCCGCGGGCGCAAGACTGTCCGGCTGTTCATAGACAAGATTGCGGAATTTCTCCGACAGCTCGAAAAACTTTTCTTCGCCCTTACGCTTGCGCACGACGTCCGTCAATTCCTTGCGCGCATCCGCAAAAGGTTTGCGCTTCTCGGGGGTCAGGGAGGTGAGCTTGATAAGATGATAGCCGTAGGTACTGCGAACCGGCTGGCTGATTTCACCGGGCTTCAATCCGAAGGCCGCCGCTTCCAGTTCCTTCGGAATCGCCCCACGGCGAATCTCGCCAAGGTCGCCGCCGCCAGGGGATGTCGCGCTGTCGGTGGAATATTTTTTCGCGAGCGCACCGAAATCAGCCCCGGCGCGGGCCTGCTTGGCGATGTCCTGAATTTTCGTCAGCGTTTCCTTGGCCTGCTCATCCGTGGCCTGGGCAGGAAGCGAAATCAAGATATGACTGGCGCGGCGCTTCTCGGGAGTGACGTATCGGGCCGCTTCCTCGGTATAGGCCTTTTTGAGATCCTCTTCCGTCGGTTGGTCGCCCGTATTCAGGTCACCGGCGGAGAATCGCAGGTACTCGACGCGGACTTGTTCGGGTATCTGGAAGAGCTCGGTGTGGGATGAATAGTATTGTTCGATCTCCTGGCCGCTGACGGGCTCCTTGGACATCACCGCGTCGGGGCTTATCACGGCGTAGGCCAGCTCCCGTTCCTGCGACAGCAAGCGGACCAGCGCTGCCACATCGGTGCGCGTCACAAAGCCGCTATCGCTCAAGCCGGCCTGAACCTGCATGGCAAGATTTTCCTCGCGCACACGGCTCTCGAATTCATGCAGATTCATGCCTTCGCGACGCAGTGTGGCTTCATACAGCACGGAATCAAAACGTCCGTCACGCTGAAAATACGGCAGTTCGCGGATTGTTTGGGCCAGTCGCGCGTCGCTGAGGCGGTAACCCTGCGCCTCGGCATCGTGCACGAGTAATGCCTGATCGATCAGGCTGTCGAGAATCCGTTGTTTGAATTGGGGGTTGTCCAGAGTTGCCGGCCCCACTTGGCCACGCAGCCGGTCGATCTCGCGCCGGTATTTTATCTGACTGATATCAATGTCACCGGCCTTGGCGACATTGATCTTGGAACCGCTGTCGAAATAGGAATTGATACCCCACAGCGCAAACGGGACGACAACCAGAATCAGGATGAAAGTAGCAAAGATGCCCTGGGTTTTTTCGCGGATCGTGGTAAGCATTGGGCGATCACTCTACAGAGGGTTTGCGGGCACTTCAATTCTCAGAACAGATTCAATAAAAAAGGGCGAGGATGACTCCTCGCCCTGCGCGTGTAGTGGCGGAGCGGACGGGACTCGAACCCGCGACCCCCGGCGTGACAGGCCGGTATTCTAACCAACTGAACTACCGCTCCCGGTCTTTGGTGGGTGCTGAGGGGTTCGAACCCCCGACATTCGCCTTGTAAGGGCGACGCTCTACCAACTGAGCTAAGCACCCTGAAGTCGAATAAGACTTCCCCCAAAAGGCCGGTTAGTTTAAGGCATCCTTCAGGCCTTTGCCAGACTTGAATTTAGGTGCCTTGGAGGCTGGGATGGCGATCATTTCGCCGGTGCGCGGATTGCGCCCGGTGCGCGCGGACCGGTTGCTCACAGAAAATGTACCGAAGCCGGAGAGCGTAACGGTATCGCCCTCGCGCAAGGTACCGGCGATGATCTCGAGCACCGCTTCCACGGCGCGTGTAGCGGAGGCTTTGTTCAGCTCGGTGGTTACAGCAACTTTGTCAATCAGATCGGTTTTATTCACGTTAGCGTCCTCTTGCTGGATGTGGTGAACAGGATTCCCGAAAACAATTGCTGCTGAAGCAAAAACAACGCTCCATGAAAAAACATAGACGCGTCGCAGGTTATATACAGTTGCGGGAAATCCTTGTCAAGAAAAACAGACACACGACACGGGCCGTGAGGCGCCGTGTCGTGTGAGCGGAGACAAAAAGGAGAAGTGCCCTCGCCTGAGGGCGAGTCGGGCCGTACCCGTCAATGCGTCGTGATCGGGTTGACGGCGGCAGGCTGCTCCAGCGGCTTGGCCGCTTCGGCGAGCTTCGATTCATCCAGCGGCTCAGGCAGGCGCTCAAGCGCCGCTTCCAGCACCTGATCGACCCAGCGCACGGGACGGATATCGAGGCTGTCGCGGATGTTCTTCGGAATCTCAGCGAGGTCCTTGCGGTTCTCTTCCGGAATCAGCACCACCTTGAGGTTGCCGCGGTGTGCCGCGAGCAGCTTTTCCTTGAGTCCGCCGATCGGCAATACCTCGCCACGCAGCGTGATTTCGCCAGTCATGGCCACCTCGGCGCGCACCGGTATTTTGGTCAACGCCGAGACCATGGCGGTGCACATGGCTATGCCGGCGCTGGGTCCATCCTTCGGCGTGGCGCCTTCAGGCACGTGCAGGTGAAAGTCATGTTTCTGGTAGAAATCGGGCATGATGCCAAGCTTGGCCGCGCGTGCGCGCACCACACTCATGGCCGCCTGGATGGACTCCTGCATAACATCGCCGAGCTTGCCGGTAATGGTCAGCTTGCCCTTCCCGGGCACGATAACCGCTTCGATGGTGAGCAATTCGCCGCCCACCTCGGTCCACGCGAGGCCCGTAACCTGACCTACCTGGTTGGTCACCTCGGCCGTGCCGTAACGGTAGCGCCGCACACCGAGGTACTTCTCCAGGCTCTTGGGCGTAACGGCAATCGTCTTCTCCGCCTTGCCCTTGTTGAGCAGGAGTTCCTTCGTCACCTTGCGGCAGATCTTGGCGATCTCGCGCTCGAGATTGCGCACCCCCGCTTCACGCGTGTAATAACGGGTGATGTCGCGAACGGTCTTCTCGGGCAGATGCAGCTCGTTTTCCTTGAGCCCGTTGTTCTTGAGCTGCTTGGGAATCAGATAGCGCATGGCGATGTTGATCTTCTCATCATCGGTGTAACCCGAAAGACGAATCACCTCCATGCGGTCAAGCAGCGGCGGTGGAATATTCAGCGTGTTGGCCGTGGCGATGAACATGACATCCGAGAGGTCGTAATCGACCTCGAGATAATGATCATTGAACGCGTGGTTCTGCTCCGGGTCGAGCACCTCGAGCAACGCCGAAGATGGATCGCCGCGGAAATCCATGGCCATCTTGTCGACCTCATCCAGCATAAAGAGCGGGTTGCGAACCTTCGCCTTGGCCAGATTCTGGACGATCTTGCCGGGCAAGGAGCCGATATAAGTCCGGCGATGACCGCGGATTTCGGCCTCGTCACGCACGCCACCCAGCGACATACGCACGAACTTGCGATTCGTGGCGCGTGCGATAGATTGACCGAGCGAGGTCTTACCGACGCCCGGCGGACCCACCAGGCACAGGATCGGACCCTTGAGTTTGTTCACCCGTTGCTGCACGGCAAGATATTCAAGGATGCGTTCCTTGACCTTCTCTAGGCCATAGTGATCCTTCTCGAGAATTTCCTCGGCCTTCAAAAGATCTTTCTGGATCTTGTTGCGCTTCTTCCACGGAACATTTACCAGCCAATCGATATAGTTGCGCACGACCGTGGCCTCGGCCGACATCGGCGACATCATCTTGAGCTTCTTCAGTTCCGATTCGGCCTTTTCGCGGGCCTCCTTGCTCATGCCCGCCTTCTCGATCTTCTTCGCCAGCTCTTCGGCCTCGTTTGGCCCCTCTTCGAGCTCGCCCAGTTCCTTCTGGATCGCCTTCATCTGCTCGTTGAGATAATACTCGCGCTGGCTCTTCTCCATCTGGCGCTTCACGCGGCCACGAATGCGCTTCTCGACCTGCAGCAGGTCGATCTCGCTCTCGAGCACGGTGAGAATTTTCTCCAGCCGTTCGCGCACATCCTGCACCATGAGGATCTGTTGCTTGTCCTCGATCTTGAGTGAGAGGTGCGCGGCCACCGTGTCGGCAAGCCGGCCCGGGTCGTCGATGCCCGCCAGCGAGGTAAGAATCTCCGGCGGAATCTTCATGTTGAGTTTAACGTACTGATCGAATTCATTCAGGACGGAACGCATCAACGCTTCGCCCTCCTTGTCAGTGAGCGGCAAGGCTTCAAGCAGCGCCACCTGCGCGGAAAAGTACTCTTCTGTATCCAGATAATTCTGGACCACGGCACGGCGCTCGCCTTCCACCAGTACCTTTACGGTGCCATCGGGAAGTTTCAGCAGCTGCAAAATACTGGCAATGGTTCCGATGACGTGAATGCTTTCCGGTGTCGGATCGTCGTCTGAGGCGCTCTTCTGTGCCACCAGCATGATCTGCTTGCCGGACTCCATGGCCTGCTCGAGCGCGCGTATCGACTTGCGTCGGCCGACAAACAGCGGGATAACCATGTGCGGGAACACCACGACATCGCGCAACGGCAGCACGGGGATGTTTGTTTCCGATCCTGGAACGACCACGGGGGGTTTGGTTTCTTGCATTTCCGCCTGAAATTCCTGTAATCAGTGAAAGTGAGTGGTTCGTTCAAGTTTGGGGCCTAAATGGCCCAATTTCAATCATACGACTGAGATATTTTTTGATATTACCGGGAAATTCACTGGATCGGCGACGAATGGCGCACATAGCCGTACAAACTGCACCAGCTATAACAAAATCGCCAGGAGCGAGAATTGGTGCAAGAGGAGTGGTACAAGGACGCACCGCCTGCGGAACCGAGGATGGACGCTGACCCCGGGAAGAGGTATGAGCCACAAGGAATGAGACTGACAAAACAGAAACCCCACACAGGTGGGGTTTCTGATGTAAAGCCGACAGTTTCAGTTACTGGCTGATCGATGCCCGCCGCTTTTCCTGGTCGTCGTTCTCGGCGTAAATGATCAGTGGCTTGGCGCCATCCGTAATCACAGCTGATTCAATCACAACTTTCTTGACGTTCTCCACGGAAGGCAGATCGAACATGACATCGAGCAGGGCGCGTTCAAGAATGGATCGCAATCCACGTGCGCCGGTTTTACGTTCCATGGCACGTTTGGCCACTGCCATTAACGCGTCTTCGCGAATTTCCAGCTCAACCCCTTCCAGCTTGAGCAGTTTCTGATACTGCTTGGCCAAGGCATTCTTGGGTTCCGTCAGTATCTGGATCAGCGCCCGCTCGTCGAGCTCGTCAAGGATGGCGATCACTGGCAGACGACCGACAAATTCCGGGATCAGTCCGTACTTGATGAGATCTTCCGGTTCAACCAAGCGCAGAACATCGCCCGCCTTCCTGGCGTTGGCCTTGCTGCGAATCTCGGCGTGGAAGCCGATACCGGCTCTCTCGCTGCGGCCCTGAATCACTTTCTCCAGGCCCGAGAACGCGCCGCCGCAAATGAACAGGATATTGCGCGTGTCGACCTGCAGGAACTCCTGCTGCGGGTGCTTGCGGCCGCCTTGCGGTGGCACTGAGGCAATCGTACCTTCGATCAGTTTGAGCAACGCCTGCTGCACGCCCTCACCCGACACATCGCGTGTAATAGAGGGGTTTTCAGACTTGCGCGAAATCTTGTCGATCTCGTCGATATAAACGATGCCTTTCTGCGCCTTCTCGACATCGTAATCGCATTTCTGAAGGAGTTTCTGGATGATGTTCTCGACATCCTCACCGACATAGCCTGCTTCGGTCAGGGTCGTGGCGTCGGCGATCGTAAACGGCACGTTGAGCAGCCGCGCCAGCGTCTCGGCCAGCAGTGTTTTGCCGGAACCGGTGGGGCCAATCAGCAGGATATTGCTCTTGGAAAGCTCAACCTCGCCGACCTTGCCTTCGTGTTCGATGCGCTTGTAGTGGTTGTAAACCGCGACCGACAGCACTCGCTTCGCGTCGGGCTGGCCGATTACGTACTCGTCGAGAATCTGATGGATCTCGCGCGGAGTGGGGAATTTCTTTTTGGAGTTGGCGGCGTTTTTCTCTTCCTGGACTTCTTCGCGGATGATGTCGTTGCACAACTCCACGCACTCGTCGCAGACGAACACGGAAGGCCCCGCAATCAGCTTGCGCACCTCGTGCTGGCTCTTGCCGCAGAAAGAACAGTACAGGAGCTTTTCACTCTTTCCATCGCCCCTGCCCGTATGATTGTTGTCAGCCATCCTTAAACCTCACTATCGATTAAGGACCTTTAATAGTGCCTGCAAGAATGCGGGTTTCCGCCTATGTTTGCAAGCTTTCAGACGCCTATTTACAAATATTCTACCTTAAATCTATAGCATATCCTGTGGAAAGTTCACCTATTTTAGGTGCGCTTTTCGATAACCGCGTCAATCAAGCCGAAAGCCTTGGCCTCCTCCCCGTCCATGAAATAGTCACGGTCGGTATCATCCTTGATTTGATCCATGGCACGACCAGTATGGTTGACCATGATCTGGTTCAGACGTTCGCGCACGCGCAGAATTTCACGGGCATGGATATCGAAGTCCGTTGCCTGGCCCTGAAAACCGCCCATGGGCTGATGCACCATCATGCGCGAGTGTGGCAACGCGAACCGCTTGCTCTTGGCGCCGCCAGTCAGGATCAGCGCACCCATGCTGGCCGCCTGACCGATACAGACGGTGCTCACGTCCGGCTTGATGAATTGCATGGTGTCGTAGATTGCCAGGCCCGCATTCACCGCGCCACCCGGTGAGTTGATATAGAGGTGTATGTCCTTGTCCGGGTTTTCCGATTCCAGAAACAGGAGTTGGGCCACGATCAGATTCGCCATGTGATCCTCGACTTGCCCGACCAGGAACACCACGCGCTCCTTGAGCATGCGCGAGTAGATGTCGTAGGCGCGCTCGCCGCGACCGGTGGTCTCGATAACCATGGGAACCAGGCCCAAGGCCAGGGGATTTGCAGCGCCGTCACGGTGTCCAATGTCTGTCATTATGGGTTCCTTCATCACGCCAAAATCGGCAATCTTCTAGATAATCTTAGGACATTCCTACTGAAGAACAACATCAGTCTTCAGGAGTTCCTGGAAAGTCATGGATTTGTCGGTTACCTCGGCGGAACCGAGGAGATCCTCGACGACTCTTTCCTCCATCACCAGGCTTTCGATCTCGCTCAAGCGCTCCGGTTTCTCATAGTGCCACTGGATAAACTCCTGGGGCGATTCGTAATCCGCCGCCATCTCCTCGAGACGGGCGCGCACTCGCGACGGGTCCGCCACGAGGCCCCGGGTACGTATAATTTCGCCCAGAATAAGCCCCAACGCCACACGATTACGGGCGCGATTTCCATAAATTGATTCATCGGCCAAGCTTGAGCCGCTGGAAATATCGGCCGTTTTCAGGCGCTGAACCTCGCCATCCAGAAGACTCTGGGGGACATCCATCGGATTGGCATCCAGCAGCGACTTGAGCGCCCGGGTGCGCACCACCGCGCGAGCACGGTTAGACGCCTCGCGCTCAAGATTGGTTTTCACATCAGAACGCAGCTTTTCGATGCTCCCGTCCGCGACACCCAATTCCTTGGCGAATGCCTCGTTCACTGCCGGTAAAATCGCTTCGGCGACCTCAGTAAGCTTTACGTCAAAATCCGCCGCCTGCCCGGCCAACAATGAATGGCGGTAATTCGCCGGGAACTTAGCCGTGACGCTGCGCGCCTCTCCGCTTTTTGCGCCGACCAGCCCTTGTTCCAGACTCTCAATCAGCGTGCCACTCCCGAGCACCAGCGGTAATGCGGTGGCTTTGCCGCCCTCAAATTCCTTGCCGTTCAGCCGCCCGACGAAGTCAATGGTCACACGGTCTCCCAGTCGCGCCTCACGTTCCACCGGTGTCCAGGTGGCGCGCTGCTTGCGGATGGTTTCCAGTGTGCGGTCCACATCCTCATCGCTCACGGCTACCACCGGCCTTTCGATGCGGGCGCCCGACAGGTCGAAGCGTTTTACTTCCGGATAAATCTCGAACTCGACGGTGTATTCGAGTTGCTCACCGCGCGTGACCGTCTTACGCTGCACCCGCGGATCGCCGGCCGGGCGCAGCCCCTGGCTTCCGATGGCCTCGTGCATCGTGGTCTGAATGAGGTCGCCGGCGATCTCTTCCATCAGCCGCCCGCCATATTGAGCCTCGACCATCTTGAGCGGTACTTTGCCGGGACGAAAACCGGGCAATTTTACCTGCTTCGACAAGCGCTGAAGCCGGTCATTGAATTCCTTCTCCACCTGATCCGCCGGCACAGCCACCTTCAAGCGGCGCCCCAGCGTGCCGATGGTTTCAACTGAAACTTGCATTTGAAAACCCCGTTATCAAAAATATAAAAACTTGAAGCTAATGGTATTTCGCTAGGGATCATACCGAATTTACTGCAGACAGGCCAAGAATTTGCAGCTTTGCGACGAAAAGCCGTGAATAGTGGTGCGAATGGGGAGACTCGAACTCCCACGGGTTTCCCCACTGGAACCTAAATCCAGCGCGTCTACCAACTCCGCCACATTCGCAGCAATCGTATTGCTCCAGTATAGCGCTAACCGGCGTGAATCGAACCGGAAGGGTCCTTGAACTACTGATATGGAAAGCGCATGGAAGGCTCGAAACGGGCGAAGAGAGCCGTGTCTCTTCGCCCGTTTCATACCGGAAGAAATGGTGGGCCGTGGTGGGCTCGAACCACCGACCCGCTGATTAAGAGTCAGCTGCTCTACCAACTGAGCTAACGGCCCGGGTCAAAAAAATGGGGTGAGCGATGGGATTCGAACCCACGACAACCGGA
>Ga0209515_10002629_pt1 | contig 27234 bp, 28 predicted proteins | sample Subgroupgradi54m_FD_187454 | JGI IMG/M metagenome (GOLD analysis project Ga0209515, IMG submission 187454) | Subsurface groundwater microbial communities from S. Glens Falls, New York, USA - GMW60B uncontaminated upgradient, 5.4 m (SPAdes)... ... | reverse complement strand
ATCTGGTCTAAAACTCAACCAAATTATTTAGTAGCCAATGATGTAGAAAATCAGTCATTTTTGTTTAATTGTTATTAGTGGATACTAGTAACAAACAGTAAGATGTGAATAAAAGAAACATCATCATTGCAATAATATCTATAATATTGATAGTTATTGCGCTTAACGTTTCGCCTCCTCTTTTAAGAAGTACAACATGGAATTTTGTAGGGTATCAATATAAGTGGAGTAAAAACTATGTTGAAAATAAAGGATTCAATAGTCAGTTGGAGTGCGCAATCTTTGGTGATATGTGGTTAAAACGGCAAGATTCTGACGAAGCAATGTATACTTGCACTGTTGGGTGCAAAAATTCTTCGCTTTTTCAGGGTGCTGAAGTATGTAATAGGGTTTGTGAATATAATAAAGAAGGCTTCCAACTTTGCAGAGAGTAAATACACATCGTAATAGAGGTTTATTATTAAGGTAAGAGTAAGGTGCTAAAAATGAAAAATAAACATAAACTTATTATTGGCTTAATTGCATTACTAGCTCTTCTTTTATTTGCCTCTTTGTTATCCAATTTCTCATCGAAAATATCAGTTACTCCAACTATTAACCCAACCACAGCACCCACAGGTGAAGAGATAAAAGAATTTCGCTTCACAGAAAAGCAACTAAGAGGATATTACTCTTTGTATGAGAATCCATTTGTTTTGCATATTAGAAAGGCACTGGATAATTACTTAGCGGGAACTAATGAAGGCATAAATCCGCTTGCGATAAAAGTTGATAAGGCAAAAAATGGCACTATTGACGGATTAGACTCTTTTAGTAAAGAGTATTATAAAAGTAAATTTATTGTTTTTGCTATAAACAATAACGAATTTGGTGGAAAAGCTATAAATATTATTTTCCAAGGTAAACCAGATAGACTCTTCAACGCATGGGTTTATCAAATAGCTGATGGTTCTTACGAGTTAAGAGCTTTCTGGCAGAATAAAACATTTACAGAGGAAGAAATGATAAGAATCCAGAAAGAATACAGAATTTATCTCAACGATAGGCAACATGCCCTGTAAAAGGATTTCAGATGTTTAATTGAAATTATGCCAATAGTTATAGCGATTTTTATTGTTATTGGAGCATTTTTGGTAGGAAATGACATGATGAATCCTCATGCAGAGCCTGTACCTACTGATGGAGCCCTAGTGGAAACGACTTCTCCGTCTTTAACCCCCACCCTTATTCCCACAAATCCTCCCGTTCCTACCAATACTCCAACTCCTATTCCAACCGCAACCCCAACTCCAATACCGCCCCCCTCAGAACGAGCAGTTCGAGCTGCCACATTCCTTTTAAGCACCGCTCCAGAGAATATAAAGAATAAGCTCAAAAATTGGGCAGAACAAGCTAAAACAGACGAACTAACCAATACAGCAAGGATTATCGACAACAATAGTCAATTACTGATTCTAGTTGAATCCATAGAGCAGCAAGTTAAAGATAAGAGGGATGCTGCTCAGTCTCAAGCACTCCAAAATCTTTACTCTAATATGAATACATATCGCCCGCCAATTAATTCTCCCGTTACAGACCTTTATAAAAACTTTCCTATGAATACTTCTGTACATTGCAGTACGTATTATGGAATTGGATATTCGAGTACAGATTGTTATTGATTAGCCTCAATTAACCCCTCTAGTACGAGCATGATACAATAGTATAGTAGATAAACTATTTATCTACTGGGAGCACGAGACGCTCTAGTTAGTGTCTTCCATAACCGACCTAGTATAGAGAGAGCTCAGACCCGTTACAAGACAGGGAGAGAGCTCTTTTTTTGTGGAAATTATCGGGTGCAGATAAAAGCTCCTGTTAGGGCTGCACCCGAGACAGGAGTTTTTATTTATGGAGAACACAAATAATTCATTCACCAAAATCTATCCTAATGGTTTAACTGGAAAAGAAATAATTTGGCGAATTACTGAAATTTATCATGCAGGTTATGATTTAGATAATCAAGACTTTGACATTTACGACCAGCTCTTAGCTTGCGAAGCGATTTCAGAAGGAGAAAAAGAATACCAAGAAAAAAATAACAACACCAATGAAAATGTAAGTGTTAGTGGATTGTCTAATGGTAGCTATAAACGCAGAGTTAATTTTGAGTTAACCCCGAGTAAACTGCAAGTTATTTCTAAATTAAAAGTATGCGACTACCAAACTCCACCAGTTGAAATTGCTCAATGCCTAGAAGAACTTTTTGAAGAATGTGAGAGCAAAGAAGGTCATTGGCTTTATATTTCACAAACCTATCCCCCAAGAGTTATCAACTGGAATTTAAACTACATGATTAAAGTTCATTCTTCAGGAAGAAGAACATTTCAAAATTGGGCTGCATATTTTACGCAATCAATTAAATTTCGCAAAAAACGAAAAGAGCTTAGGAATACCAATGACACTCGTTAATTTATGAAAAATTATACATTAAAACTTTATAAAACCAACGGAGAGGTAGAAACAGTCAGGACTAAAAAGAAAAGGCGTTTTTTAAGAAATATACGCACTATAAATTGGCAACTTGATGGTATTAAAAAGGCTTACATCAAAGTCTCCTATGGAAAGAAAATGTGCAACTATGGATGTCTTTGTGATTTCTATAACGATGGCTATTGTGACAATAAAGAAGAATTATTGCAGACTTTTAGATATTTTGATTACGAAGATTAAACGGTAAAAGAAGAACGGGGAAAATATGACAATTGAACGGACACGGGAATTATTAGGAGAAAAGGTAGCTCATTTATCGGATGAGAAGGTTCTATTGTTGATTCAGCAAACAGATGCTTCTCTGGATGTTATTTTTAAGCTTTCTGTAAAAAAGGTTCTTGCAAAACAAAAAGAAAGAGGTTTACAATGAATTTAGTTACTCCTGATATGAAAAAACTTTGCGTAATTTATATTCGCGTTAGCAGTGAGAAGCAGGTCGATGGATATAGCCTAGATTCTCAAGCGGAGCTTTGCCAGAAAAGAGCGATGGAATCAGGATACGATGTCGTAAATATCTACAGGGAAGAAGGAATATCTGCAAAAACTACCAATCGTCCCCAACTTAAGGAAATGCTATCTTTTTGTATTAATAAGAAAAATAATATTTCGGCTATTTTTATTTATTCCCTATCCCGTCTTAACAGGAGTACGGAAAATCACTTGGCAATTCGCAGTCTACTTTCAAAAGCAGGCGTTGATCTTATTTCTTTAAGTGAGCCAACAGGAGAAAATCCAGTAGACAGATTTATTGAAACGATGTTTGCCGCCAAAGATCAACTAGAAAATGAGACAAGGGCTATAAATGTTGCCAATTCTTTACGCAAGAGGTTCTTTGAGGGCTATATAACATCAAAACCGCCATTAGGTTACTTGATGATAAAAGTTAATGGTAAATCAATGGCAATGAAAGATAACGATTCTTTCGATATCTTACAAACGATGTGGAAGAAAGTTGCTTACGAAGGCTGGACGCTTTCAAGAGTAGCAAACGAATTTAACAAAAGGGGAATTGTATCAAAGGCTACTAGAAGATTTACTAAATTTACTCCTAAAGCAATAAGTAAAATATTCAGCAATAAGTTTTATATGAGAATATTAGTTAGTCAGAAATACGGAGAAACACAGGGCAAGCATGAACCGATGGTCGATGATATTTTATTTTATAAAGTAAGAGAAATTTTATCAGAACGCAAACCAAAACGGATGAGCTACTCTTTTTTAAGAGAAGATTTTAAACTTAGGAAGATTCTTCATTGTGTCTATTGCGGAAAACTTCTAACATCTTCATGGTCGCAAGGCAGGAATGAAAAAGTACCTCTTTATTATTGCCAGTCTAGAGGAATACATAGGATTGATTCTTATAATCGAGACGTAGTTGAGAAAGCTTTTATTGAATTACTTAAGACTGTAAATTTTGATAAAGATTTTTTAATCTGGTACACGGAATTTATTAAAGAGAAATATCATACTCAATATGACGAAATCATACGTACGCATAAATTAATTGAGCAAGATATTCTAGAATTGGAAGCAGCAAAGAAAATTACAAGACAAAAAAATGCAAAGGGCATTTATACAGACGAGGAATATTTAGATATGAAAAACGAATATGATGCGGAAATCATTACTAAGAAAGGACTACTCGCAGAAAAGAAAATGATGGAAGTGGATATAGATATTATATTGGAATTTGTTGTTTACTATCTTTCTCACTTGGATAGGGTATGGCTTGACGCAACCCCAGAAGGTAGAGTTGCTATTGCTGGTTCGATATTCCCTGATGGTGTTGTTTGGGATGGCAAACAATTTCGAACCGCAAAGCTTGGCCTCGGATACAAGGCTACACAAGATGCAAAAAATGCTTCTATGAATTCTGGTGAGCCGGACAGGATTCGAACCTGTGACCAAGAGCTTAAAAGGCTCCTGCTCTACCGCTGAGCTACCGGCCCCAATGAAAACTATTATATCAAGCTAATATACTGCTTGACAAGGGTAGTCAAAAATGCCTAAACTAAAATTGTGGATTATACTATGAAACCCTCCTTCATTAAAATTTCGGAGGGCGAAGGGAGGTGAATAAATAATGACTCCTGATATCGGACAGACACTTCTTGGATCCGTCAACAGCGGGTTTCTAGGGATCGTAACTTTTGTCCCCAAGTTTGCAGCAGGCGCGCTTATTCTTTTAATAGGTATCATAGTCGCGTCTATTCTCAAACAGGGACTTATAGAAATCTTTAAAGCCTTAAATGTAGAGGGATTCTTGAGAAAATACGGAGTGCCGGAGGCAAAAAAGGATTTTAACTGGTCGCACATCCTTGCGGAAATCGTAAGATGGTTTGTACTGGTTATTTTTCTTATTCCAACAGCGGACGTATGGGGAATGCCACAAATCGTGACGGTCTTGAATACATTCTTGCTATACATTCCAAACGTCTTTGTAGCGGCAATCATAGCGGTTGTTGGATTTGTTTTTGCCAGGCTTGGACACGATCTTGTTTTGGCATCTATTCACGGGGTTTCGCCTGATACAGCGCAAAGCGTTGCATCTGTTACCCGTTGGGCAGTAACAATATTCGTGCTCTTAGCTGTATTAAACCAGCTTGGTGTTGCAAACGATCTTATAAGAATATTGTTTACAGGCTTTGTGGCAATGGTAGCACTTGCGGGTGGAATCGCATTTGGTCTTGGCGGCCAGAGTACTGCAAGAGATATTCTTGAAACCCTTCGCAATAAGCTAGGATAGGCTGTTTGTGTCAACTATACCACCAAATGCCCTAATGGGGTATTTAGTGTGTGTTGTAAGTCCATTATTGAGAAAATATGGATTTTGAGGTACAATAAACTGGCTTGACGCCATCATCTAACGGCTTAGGATAGAGGGTTTTCAGCCCTTTCATTCGGGTTCGATTCCCGATGGCGTCACTACGTCAAACGTGGCTTCGCCCGTGCAGACGTGAGTCGCGTTAGACGCGACATAGAAAGTATATTTATGGATGAAACGTCTGACGTTTCAAATTCAAAATTTTATGTTTACATACTTCAAAGCCTTAAAGATAAAGGTTTATATATCGGATATACCACTAATTTAAAAAATAGGTTAATACAGCACGCTGATAGTAAAGTGCCATCTACTAAATTAAGAACACCCTTTAAACTAATTCACTATGAGTATTTTGTTAATTCTAAAGATGCTAAGTCCCGTGAGGAATTTCTAAAAAGTGGTTATGGAAGGAAACAATTCAAAGAATTTTTGAAAAATACACTGAAAATTTAGCCTCAAGAAATTGTGGATAATTCATAAAATTCAAGCCCATAACCTAGAATCCCAGCGGGATTCGAACTCATGATTATTAGACTGTCAAAGGACCTCTGGGGACGGTCCTGAAAAGGATTGCTGTAGTAATCTAAAAATTGCATAGTTTTATCTTGTGTAAATGCGGAATTAAGGCCAATAAGCCGAACATAAAACAACGTTTAGTTTTAATTGCCAGGACAATATATTTGAGGACCGTCCCTAAAAGCTATACATTCACTGAAAAGGATTTTAAGTTATTTTCTGCGTTACAAACGGTATAGGTTGAGTTTTTTCCTTTGAAACGATCTTTTGTATTATTTCACTATATTTTTTGGGACTTGTTATGTTTAATAAATAAACTTGCTCTTTAAGCGCAGGATCATACAACTCAATTGTCCCGTAATTAAAAAGTAATCCAAGGAATGATTGTTCGAGTTTAGCTCCCTCAACAAAATTACAGGCATATTTTTGTTCTTTTTTATGAAAAATACCATTATGCTTGATAACGCCTTCTTTTAATATTTCAGTATATTCCGTGGCCCATTTCATGGCAATAGACAATACTACCGATACATTAATTAAAAACGCTCCCAAAAAAACTATAAAAAATAAAGTAGAGAGATAAGAAATATTTAAATAGGAATGTGTATAAGAGCTTAAAATGCTAAGAAGAAAAAGTGAAAATCCAAAAAGAGCCTCCGTTGAGACTAATCGGATAATGATTAAGGCAATACTTTCTCTAAGGATTATTTTGGCTATCGTTGGTTCTTGCGCCAAAGGTGTTTCCGTCAAGGGTACTTCCGCCAAAGGTTGAGGATGTCCATTCGCAGTTGTTTTAAGTCTTGCGTCTATACGGGCTATTAACTCCTCTGCAACGAAAGGCTTACCGATGTAATCATCTGCTCCTATTTGTAGACCATGTATGACATCAGAGCTTTGGTTTTTTTCAGTTAATGCGATGACAATAATCTCCGGGTGGTCTTTTTTGATTTTTACACAAACTGTTTCACCAGTTACTTTTGGCAATCCAAAATCAAGAAGTACTAAATCTGGAAGGTATTTTTCGACATTTTCTAGAGCTTGCTCCCCATCAGCTGCTTCTACTATCTTGAAGTTATTAGAAGTCAATACTTTTTTTAAAAAGCTTCTTATTTCATCATTGTCGTCAACAACAAGAATAGTTTTTCTCACTGTCTAAATTATAACACCTATTGAAATAAACTGTATAATGCTTTATATGTGTCATATATATGGAAAATAGTCCATTTGTTAAAAACAAACTATATAAGCTAGTCTATAATTACTCAAAAAAACACAACTCATATAAATTCTTGGGTAAAATAAGCATTGCATTAGGAACCAACACACTTTTTGGTATACTTATATATTTTTTAGTTGATTTATTCAAAGCCTATCCAGATAAGACACCTTTTTATATCCTTTTTCTAATAGTCGTAGCATTAAGCGCAATTTTGAGTGGTTTAAAGTCTGCTTTCTTGACTACGGGAGTTATTTCTCTTGAAGCGTACCTTCTTTTTAGAACTTTTTACAATACTGGTTTTGATGTGGCGTTGTATATCCAGCTTGCTTTTTTTATTGCTGGAGCAATTGTTATTAATGTTCTGATATATCTGATTAAAGAAAATAAAATAGTTAAAAAATTAAAAGAGCAGGAGAAAGCGTATGCGCGTGCTTTTATTCAATTACATGATGAACACGTGATAGCCCTCAAGGATATTCAAGCAAGAGATCAATTTCTTTCTATAGTTTCACATGAACTAAAAACACCTCTTACAGTAATGCTTTTAAAACTTCATAGCATGAAGAATAGCATACAAAATGTTTCACTCGCACATTTTTCAATTCAGGAATTAATGAATGTGTTAGAAAATTCTGAAAAACAAATAAAATGGTTAACACTCATAATTAACGATTTACTTGACGTCTCTCTTATTACGACAGGTAGGATGAATTTGCAGCTCGTAGATACTGACCTTTTGAGTGTAACAAAACAGGTAAAACAAAGCTTTTCTGAACTGCTAAAAAGAGGAAAACAAAAAATAGAAATTCATGCAGAGCCTCCTGTTATTGGAAGATGGGATAAAGGAAGGATTGAACAAGCAATTACAAATCTTGTTTCGAATGCAATAAAATATGGAGAAAGTAAACCAATTGAGATTAAGATTTTTAAGACTGGCAATCAGGGAAAATTTATCATTAAAGATGAAGGCATGGGAATCCCGCAACAAGAACAAAAAGTCATCTTTAATCTTTTTAAGCGGGCGTCAGGGCCAGGGGGATATAAAAAAGGTCTGGGCGTAGGTCTTTTTATTACATCTCAAATAGTTAAAATACATGGAGGAAATATTAAAGTGTCTAGTATTCAAACAAAGGGAACAACTTTTACTATTGAACTGCCTCTTAATAAAAAAATATAAGGATATAAGGATATAAGGGACGGTCCTGGAGAGGGCTGTTACAACGGGCCAAGTTAAGCACAATTAATAAAACAACCGGATGCTCCATATTTATAAATCCTCCGAACCATTGCCAAAATAGCCACAATGCTTGTATAATGGAAGATTGCTATGGACTCCATTATCATTAAAGGTGCGAGAGAACATAATCTAAAGAATATTGATGTAGAGATTCCCAAGAATAAATTAGTTGTGTTTACGGGTTTGTCAGGAAGCGGAAAGTCATCTTTAGCTTTTGACACAATTTATGCCGAAGGGCAAAGAAGATATGTTGAAAGCCTTTCTTCATATGCCCGGCAGTTTTTGGGAGTGATGAAAAAGCCGGATGTTGATTTAATCGAAGGGCTTTCGCCGGCAATTTCAATTGACCAAAAAGGCGCGTCTCACAATCCAAGATCAACCGTTGGCACGGTTACTGAAATTTATGACTATTTAAGGCTTTTGTTCGCACGAGTTGGCCATCCTCACTGCCCGAATTGCGGAAGGGAAATCTCCCATCTTTCAAAAGAGCAGATAGTAAATTCTATTTTTGAACTCTTGAACAACGCATCCATAAGAGGTTTAAGAATTTTAATACTCGCACCTATTGTAAAAGATAGAAAAGGGGAGTATGTCGAGCTTTTTTCTGATTTAAGAAAACAGGGATATAAAAAAGTGCGGGTTGACGGACAAGTTTTTTCACTCAACGAAGATCTCGTTCTTATCAAAACCAACAAACATACGATTGAACTTGTTATTGACCAGATTGCTTTGACAAAAAAAACCGACAGGCTTCGTGTTTCAAACGATGTTGAACAGGCGCTCAAATTTGGCAATGGAGAACTCGTAGTTGCAATAATTGAAGATAAAGGTTTTGAAATACCGGAAAAGCCGAAAAAAATGGCAGATCATCTATTTTCTGAAAAATTTGCCTGTCCTGTCTGCAATATTTCAATGTCAGAAATTGAACCTCGTATATTTTCCTTTAATACTCCTCACGGGGCGTGTCCGGAGTGTAACGGTCTGGGGACTGTACTTATGGTTGATCGCCATCTTGTTTTAAACGACAATCTGACCATCATGGAGGGCGGAATTCTTCCCTTTGCCAATCAATTTTCGCACAATACCTGGTTTTCCAGAACTTTTATGACGTTTTGCGAAAAAAACGATGTTCCAACCAATGTCAGGCTCAAAAATTTTTCCCAAAAGAAAAAGGATTTGCTTTTGGATGGAACAGGAGAAAGGGAATATGAAGTTTTCGGACAAAACAGGTGGGGAAAAGAAACCACAATTGTTGAGCCATTCAAGGGAGTTTTAACAGAGCTTAAAAACAAATATCAGGAAAGCGATTCCATGCACATAAGGTCTCAAGTTGAAAGGTTTATGCGATATGAAACCTGCAAAACCTGCAATGGAGGCAGGCTCAAAAAAGAGTCGCTTTCTATAACTATAAATAGTAAATCAATCATTGAGGTCTCAAATCTATCAATTTTGGACTGCCTGGAATTTATAAAAAACCTAAAGCAAATTTTTTCCCAAAAAGAAATGGATATAGCAAAGCTTATATTAAAAGAGATTCAAAATAGGCTTGAATTCTTAATAGACGTTGGGTTGGAGTACTTAACGCTCTCAAGAGGCGCGCAATCTCTTGCAGGGGGAGAAGCACAGAGAATAAGGCTTGCCTCGCAAATTGGCAGCGGATTAACCGGCGTTTTGTATGTTTTAGATGAGCCCTCTATTGGACTTCATCAGAGAGACAACAAGAAACTCATTGATACTCTAAAAAAGTTAAGGGATTTGGGCAATACTCTTTTGGTTGTTGAACACGACCAGGAAACAATGGAAGAAGCAGATCACATCATTGACTTTGGACCGGGAGCAGGGGAGAACGGTGGAAAGATTATTGCCCAAGGCAGTGTTGAAGAGCTCAAAAAAGATCCTAATTCTCTCACAGGGCAATATTTAAGCGGAAAAAGGAAAATAAAGACAGTTCAAAAACAAATTAGCAAAGAAGAAAACAAAACCTTTGGCATTTTAGGAGCTTCTCAACACAACCTCAAAGACATCAACGTTTCATTTCCTTTGCGTAAATTAATAGTTATAACAGGAGTTTCGGGGAGCGGGAAGTCTACTCTTATCAACGATATTCTTTACCACGCTTTAATGGAAAAGCAAAATCCATATCATAGGCAAAAGCCGGGAGAATTCAAAAAGATTGTAGGGGATGAGCTTATAAGGCATGTATTTTTAATAGACCAGTCTCCAATTGGCAGAACGCCAAGGAGCAATCCAATAACTTATACCGGTTGCTTTTCTTACATCAGAGATCTTTTTACCAAAACAAAGGAAGCAAGGCTGCGGGGTTACAAACCGGGGCGATTTTCTTTTAATGTCAAAGGTGGCCGGTGCGAGGCTTGCGAGGGAGAAGGACAGATAAAAATTGAAATGCAATTTTTATCCGATGTTTATATAACTTGCGAGGTTTGCAACGGCAAGCAATATAACAGCGAGGCATTGGAGATTCAATTTAATGGCAAAAATATAGCGGATATTCTTGCCATGAGCGTTTCCGAAGCCTTAACGTTTTTCTCTTTCGTTCCCGGGCTTTCCCATAAGCTTCAGATACTTTACGATGTTGGCCTTTCTTATATAAGACTTGGCCAGCCCGCTCCGACATTATCGGGAGGGGAGGCGCAAAGGGTAAAACTCGCAACAGAACTTTCTAAACGAGGAGGAAACTCGCTGTATCTCTTAGATGAACCAACAACAGGGCTACATTTTGCAGATCTAGAAAAGCTTCTATTGGTTCTACGTCGTCTGGTTGATCAGGGAAATACAGTAATTGTAATTGAGCATAATCTAGATGTTATCAAAAACGCCGACTGGATAATTGATTTGGGACCGGAAGGGGGAGAAAAAGGCGGGGAAGTGGTTGCAGCGGGGACTCCCTATCAAATCTCCCAAAATCCCCGTTCCTACACCGGCCAGTTCCTCAAAAATGTCCTCTAGCGTCTACGAATCTACATTCCCACTTGACAAGTGGGAAGCTAAACACTAAATGTCATTCTGAGCGGAGCGAAGAATCTATGTCCTACTGAGCGAATTTGCTTGCAGTGAGCCCGCTTAGCGGGAGAATCTGAAAGTGGAGAGGATTTTATCCATACGGTTTTCAACGCCTCCTCCCAGAACTGTGTGGATGAACTCAAGCGTTGGTTTATCGACCGTTTGAACAACATATTTTGCTGATCCCATGGCATCTCCTGATCCTTCCATAATATGAATTTTTCTAAACCTAATACCATTTATTGTTGCCTCGCTTGTTGGATCAGTTAGGCACTTATATTCGCCGATAGCCGTAGTTTCTCCGCATTTTTTCAGGATACTTGAATCGATACTAGGATTAAAATTTAAAGTAAGTTCCGAGGGAATCTTCTGATTATCACCAAAAGTTCCGCTAAAAGTAACAGAGTTTGGGTTTTCTGACTCGAATTCGTAAGTTGGTGGATATTTAAATTCAAAGTTATACGCATTGTTAATATATGTTTTCCAATTCGCAGTTTCATCAGACTTGTTTGGCAGAGTAGATGGTAATGGCTTGTTTACATCGACTGTTCCTTGAGTTGGAAAAATGACCGGGTTTTGTTCATCTACGTGGTCTTGAAGAGACCTACTGTTGCGGGTTCCAAGAATATATCCTCCTACGCCAATTGCTATGACAAAAGAAACAATGGTAAAACCTATGGCAAGAGTTTTAAAAAACTGATAATTATTTGGCTGATTTTGACTTTCCACAGTATTTAATTATATCATATTTAGTATTGTAAATGAAACTTTTAGCTTTTTTCTTATTGCTTATTGCTTTTTTCTTATTGCTTCCGTCTCAAATTTTTGCCCGGGAAAATTTTTCCGTTGCAAGCACTGTTACTTATTCTGTTTCTGAAAACGGAACGACCCATGTTTCTTTTGCAAACATTCTTACTAATAAAGCCTCTGAATATTCTGCTTCTTCTTACAAACTTAAGATTGGGTTTGCTGATATTAAAAATCTGCAAGCTCACGATTCAAACGGAAAAATAAATCCGGAAGTAATTAAAGAAAATGATGGAAAAACAATAAAACTTCCTTTTAGTAAACCCGTGATTGGTAAAAATAGCACTCTTTCTTTTTCGCTTTCTTTTGACACAGAAAACGTTGCTTCCAAACAGGGTAAAATCTGGGAAATAAATATCCCCGGACTTTCAAACAGAAATGAGTTTTCCGGGTTTGACGTTATTGTAAAAGTTCCTTCATCTTTTGGAGAACCAACCTATGTTAAGCCCGAAATTTCGAATGTTTCACAACAAGAAGATGGCAGCCTGCACTTTCCCAAAGACATCCTTAAAAAATCCGGAATTTCCATTGCCTATGGGGAAAACCAGATATATTATTTTAACCTTAAGTACCATATAAAAAACAGCAACCTATTTCCTGTTAAGAAAGAAATTGCCCTGCCGCCGGTAACCAACTACCAGGAAGTTTTTATAGACAGCATTGACCCCAAACCACTAAAAATTCTTACGGATAAAGATGGAAACTCACTTGCCCAGTTTTACCTTTTGCCTTTTGATAAAAAGGATATTAGTGTTACGGGAAACGCCAAAATTTTTCTCAATCCTAAAAAACAAGCTTTGTCAGATTCTCAAAAACGCGAGTATCTTAAAGAACTGCCCTATTGGGAAGTACAAAACGAATCTATTAAAAAATTAGCCAAGAAGCTTAAGACCGCACAGGCAATATATGAATATGCTGTTAATAATTTAACTTATGACTACTTACGAGTTTTAGATAAGAAACCGCGCCTGGGAGCAGCCCAAGCGCTCAAATCACCAAGATCTGCGGTTTGTCTTGAGTTTACAGACCTTTTTATCGCTCTTTCCCGTGCCGCGGGCATTCCGGCAAGAGAAGTTGACGGTTTTGCCTACTCCAATAGCTCAAAACAAAGGCCTCTTTCTTTGGTAAGCGACGTACTGCACGCTTGGCCAGAGTATTACGATAGTAATCTGCAAACATGGGTAATGGTTGATCCCACGTGGGAAAACACAACCGGAGGCGTTGATTATTTCAACACATTTGATTTTGACCATTTTGCTTTTGTAATTAAGGGGTTTGACAGCAGTTATCCAATTCCACCGGGCGGCAACAAAGACGTCGAAGTTTCTTTTGCTAAAAATAAACTTGCTTTGACAAACAAAGACAACGCAACTAAAATACAAGCCAATGGATTACTCATCACAATCATATTTATTATTGCCGCAGGAACCGGGAGTATACTTTTTTTTAGACAAAAAGGGTAAAGTATTATATGTAGGAAAAGCGAGAAACCTGAAAAAGAGAGTCTCTTCTTACTTTACCAGCAAAAAAAATCTGGGAGAAAAAACCAGGCTTCTTATCAACAACACTTCAAAAATAAAAATAACGGCCGTGGAGTCGGAATTTGATGCTCTGCTTCTTGAAGCAAACTACATCAAAAAATACAAACCCAAGTTTAACATAAAATTGGCCGACGGTAAGGCTTATCCGCTGGTTAGAATAACCATAAACGATGATTATCCAAAGATATTAATATCAAGGCGGGAGGAAGACAAAAAATCTCTTTATTTTGGGCCTTATCCAAATGCAGGAGAGTTAAAAACCGCCCTTTCATTCATCCGGCGCATTTTTCCCTACCAGTCGGTCATAAACCATCCCAAAAAGCCGTGTTTTTATTACCATTTGAATTTGTGTCCGTGCCCTTCGGTATTCAACTCAAAAGATGCATATAGAAAGAACATAAAGCATATCGCCGACCTCTTTAATGGAAGGAAAAAACAAATAATAAAAGAGTTGGAGAAAGAAAGGGAAATCTTGAGCAAGCAGGAAAAATTCGAAACTGCAAAAGCAATTCAGGAAAAAATACTAGCCCTGCAATCGATTAGTAAACCAGCGCACAAGCCGTTTGAGTACGAACAGAATCCAAACTTGCGCATAGATTTAAGAGTTAGTGAGCTTAATTCTCTTACAAAAATTCTTAAGTTAAATAACGTTCACGTTTCTAAACTTGCCAAAATTGAATGCTTTGACATTTCAAATATTTCGGGAAAATTCGCAACAGGATCAATGGTGGTATTTATAAATGGAGAAAAAGAAAGCTCTTTATACAGGAGGTTTAAAATAGGAAGTGAGGAAAAACCCAATGACTTTGCGATGATACAAGAGGTTCTTCAAAGAAGAATTAAGCATAAAGAATGGCAATTGCCGGATTTAATTATCGTTGACGGAGGAAAGGGACAGATTTCAATAGCACTTAAAGTTCTGAACGAGGCTCATATCACAATTCCAGTCATCGGACTTGCCAAAAGGGAAGAAACAATAATAACCAGTGATTTTACTCAAATACGCCTGCCAAAAGATTCAGAAGCATTGCATTTAGTCATGCGGATAAGAGACGAAGCCCACCGCTTCGCCCTTGCTTACCACAAGAAATTAAGATCCCGCGCATTCTTAAATCCTTAGGTGTGTGCGTAAATCACCTCGGAGGTGTAAATCTAGCCTTTTTTATTGATTAATATAGGTTTATATTGATATAATCCCCTTGTGATTGAAAAAGCTTCTCACCCGAAAGAAACGCTATCTGACAGAGAATATATAACATATAAATCAGCTCTGCAAGATTTTGCTTTAAGTTCTGCATTTGCCACAAATATTTTATATGGGAACCCTCTTAAAGCAATTACATCAAGACCTTTTGAGATACAACCAAGAATTAAAAATATTGAAGGACAACTTGCTATTAAGGAAACAAAGACGGCATTAACTGATGGATTCTTCAAGTTTGAAAGTCTTTTCCATTCTCTGTTAGGAAACTATGATACAGCTCGTACTTGGGCTCAACATATTCACTGGCCTTTTACTAGGTTTTATGCATTAATTGTTGTTGCCCATAGTGAAAAAGATGCTGGCAAGGATACAAAAGTAACTGTGCAGTCTGCCAAAGAATCGCTAGATCAGGTACCTATGGTAGATAGTCTAAAGCCTAAACTGGCAATGGCATGGGCACATATCGCACCATTTGCCCAAGATATTGGTAGGCAACCAACTGTATGTATAGACACTGCAAAGTTTATTTTAGGTTCACTACACCAAAAAGTTACCGCTTTTACAGAAGAGGATATGATATACCAGGATACGAAAATGAGCTTATGCGCTTCTATGACGAGAGCCTATCTAGCAGTTGCTGAAGCCGAAGGTAAGTTTGGGCTTAATTTCCAGATGTCTTTAAGATTGGCTCAGGAATATGCTGAGAAAGTTTTTGTTACTGAAAGAAGTATTCATCTACTACTACGTTCTGCCCTTGTTAAACGAAGCCTTGGAACAGCATTTGCAGACGATATCGATAAAGCAAAAGGAATTGTTATGAAGATACAAGATAGAGAGTATAAGCACGAAACTCTTCTAGGTTATCTCCTTACAATTGCAGAGACAGAATTGGCTGCGGCATCAAGTACAGATCAAACTTTAGAGTTAGGCAGAGAGTTATCTGTTGCTCATAGCAAACCAAAAGAAAGTTTTTGGGGACTTATACAAATAGCTCAGTTTGAAAAAAGAAAAGGACTTGATCCGACACATACCTTGAATCGTGCAAGGCAGGCAAAACAACGTTTTGACAGAAGTGAGTGGGATTACTTAGAAAAGGTTGTTGTTGAAGTTGAGCATATGGGAAAAGAAGATGGGAGGGTTCCTGAAACAGATTATTTTGAGATTATGGAACGAACACGAACAGCACTTGCGAACACTAAAGAACCATGGAAGAAATTCCTATATGCGAGAGATTTAATTATAACACAGGTCGAAAACGGCTTCTATCCGCCAAGATCTTTTGAGGAAGCTGAAGTATTGGCATCTTCGTTAGATGCTCCTCTTCAAGCGGAATATTTACTAGATCTTGCAAAACTCGCTGCTAAAGCTAGCTTGGATCCTCGGTATTATACAGATAAGGCAAGACATCTTGTATATCAGAAAATGATCAAAAGCTATAGAACTGATGACGTATTCCAAAAGATAACTGAAGCAGAGGTAGAAATTGCAAGAACTTTAATCAACAGGTGCTTTCCAGCTCTTGCACATCTAGGACAAGAGCAAATGGAACAGTTAGTAATAGAAGCTATAAGACTTAATGACAGAAATTGTCTAAAAGCTCTGGGTGCATTTTTACCCCTTGAAGTGCAAGAGAAATTTGCTTCCGAAGAGACAAGTAATTTTTTTCTTAAAGGTAGGGCAATGCGTCCAATTTGGTAAAAACATTATCTCCTTTCAATTTCGTATTCGTAGGGCGAGTAGAGAAAAGAAGCGGGGGAGTCGGCTAAAAGATACTTTTCAAAATCCGCGTAAATCTTTTTTCTCTCCGATAGATCACTGGTTTTTCTCCCGTCTTCCAAAAGCTTGTCTATCCTTAAATTGTTATAGCGGGTGATATTATTTTCCTGGTCTTTGTGCCAAAGCACATATTGGTCCGGGTCCCTCGGCACTCTAAAATCTCCCAAAAAAACCTGAAAGGTTTCAGGAACACTTTCAACAACCTCTATTTCTGCTTTAACGCCAACAGTTTTCCAAATACCCATAATCTCTTTGGCGGTGTTTTCATAACGCTGCAGCGTCTTAAGGCTTATGGCAAGCTCTCCTGACTTTGTTGCGGTAAGAGACTGCGAAAGAAGTTCGCGCGCCCTTACGATATCCTGTTTTCTTTCGTTAACTCCTTGCGAATACGCCCATGAGTTATGCGGAAACGGAGAATAATTCCTTTCTCCTTCTTCAAACGAGTCCGGAATGCTATAGGTAAGCGCGTTTCGAAGCTTCGTGTCAGAAAGAACACCATCCCTTGTATTGTAAAAAAGTGTGGCTATGCGCTGGTGGTTTGTCTTTTTTGAAGCCTTAACATTTTTGAAAGACTGAAGGCGGGTATTTTGAAAATTTGTATCCAAAAGCCCTATGGCTTTTGAGACTTCGCCAAGCGCAAAGGCAATTTTAAGCGCTTCCTGGCTTGGGTAAAAATAATAAGTTTTTGTTTTGAATGGATTATTCGCAGAAATAAGTGTTATTGACTTTATAAATTCGCCGTTTAGCTTTATGTCCTTTACTTTATACCTTCCTGTTCCAACAAATCCCTTTTTGAAAATTGGTTGAGACGCCGTAATCAAAAAGGGACTGTAGCTCTCTTTGAGTTTAAATGTAATGGTTAAAGGATTCGTTCTCTTAATCTCAACATTCGAAAAAAGATAGTCAATAGTATTCGATGTAAACTTTGATCCGTCGGTAAAACGAATATTATCTTTAAGATAAAATTCGTAAACCTTTCCTTCGTCTTTTATTTTCCAGGATTTAGCAAGACCGGGCTTTGCCGTGCCGTCTTCCGAAATTAATGTTAGTCCTTGTGAAATTTCAAGTTGAATTGGCATTGGAATCTCTCTTATTGTATATGCTCCTACCATCCCCACTGACTCCTTTTCTCCAATTGGAATCTTTGGCAAAATTAAGTGAGTGCTTTTTACGACCAGAAAAAAAAGGATAAGGCCGAAAACGAAGAATACAAAAATCCTTTTACCCAACTTCTTGATATATGCTTTTAGGAGCCAAAAAACAAGCCGCCTTCTAAAAATTATCATATCTTATCTGGCGGGAAGGAGGAGCGCGATTGAAATTACGCCAAACAGAACCGCGAGTATTATTGTTGCTCTTTGCAGCAAGCGTTCAATGCTTCGTTTGCTCCTGTAAAATTCTCCCCCGCTTCCAAAAGCTGCCGAAAGGCCGCTGCCCTGAACCTGAAAAAGTATTACTATAATAAGAAATACCGCAATAATAACTTGAATAATGGGTAAAATCATTAATATATTATATCGTGTCAAAGACTAGCTTTGCAAGTTTTTTCGAGTCGTGATAGATGGGAAAATTTTCGTCTATCAAATCCATTTTTATAAGTTTAATATCATCTAATGCTCTATTTTTATATTCCGCAACATATTGATATTGTAATTCAAATTTTTTGGGAATTTTAGGCTTGAGGTTGTTGTTTGCCAAAAAATAGTTAAAAATTCTTAAACCGCAGTGCTTATCAATCGCGTTTACATAGTCAAATATTGAGTACTCTGGCGTCTCAAACATTTTATTTGCCACATTAACAACAAATATTTTTTTAGCAGACGCATTCTTAATGGATTTTATTATTTCGGGGACTAAAAGAACAGGAAGAACAGTGGTATAAAGGTCTCCGGGACCGGCTATTATGCCATCCGCTTCCTCAATTGCCCTAATCACTTCTTTTGGCGCGCTAGGTTTTGGGGGTTTAATATATAAACTTTCAATTTTTCCCGTGAATCTGCCCAGATCAATATTTTCTTCTCTGTAAACTTTTTCTCCAACCGAGGTTTTTGCCCAAATCGAAATGCTTTTGTTCGTTGAAGGAAGTATTCTGCCGCTGGTTTTAAATATTTTTTGCATTTCAGAAACCGCTCTTCCAAAATCACCGGTAAGAGAAGTTAACGCCACCAGTATAAGATTGCCTAATTTATGTCCGGGAAGAGAATTATCCGATCCATACCTATCACCGGAAAATCTATACGTCAAAAGATCACGCATTAGAGGCGTTGTGTTTGACAAAGCAGCGATGCAACTGACTAAATCCCCGGGTGGAGGTACGCCATAAAACCGCCTCAATCTCCCGGCTGAACCGCCGTCGTCAGCCATAGAAACAACCACCGTTATTTGATTCGTATAAATTTTGAGTCCGCGTATTAGATTGACCGTGCCAATCCCGCCGCCTAAACAGACTATTTTTTTGTTAGCCATGTTAAAAATGAAGAAACAACAGACAGTATAATGGAACAAGCAATATAGGCAAAGAAAAGATTAAAATAAAACTTGGGAATTACAAAACCGGACAAGAAAAATCCCTCAAAAGTGAATGGAGAAATTGATATTTGAGGAATAAATATTGTCAAAAGATACAAAAGCGCCACGTTTATAATAAAAGAGAACGCGCCAAGAGTTATTAAGTTTAAAGGCAAAGTAATGATTGTTAAGATTGGCCTTCCGATGAAGGATATCACGGAAAATACCGCGCCGGCTAAAATAAAGGTTGGAATTCCTCCTTCAATCTGCAAACCCGACAGAACTTGAGAAACAATATAGAAAGATACGGCGTTAATTACAGATTTCCTTAAAAATCCTTTCATACGATATACAGTATAGATGCTAGCAAATTCCAAGCCTTGCTGTCAATCAAATTCTAAGGTATGATAGTTTCGATGAACAGAATCATTTGCCCCCATTGCAACAAGAGCTTCGAAGTTTCCCAGGCAATGACTCACGAGATGGAAGAAAGCGTAAAAATCAGAGAACAAGCTAAATTTGATAAGGAACGGCTTGAGATCGAAGAAAAAGCACTGGAAAAAGCAAAAAGAGAACTCGAGTTAGAATTAAAGGATGCCAAAAATGAAGCGCAAGAATATAGGAAGAATCAGGAAGAATTAAGAAAGAAAGTTCTTGAAGCAAACGAGCAAACCAGAATCTTAAAACTAAAGGATGAAGACAGAGAAATAGAAATGCAAAAAATAATAGCTCAAGAAAGGGAAAAGTCTACAGAAGAAATTACAAAAAAAGAACGATTAAAGTCGGACTTGGAAAAAAGAGAACTGCAAATCCAACTTGAATCAATGAGAAAAGCATTGGAAGCAGCCAATAAAAAAGGCCGTTCAAAATCTCAACAGCTGCAGGGCGAAGCATTAGAGTTGGAACTGCAACACTTACTTGCCGTTTCATTTCCTCATGACGAAACTACCGAGGTTGGCAAAGGTATTTCCGGCGCGGATATACGCCAGATTGTAAAAAGCCCAAAAGGGTATCCGTGCGGAACAATTTTATGGGAATCAAAAAGGACAGCCGAGTGGTCTGAAAAATGGATAGATAAGCTAAAAACCGACCAAAGAGCGGAAAACGCGAATCTCGCTGTTATGGTGAGTATAAATTTGCCAAAAGACGCTCCTGATGGCTTTATAAACAGAGGAGATGATATCTGGATATGTTCTTACGCGCTGGTTGTGCCTGTTGCTGTCGCGCTTCGAAAAATACTTCTTGACGCCGGTTTTCAAAAAGCCCTCGCCCTCAACAGGGGAGAGAAAAAAGAGGTTCTTTATTCCTATATCACAAGTACCGAATTTATCCAGCCAGTCAAAACCGTAGTAGAAGCTTATAAAGAAATATTCGACCAGATTGCTAAAGAAAGGGTGGCATATGAAAAAATGTGGAAACAGCGTGAATCACAAGCTCAACGAATAATAACCAGCATGGCAAGCATTGTAGGCAGTATCCAGGGAAAAATTGGCGCTTCCGCTTTGCAAATTAAAGAATTGGATCTTCTTGAAAGCGGCCAGTCAGAAAGTGGTTGACAACATTAATAATTATCTGTAGTATAGTACGAAGTGCCGACAAAAATAAAAAAAAGTAAAACCAGTTTACCCTCTGTAAATATAGAACCCGAAAAAAAACTTCCGGGTTTTAGTAAGGCTTATATCATTGGCGCTGGAATTATTCTGGTAACACTTTTTGCGCTTTTTTACTTTAAAGGGCTGTTTATTGCCGCAACTGTAAACGGACAACCCATCAGCAGACTCTCGGTAATATCAACGCTTGAAAAACAGGGAGGCAAACAAACGCTTGAATCAATGATTGTAAAGACGCTAATACTACAAGAAGCAAAAAAGCAAAGCATTACTATTTCTAAAAGCGACCTTGACCAGGAGATAAAAAAAATCGAATCACAGATTTCAAGCCAGGGCCAAAATCTCGACCAATTGCTCCTTACTCAAGGAATGTCACGAAAAGACCTTACGCAACAAATCGAAATACAGAAAATTGCGGAAAAATTAGTTGAAAAAGATATAAAGATAACAGATAAAGAAGTAGAAAAATATATTGAAGACAACAAGGGATCACTGAAGAAAGAGGACGCAAAACTACAGTTAAAGCAACAAAAAACAAATGAAAAACTGCAGTCATTGATTCAAGGACTACAAGCTAAAGCCAAAATAAATCATTTTGTATCTTATTGAACCGAGTCTGACACGGTGAAACCCCGCTTAGCGGGGTAAAAGGGGGTGAAGATAATGCAAGACGATCAACAAAATCCAATAAATCCAAATCCAGTTGTTCCGGGAGCAAGTATGCCACAATCACCAACGCCGCCTCCTGCACAACCTTCGGTTCCGCCACAACCTAGCGAACCGCAGATGCCAGGAGGAATGCCTCCCGTAATGCCTCCGATGCCTCCAGCAGGCACTCCAAATCCTGTATCACAACCGGGAGCAGGAATGCCTGTTATGCCAGACGAAAACACTGGACAACCAACAGGACAGTAAAGCAATAATATGTTTTACAAATTGTAAAAATCCATCTTTTTAAAGAGGTGGATTTTTATTGTCATAAAGAATAATTTTATTCTGATATAATCGGCTCATGGCTGATTTTTACGACAAGGTGGCAAAAAAGTTTGGAGGGTATGCTTTTGCCAGCAATAAGCCTAAATATTTTTCTGAATATCCGAACGGTAACCCGGAAGAAATTTTTAAAGAGAAACTGCTGGAACTGGCAAAAACCGATTTTATCGCCTTGGATGTTGGCTGCGGTGACGGGAAGTTTGCTTTTGAGGTGTCAAAACATTTTTCCTTCATACACGGTATTGATAGATCAAAAGAATTATTAAGTATTGCGGAGTCCAAAAAGAAAGCTCTTAACATTGCCAATGTAGATTTTACTCTCGAGGATGCCAGTAAAATCTCTTTCCCGAATGAATCTTTTGACATTGTTTTTTGCCGGCGTGGCCCCAGTTTTTATAAAGAGTATTACCGATTACTTAAAAAGGGAGGTTATTACTTAGAAATCGGGATCGGTGAACAGGATACTGTTGATCTTGAAAAAGTGTTTGGAAGAGGACATGGGTATGGAAACTGGAATGAATCACGCCTTAATAAAGATAAAAAAGAATTCACTCGATTAGGCTTCAAGATAATTTTTGCAAAAGCCCTTGATTACAATGAATATTATGACTCAATTGGTGAAATGGATAGATTTTTACAGGGCGTACCAATCTTTGAAGATTTTGATTCTGAAAAAGACAGGGATCGCTTGGAAACTTACTGCAAGAAGTTTAAAACCCCAAAAGGCATTCTTTTACCAAGACAAAGAGTGGTGTATGTAGTTCAAAAGTGAAAGAGGGCATATAAATTAGAAGGTGTAAAAAAATTCATCTGCTTATTAGGCGGGTAGAGGTACTATATAGGATTTTTATTACAAGTTCGACCCGGAGATTCTTTTAAGAATCTCGATCACCATAAGTCCATTCTTTTATCAAAGTCCAATCTTCACTATCTTTTTTATATTTGCCCATGAGTGTTTCTTTGAAATCTTGTGGTGTATATTCAGGACCATCAGTTAAAAAGTATCCGAAATTTGTTGAACTATTCTTAGCATAATATTCTTGGATATCATGCAGGATAAGTTCTATGCTTATTTGTGTTTCTAGAGAAAGAGTGACATTAGGCTGTCTAAGAAAATGTAAGACAAGCATCTCTGTTTGTCCTTCTGGATCAACTCCCTTTGCTACAACTCCTGCCCAGGAAAATGCCCTAGAAGAGCGAACTGTTTTTTCTAATTCTGTAGCTAAAGATCTTATCCCTCCTCTTTTACGCTCTCTGACTACCATTCTATCTAAGATAGGATATTCAAAATCAGGAGTTGCCATAATTATGTAGCCTACAATAGCATTAAATTAACAAACATGCAATTTATTGTATTTATAAATAAATTTCTTTTGGATCGGTAGTTAATAACGGATGCTCACGTTCCGAAGCAACAACTTTTAGAGCAACGTCGATTTTACCCTAGTGATGGTACACGATAGCGAATACTTCGTCCTAGTCCTAATCTTTCAATCTTTTTTAATTTAAGCAGCTTTGAAAGTATCTGGTAAACTGTTGGACGGGCAACGCCAGTCTGTTTAACAATCTGTTGGGGAGTTGCCTCTTTGACATTTTGCAGGTATTGCCAGACTTTTAGTTGCTTGTTCGACAAAATGGCTTCAATATTTTCTGATGAGATAAGACTGATTGCTTGTTCTGATTGAACAAGAATAATGTCTAAAAAGAAATTAAGCCAATCGGTGATATTTTCTTTTTTAGTTTTAAAAGACTTCTGGCTTTTCCTTAAAGCTAAATAATATGCTGGTTTTTGATCTTCAATTAATTTCTCATGAGAAATATACGGGATGTATAAATAGCCCATTTTTAGAAGCAGCAGATTTGTTAAAATTCGAGATAATCTACCATTCCCGTCCTCAAACGGATGGATATTTAAAAGTTCAACTAAAAAATTTCCAATAACTAACAAGGGATGATACTTTTTCTTATCAAAAGCATCTGTTGTCCACTCCACAAGCTCTAACATCTCTTTTGGAGTAAGGTAAGCACGAGTAGTGTCAAATAATACGCCAATTCTTCTTCCTTGTTCATCTACCATCTCTACTTTATTTTCTCGGCTTTTATATTTGCCTCTGTGAATTTTGGCTATTTCTACATACTTGAGAAGTTCTTGGTGAAAGTGTTTAATAGTGCTTTCCGAAAGTTTTAGAGATTGCCATGACTCAAAGATGTTTTGGAGTAATTCATAGTAACCTTGTACTTCTTGTTTATCACGATCTGTAAACTTCTGTATAGCAATACCTTGCATCATTTTTTCTACATCTTCATTAGACATCTTTGCCCCCTCAATTCTGGTTGAAGCCCCAGTTGAGGTAATCAGCACTGATCGCTTTAATTGACCTAATAGGTAAGGATTAAGATTGGCGCTGGCTGTCCACTGACCTTTAAGCTCATCTATACGAGCGATCTTAGTAATAACTTCAGACGTAATTTGGATAAGGCGCTTATCAAATTTAGTTGTTTTAGGCATAATTCTCCTTGTTTATATCTAACTATATTGGATTATATGAGATTATATGAGTAATGTCAAGTTTAGCTTCAAATAGGGGTTGCACCCCTCATTTTGACAAGGATCAAGATGCATGCTTTATATGACTTGAGGCTAAAAATATGATGTAAGATATGTTTTTACTAACTCTTCAAAATAGTGTTTTATCTCATCGGGTGGAGGGAGGGGTGTATTAGAAGCTGAAATGATTTCAAAATTTGTTATATCACCAAAATAGACCAACTGTTCTAAAAACATCTTCTCATCAAACAAACCGCCATATTCCTGTTTTGTCTTATCTATTACTTCATCCAAACTAATGTAGCTATTTTTAAAAATGATGTATAGATCAAAGTAATCCCGATACTCCCCACGTCTACCTATGGTATATGCTTTCTGCAAAGCGATCTCTTTAACTGGAAACAGGACCAGATCATTTTTTGCTTTTATAGGCACAAACTGTGGATTGAAGGGATAATACAAGAAGGTAATTTTTATATTGTCGTTGGTAAAAAATGTAAGCTCATCACTGGTATCAATAGCAACATGGTCAATTGTTAGTTTCCGGGAGAGATTTTCCAGGAGTTTTTTGGGAATGGGAGATTGAGAAAAAAAATCAAAGTCAAATGATTTACGGTGGGAAAGAAATAAGGAAAGGGCAGTTCCTCCACCCAATACAAAATCCTTGATAAAAGGAGTAAGTTTTTGTAATACTTCCTGTCTTTTCTTATCTAATATGTCTGGGTGTATATTTAAGATATTTTTGCTCATCAATGGGAGTGGATAATCTTAAGATAAAGTTTTTAATAAAGTTAAGGGCAACAGCTGTATATACCTTTTTAGGGTATCGTAAAAAAAGCTCTCTAATAGTAGCTTCTTTGACTGTTTTTTTAAGGGATTGTATGTCTGTGAGTTTACCAAACATTAGTATTTGATGAATGGTGTCTGGTAATTTTATATCCGCTTTTGGTGAGTACCATACCTGGTTTATATACATATAATCCTATTATACCAAAAATTCTGGCATTCTGCACTTTTTCAGTTTCCACTAGAACCCCAGGTTAAATTGAGTTAGGAAGCGATTGCACCCCTCATTTTGACAAGGGTCACAAGCGCACTCTTTTGACGAACCGTAATTTTAGGAAACAGGATTTATACCAGATTTTCTAAGTTTTCCTTCAAAGCTTGAGCAAGCAGATTTTCAAGTTTGGTCAAATTACCTTTGTCCGCCTCTTTCATTGCTTTGATATAGCGCTCTCTATCTTCTTTGGTGCCAGCTTTGATTTCTATGATCGGTAGTTCCAAGTTTAAAAGTAGCAGGTTTGTTAAAACCCGGGCAATTCTTCCGTTGTAATCCTGGAAGGGATGAATCCAAACTAATCTATGTTGAAACCAAGCCAGAAGAGATATAATTTCGGCTAAATATTTTTCTTGGTCAGAAAATGATGGAAGATGTTTTAGTCTTTCTGTAAGATCATCACACAAGCTTTTTATCAGCTGAGGAAGTTCATAGTATGAAGGAGGAGTATATGAACCTACTGTTACCTCAATTAATCTAAATTTCCCTGCCCAATTAGGAAAAATGAATCCAAAACCAACATTATGAATATCCTTGATCAAATCAGAAGTAATCGGAGGCTTTGTGCCACTTATTTTAATAACGTATTCGAGAGCTTTTTTAACACCTTGAGCCTCTAAGGGAGCTAACTGAGAGCGTGAGATAATACCAAAGGCAGTTTCCTTATACGAAGTTGCTGATTTAGGCTTGGTTGATTTTGCCACAGTACATTATAGCCAAATTATTTTATCGGAATAAAGCTTTGGCTTCTTTTCTGGTAATTAGATCGCCTTCAAGCCTCATCGTTCTAAAAAGCACTTCTGGAAGAAATTTGGCAATATTTGGTTTTTTACCCATAATAAGATAACGTTCTTGGTATCTTTTAAACGCCTGTACAAGACCCTTATTTTTGATAACAGCTTGCTTAGTCATACCTAATTATTATACCAGATTTTAGACAAGAAGGTATTTAGGGGTTTTACCCTTCATTTTGACAAGGGTTAATCAGTTCTTGTTTCGAAATGACCAGAGAGCATAGATATTAGAGGGGGTAAAGAAGTTCATTCACTTATATATAAATTTGTTTTTAAATATGTACATTCTTAAGCTAATATAGGAATGGGTTGTAAATTAGATTGAACCGGTTCAGGCGGGTATTCTCTATCTCCCCACGGATCAATTCGATTAAACACTACTTCCGTAGTTCTTAGCTTTCTCAAGTTGTCAGGTAAATGAACAAAGGCAATTCTACCGGGATCACCTTGATCCTTTTTAGTTTTAACCTGGTCTGTTTCTGGATTACCTGCTGGTTCTTTCGATATTTCCTCTACCTCTTTGTAATTAAGCAAGTTATATTCTATAACAAGTAATTCCTTTCCTTCCTCAAGCCATTGAAAACCTCTTTTTATAGATTGTTGATTGAGGTTAAAGATCAGTAAAAACTTTTCTTTTCCTAAATTCACATCAGCGTAAGTGGAGAGTAGCTTTGCATAATCTCTGGGAGTTTTTACTAAAAAACTAAAACGGAGACAAGTTGAGATTACAACAGGCTCATATTGGTTATTACCACGGTATTTTATAGTCGGTAAAAACCTGCCCAATGGATAATCACTAAAAAGTCTGTAGGGACTTGCCATTACAGCTATCTTACTTATGAAGTTTTTAGGATCATCTTCTATTACATCAACAACACCGTCAATCCCGCTTAAAGATACATTTCTTCTTAAATATAAATAATAGGGATAGCTTTCAGGGACAACAAGATCGCCGCCACTTGGAGTCTGATACCTTCGAACCCCTCTAAAGGGTTTAAATGGTACGCCTAAGACTATTTCATGTCTATCTTTGTTGCTTTCAGGTTC
>Ga0209515_10002627_pt1 | contig 27251 bp, 22 predicted proteins | sample Subgroupgradi54m_FD_187454 | JGI IMG/M metagenome (GOLD analysis project Ga0209515, IMG submission 187454) | Subsurface groundwater microbial communities from S. Glens Falls, New York, USA - GMW60B uncontaminated upgradient, 5.4 m (SPAdes)... ... | reverse complement strand
TTTCCATGGACATAGGAGAGAGCAATCTTGGTGCGATCAATTCTGATTTCTTGTAAGGGTTTTTTTTGAAGTAATTTGACGGGACCCAAATTGTGCCATTGTTCCACCATGAAGCTTTCCTTAAACTTCCCTACACTTTCGTTATAGACCTCAATTTATATATTACTACTCAGGAGGAGAGATAGAACAATCAGGGAAACTTGTATTCTGGACTGGGGGATTTCCCTAGTGAAAAAAATATCATGTCTCCGAATGGAAGAGCGTTTATAAGCAACGAGTTTGTATATGTGGAGCTGACCGGGATCGAACCGGCGACCTCGTCGTTGCGAACGACGCGCTCTCCCAGCTGAGCTACAGCCCCGTCATAACGAACGGAGACGAATTTATTTCGCGAAGTGAGTGGTGAAGTCAAGGAGATCCGATGAGGGTTTGGGAGAGAGCAGGATCTCTCCCAAGTCAGACAGAAAACGAATGGCCGCAACCACACGAACCCGAGGCGTTTGGATTTTGGACGGAGAAACCAGAACCACGGAAATCTTCGAGGTAATCAACAGTGGATCCATCGAGGTAGGGCAAGCTGATAGGATCTAAAAGAACTTTAATCGAGCCAAATTCCAGTACCTGATCGTCTTCCCTCAAATCATCAAACGTAAACCCATATTCAAAACCAGAACAGCCGCCTCCTTGTACGTAAATCCTGAGGTGTTTCCCTTCAGCTTCTTTGTTTCCTGTGGAAAAAGTAATCACTTTTTGAATAGCTTTATCGGTCAACTTTAAACTGGATTTCTCAGCCGCCGGAGAGGAGCTTGTGCTGGTTAAGGTTTCATTTGTGTTCATTGATTCCATAAAGACTCCTGTCTTCCTTTACGAGCATCGGCTCGCGACGTGCCGCGGGAAGCGGCCTTAATATAATGTATATAAGCAAGAGTAGTCGGTAGGTGGGTGGGTGTCAAGAAAGTAACAATATGCGCCTGGCAGGATTCGAACCTGCGACCTTTGGTTTCGTAGACCAACGCTCTAATCCACTGAGCTACAGGCGCGCGCGACGCCCAATAAGGGTTTCAACTAGAACAATTATAAGGTAGAGGTCAAATGACTTTCTTCGTCGATATTTTTCTGTTACATACAAAATATGCTCAAAGGTCTGGGAGATTTTTTAGAGGATAGTCAAGAACGTGGCCATGTTGTCGGTACGTGGGGTTTTCACTCCAACATGAACTTTACACGAATGAGGTCGGAGGAAATTAATGTCTGGTTTTTTGAACAGATTTTTAATTTTCTCAGGTCTTTTTTTGGACTTATTCTGCCGGACTCTCTGGAGTTGATTACTTACAATGCGACCCAAAGGATAGAAAAAAAAGGTTTGGATCAAATGACATTTCTCGATGAGTTTATGTTGATCCTCAAAAAGTTGAAAGAACCACTCTGGACGGCGCGACTCAATCTCAACATGATTGGTTTTCTCAGAACTTCCGAAGATCCTGAAAATCCGATTCGCATTCAGATTCAAGAGCCCACTTCTTTTATTGTTTGGGGAGGTCCGGATGAAACAGGTTTTCAAAATTTTTCCATTGGGTATACCCTTTTTTCGTCTACAATTTTAGCAGGGGATCACATGGAGTTGTGGTCCATGAATCAACCTATTTTGGAAAAAGCTTTACGCAAATGGGAAACTCAGACAGGATACATGATTGATGTGATAGATTCTACGGGTAATGCTCCCGTTCAGCGTTATGGTTTTCAAAAATCTAAACAAAAACAACCGGTATATCGATAAAAACCTATCTGTTTTCCCATTTGATAAAGGTTTTGTCATGGCGAGGAGCGAAGCGACGTGGCCATCTCCCGAAAACCATTGATTTCAGTAGATCGCCACGCTTCGCTCGCGATGACAAATCACATAACCTTAAACAACTGGGAAAGCAGAAAAACCTTATTTAACTTTTGCACCCGTGGAGATTTCTATTTTATCAAGAATCAAAACGGAAAGACCGTTAGCATCACTTGCGGCAAGCAACATACCGTGAGATTCCACACCACGAATCTTGGCGGGTTTCAAATTAGCGACGACCACAACTTTTTTGCCAATCAACTCTTCCGGTTTATAATGAAGGGCAATGCCAGCGACAATTTGTCGAAGTTCTCCACCCACTTCCACTTGAAGTCTGAGCAGCTTGTCGGCCCCTTCTATCTTTTCAGCGAGTTTGATTTCTGCCACTCGTAAATCCGTTTTTAGAAAGTCTGTAATATCAATGAGGTCGTTTGTTTCCATGGCTTTCTCCTTTTGAGTGGTTTCAATTCTTGGAAAAATAGGTTGGCCTATTCCAACAAAGGTATCAGGTGTTTTTTCCCAAGCGATGTTTTCAAAACATTGCTTTTCCCAAGGTAAAATTTTGCTGAGTCCTAGTTGTTGCCAAATTTTTTGTGAGGCTTGAGGCATAAAGGGAGCAACTAGAATAGCCAGATTTCTTAAAGTATCGAGTACATTATAAAGGATACGCTGGATGTCCGATTTTTTTTCTTCTTTAGCGAGTTTCCAGGGTGCCGACGTATCAATATATTTGTCAGCCGTACTGATAATTTCCCAAATAGCAGAGAGCGCGAGATGAAAATTAACATCACCCGACTTGAGATAATCCAAAGACTCGCGGACTTTCGATAAGGTTTCGAGGACAATTTTTTTTAGACGACGATCTTCGTCGGACAATTCTGTATTTGAAGGTTTTATAATTTTTCCACCTAAATATTTGGTAGACATCCCCAACGTTCGATTCAAAAGATTTCCCAGATCATTTGCCAAATCGCTATTGTAACGCTTGATAAAATTCTCCCAGGTAAAATCTCCATCAGATCCAAAACTGGATTCTCGCAGGAGATAGTAACGAAGGGCATCAGATCCATAGTGAGGGACAATATCCAAGGGCGTAACGATATTACCTAACGTCTTACTCATCTTTTCACCCTTGAGAGAGACAAATCCATGTCCAAAAACAGTTTTGGGAAGAGGGAGGTTGGCGCTCATCAACATGGCAGGCCAAATCACGCAGTGAAAGCGTGTGATATCCTTGCCCACGATGTGTAAACTCGCTGGCCAAAACTTTTCAAAACGTTTTTTATTTTCAGAATTTTCCTGACCATAACCAACGGCCGTGAGATAATTCAGGAGAGCATCAAACCACACATACACGACGTGGCTTGGATCCTCAGGAAAAGGTATGCCCCATGTGAAACTAGAGCGTGAAATACTGATATCTTGCAAGCCAGAACGGACAAGGTTTAAAACTTCATTACGGCGAATTGCAGGGACAATAAAATTTGGATTTTTTTCATAAAAATCGAGAAGCTTTTGTTGATATTTGGAAAGAAGAAAATAATAGTTTTCTTCATGGAGCCACTTGGGTTCACGTTTGTGATTGGCGCATTTCTTGTCAACGAGGTCTTTCTCCATGAGAAATGCTTCACATCCTTCACAATACCAGCCTTCGTAAGGTTTTTTTTCAACATCTTCTGGTTTTAAGGCTTTGAGAAAATTTTTGACACAATCGTGATGCCTCGATTCACTCGTCTGAATAAAATTATCATAGGAAATATCGAGAGACTTCCAGATCGCCTCGAATTTTTTCCTCATCCCATCGCAGTATTTTTTGACAGGCAGATTTTGTTTTTCCGCTTCCTTTTGAACACCGGCGCTGTGTTCGTCATTTCCCATCTGAAAATAAACCTCATATCCCTCCATTCGTAAAAAACGAGCGAGTACATCAGCACTCACTTTTTCATAGGTTGTGCCCAAATGGGGGAGGCTATTGACGTAATCAATGGCTGTTGTGAGATAAAATGGTTTCATGCTGTCAATGTAACGAACAAGCGCTCCAGCGCAAGTGTCTTGTTCACATTCCCTTCAATGGCTCTTTCTGTTTCTAAAATCAGATCCATATCGGTAAAAAAAGATTTCCCTGTTTTTTTTTCGGAAATTTTTTGAATCATTGATAAGTTTTCATTCAGAAGCAGGTACTCTTGAGAGTTTGTATTTTTCCAAAGGGTACCATCGTGCCATAGAATTTTTAGAGCTTCAAAAAAACCATTTAGATTTTCTTTTCCCTTAGCAAGGGCTTCGGCAATTTTTGAAACTTGAGAAAATGAAGGGTGTCCTTCAAAGAGAGCTGTGATTTGTTGTTGCCAGTCTAGAAAAAGAGTTTGGACACGGTTTCGAAGTGCTTCTGAGGATACTTGAAATATGATTTTCTGACAACGTGAACGGATAGTGGTTGGAAATTTTTCAGGAGCGGTACTGAGAAGAAGGAATAAAACATAAGAAGGAGGCTCTTCCAAAGTTTTGAGTAGGGCATTGGCTGCCGCTTCTGTTAGTGTTTCTGCATCTTCAATGATAATGACTGTGCGCTCTGATTTGACTGGTTTCAAAGAGAGTCTCTGAATCACTTCTCGAATAGTTTCGATCTTGATACTTTTTCCTTCTTCCCGATCATTGACATGAAGAAAGTCTGGATGATGCAAGAGCGGACCGAGTAAGTGCTCAGCAATTTCCAAAGCACATTCCCTTTTCCCAGAATCGGGTGGTCCTGAAAAAAGATAAGCAGAAGGGAGACGGTTATTTTTTTCGTAGGCGTTTTTCCACTTCGTAAGAAATGGAGGTAAAGATTTCGGAGCGATTTTTTCGAGCATTGATAATGCAAAACCTTCTCTTCTCTTTTTGGGCCAGTGTCAAGTAGGCGTTCCGGACCTTTTCGTGAAACTTCAGATGCTCCTTTTCAAGTCTGTCCAATCCTTTTTGTCTCTTTCGAACGCGTTCAAGTCCTTCAGAAACAGGAAGGTCAAAAACAAAAGTGAGATTGGGTTGTAACCCATCTGTTGCAACCTGATTGAAAGCTTGAATCAGTTTTAGGGGAAGACCGCGTGCATAACCTTGATAGGCCAGAGTGGCATCAGTAAATCGGTCACACAAAACAACGTGTCCTTTTTTAAGGGCTGGATGGATCACTTTAGTGACATGATCGCGGCGTGCTGTTTCATAGAGGAATAGCTCTGTATAAGGGTTTACATGATCTGAATGGAGAAGGATTTGGCGTATACGATTGGCCATAGGTGTGCCTCCCGGTTCATGAGTGAGGAGGGTAGAATATCCCTTTTTTTTGAGCCAAGAGGCTAGAAGTTGGATTTGTGTGGTTTTCCCCACACCTTCTCCTCCTTCAAATGTGATAAAAAAGCTTTTTTTGACGTGATGCATCAGAGTTCCAGGAAAATGGTCCTAGCATAATGTCGGAAAGGATGTTATAAAATCTTTAAGGAATCAGCAACTTGGGTAGGTCCAAGTGGCGATAATCCAAGAAGAAGGGGAATTGATGGCCATCAGCACCATAAAAAGTTTTCTTGGTTTTAACAAATCAAATGAAGCTAGCCATACCCCAGCAGCCACGGGTCAATCTTTATTGACAGGAGAAAAGTTTGTATTGAGAGGAAACCCGGAGCAAATCGCACACTCGACTTATGTCCCTCCATCCAAAAGTTCTAATCCAGGACGAGATTATTTAGCGGATGTGCTGGGCGGTCACGGTCATCATCATGGTCGTGATGGTCAGAGTTAACTACATCCCATTGAATTTCCACAATTAATACATTTGTAACAGGCTCCATTACGCACAGTAATATGTCCACAAAGGTCGCACATCGGAGCATCGCCCATCATTTCGGAGAGATGTTCAGAAACATCTGAGGCTGTTCCACGTTTTTTGGCTGCTGCGGCTCCCACGGATTGAGGAGGTGGGCTACTTTCTTGTCTGCTTTCCTGTCTGTCGAGAGCCTCTAAACTTTCTGGTTTCAGATGTACAAAGTCTGTGCGTCCCGTGTATTCCATTCCTAAGATTCTAAAAATATAATCCAGAATGGAGGTACAGATCTTGATATTAGGATGATCCGTGATGCCTTGAGGTTCAAAACGCGTGAACGTAAATGAGTTTACAAATTTTTCAAGAGGCACTCCGTATTGAAGTCCAATCGAAACCGCAATGGCAAAGCAGTTGAGGATGCTACGGTAAGCAGCACCTTCCTTGTACATATCAATAAAGATTTCTCCCAATTGGCCATTGGCATATTCGCCTGTTCTCAAGAAAATCTTGTGACCACCCACCGAAGTTTCCAAAGTAAAACCATGACGTTTCATGGGAAGGGTTTCACGAAGACCACGAGCCATTCCTTCAGAGTCTTTGGCAGCTTCTGTAGAAGGAGAAATCTGGTCATCTTGTTTTTTGGAATTGCCCGCACTGAGTGGTTGCGAATGTTTACAACCATCGCGATACAAAGCCACCGCTTTGAGTCCCAACTTCCAGGATTCCACATAGATCTTTTCAATATCTTCTACCGTGACATTATTCGGCAAGTTCACTGTTTTGGAAATGGCTCCGGAGATAAAAGGTTGTGTGGCGGCCATCATCCGAATATGTCCCATGGGATCAATGAATCGAACGCCTTCTCCACAACGATTGGCACAATCAAAAATGGCGAGATGTTCCGGTTTCATGTTGGGAGCCCCTTCAATTGTGCCTTTTTCCAAGATATAGTTTTGGATGTCGGTCACCTGGTTGTCTTGATAACCGATTCGTCGCAGAGCTTCAGGGACGGATTGATTGATAATTTTAAAGTGACCACCACCAGCCAATTTTTTCCACTTCACGAGTGAAAATTCAGGTTCCACTCCGGTCGTATCGCAATCCATAAGCAGGCCGATGGTTCCCGTTGGAGCCAGCACAGTGGCTTGAGCATTTCGATAGCCATGAATTTCACCGTTAGCGATAGCATCACTCCAAGCTTTCTGAGAGGCCTTCAAAAGTTCTGAAGGACAAAGAGAGGAATCAATTTTGTGAGCCGCATCACGATGTTGTTTCATAACTTTAAGAGTCGGCACGCGATTTTTTTCGTAACCAGGGAATGGACCTTTCACTTCGGCAATCTCGCTGGAAACTTTGTAGGCATGCCCCGTCATCAAAGAGGTAATAGCACCGGCAATCGCTAAAGCTTTGGGACTGTCGTAAGGAATTCCATTGGTCATCAAGAGAGTTCCTAAATTGGCATAACCTAATCCTAAAGGTCGGTAGTCATGACTGTTTTGAGCGACTACTTTTGTGGGATACGAGGCAAAATCAACCGCAATTTCCTGAGCGATGATAAAAATATGAACGGCTTCTTGAAAATCTTCCACGCGGAAACTCCCATCAGCGTTAGTAAATTTCATTAAGTTTAAGGAAGCCAGGTTACAAGCACTGTCATTGAGAAACATGTATTCAGAACATGGATTAGACGCATAGATTTTAGAGGTATTGATGGACGTGTGCCACGCGTTGATGGTGGTATCAAACTGAACACCCGGATCAGCACAATTCCAAGCCGCTTCTGCAATTTGTCTCATGAGCCACCGAGCATCGTAAGTATCACAAGCTTCTCCGTTGGTTCGAAACTTTGTACTCCATTTGCCACTCTCAAGATAAGACTGCATAAATTCATCTGAGATACGGATAGAGTTGTTAGAATTTTGTCCAGAAACGGTATGATAAGCCTCACCATTAAAATCAGCTTCAAACCCTCCGTGATGGATTAAGATTCCTGCTTTACGTTCTTCTTTGACCTTCCAATGGATGAAATCCAATATTTCAGGATGATCAATATCCAGACAGACCATTTTGGCAGCGCGTCTTGTGGTTCCCCCTGATTTCGTGGCCCCTGCGCCTTTATCTAAAACTTCCAGAAAACTCATGAGACCGGAAGAAGTTCCGCCACCGGAAAGTTTTTCTTGTTTGCCGCGGATTTTAGAAAAATTGGTTCCGGTTCCCGAACCGTATTTAAAAAGCCGGGCTTCATTTTTGGCGAGTTCAAAAATGCTCATGAGGTCGTCATCAACGGATTGAATAAAGCAAGCCGAGCATTGCGGATGAGAGTAGGCATCCGTTGTTTCTTTAAGACTGTTTGTTTGTGGATCCCAATACCAATTTCCACTACTCCCTGTGATTCCATACTCCTGATACAAACCACAATTAAACCAGACAGGAGAATTAAAAGCTCCTTTTTGAGTCACTAACAAGTGAGTCAGATCCGCTTCAAAGTTTTCAGCATCCTCTGAGGAAGCAAAATAACCCATTTTTTCACCGGCATGACGAAGGGTGTGAGCGACGCGAAAGATAACTTGTCTGACCGAGGCTTCATGCCCGTCTTTTCCACCTTTGCTCTCTGGAACCCCAGCTTTTCGAAGGTATTTTTGAGTGACGATATCGGTGGCAAGTTGAGACCAGGACTCAGGTACCTCAATGTTATGCATTTCAAAAACAACGGAACCATCCGGTTCTTTGATGATAGAAGAGCGTTTGGTCCATCTGACATCATCAAAAGGATTAACTTCCAGCTTGGTAAAATATCGATTCACAACCAAGCCTTTTGATGTTTCAAAGTCGTTTTGTTGTTCAACCTCTTGTTTTCGTAATGGAAATGCTGGTGTCATGTGAGGTCTCCCTTCGAGTTATCCACAGGTTATTAACTTTGTTATACACAGTCTATTGTATACCATTGATCTTTATACCACAATATGTTGTGTTTGTGATGGTGTCAAGGAAGCCATAAATATGACTTAGCGCATTAACTGGGGGTAAGTTTGACAGGACGGGTTCTGGAGGTTTTTTTCCATTTAAAAAAAATGCAATGTGTCAATTTCAAATAAAATAAAAGAAACCAGCAAATATTTGAAAACAAAGGATTGGAAATGAGTCGTCTGTTTTTTAAAAATTAGATTTTAAGAATAAAATTTAAAAGAGTTCGTGTGATATGTCCGGTCCCGCCTCGTGGACAGTAAGCTAGTTCTTTTTCGGTCCAAGAAGGTCCGGCGATGTCGATGTGAGCCCATTGGATTTTAGGATCCACAAACTCTTGAATAAAAAGGGCTCCGTTAATGGTGCCTCCCCAACGACCTCCTACATTTTTAAGATCCGCAATAGGACTCTTTAAGTCCTCTTTGTATTCTTCAATCAAAGGCATCTGCCAGATTTTTTCGCCGGCTTCTTCTCCACATTGAATGAGATGATCTATCAAAGCTTGATTGTTCCCTAAAATAGCCGAACACAATTCTCCCAAAGCAACCACACAGGCACCCGTGAGTGTGGCCATGTCGATGATGATATCGGGATTTTGTTTTTGTGCATAACCAATGGCATCCGCCAATGTCAGACGGCCTTCGGCATCTGTGTTTAAAATTTCCACAGTTTTTCCGTTCAATGCTTTGGCAATATCTCCTGGCTTATCCGCACTTCCAGAGGGCATATTTTCTGTGACGGCAGAAATTCCATGAACTTCAACATGAGGTTTTAATGAAGAGAGAGCTTTCATAATACCCAACATAGCGGCTGCTCCACTCATGTCATCTTTCATGGTTTCCATGGAGTTGGCTGGTTTGAGAGAGAGTCCACCACTGTCGAATGTGACTCCCTTACCAACAACTGCAATTTTCTTTCTTACTTTTCCCCCTTTTCCTATCGGCTTGTAAGTTAAATGAATTAAATAAGGAGGCTCTGTACTTCCTTTGGATACAGCGAGGTAACAACCCATTCCCATCTTTTCAATTTCCTTTTTGTCATGAATTTTAACGGAGAGCCCTGGCAATTTTCCAATTTTTCGGGCTTCATCAGCCATATGTTTTGGAGTCATGTCGGAAGCCGGGATGTTGATGAGGTCACGAGCGAGATTCGTAGAGTCAGCAAAGATCATTCCTTTCTTAATTCCTTTTTCCAGAGAAGAAGATTCTGATGTCAAAATTTCTACTTCCTGGACTGTTTTCTTTACACTGGCTTTTTCAGATTTATAAAGATCAAAGGAATAATTCCCAAGTTCGATCCCTTCCGACAAGGCGACCCCTCGCTTTTCGGCTGGAATTTTCTTTTTTCCTGAAAAATCTTCGAGGGTAATTTTTTTTGCGTGGATTTTATGGCCTGTTTTAATGGCTGCGGCGGCAAATTTTCTTAAGACTTCTCCATTTTTTAAATCACCTTTGCCAACACCCACTAGGAGTAAGGAATGTGCTGCTATTTTTCCTTGGGTATCAATAAGACGAGAGTCACCGATTTTCCCCCTGAGTTGTTCTCTTTCCACCAGCTTTGAAAGCCAGCCTTCCATAGAACGATTCAGCTCATTTCCCAAGCGTGTGAAGGCTCCACCTTCCATCAGAGGAATGACAAGGAGATCGGTAGAAATGTTTTTGGCAACATCAGAACTCTTAAAAGTCCGGCAGGAAATTTTCATATAAAAAAACTATGTGAGAGATTCAGGCAAGTCAAACTCTTTTGACAAAATTTTGCTGTCAGGAGTTTTTCTTTTGTGTAGAGTGAGGGGGTGAAGTTCCTCAATCTTTTTTCAAAAGGTCAGAAAAAAAGCGTGGTTTATTCTCCGTTGTCAGAAGAAGGTTTTCGCGACCTGCTTCTTTTTAGTGAGGGAAAAGAAATCAAACCACGACTTCCTTCTTTAATAGGGGAGAAGGTTCTGGAAATCTCTCCACGTCATAAACCACTGACTTCTCTTTTTAAAAAGGAAGGAGCTGCGATCGTCATGCGTTTGGGAGGAACACGAGAAAAAGAAATAGCCCGCATAGAAGGGGAGATATTTATTTTGTCTCATTGGGAAAGTTTGCCGTTTTTGGACCATTCTTTTGATTGTATTGTTTTAAGAACAGCGTTTTTGAAAGGAAATATAAGCCGTCTTCTTCGAGAAGCCTCACGCGTTCTCAAACCGGAGGGACTTCTCATCATGAGCGATCTTCATCCGTTTTCTTTGGGAGTTCAGCAGGAACACCTTAAAAGTCCAGTTGGTGAAGAATCCCTAGGACCTGGATTTGAACGTTACTTCAAATTTTTTCGTGAATCTGGGCTTGCTTTAGAATCCGTAAAGGAAATGTTTTATGATGGTTCGATTAAAAAGTTTTTTGAATCGGATTCAGGAAAAAAAACTTTTGAGAGTTTAAGAAAAACCCCATTTCTCATTTTCTTTTTTCTAAGGATGGGTCGGTTAGGGAAGGATTAGTTATGTCACTCGATGAACATCTTAAGGCGCTTCAAATCATACTTCCGGAAGTCCAACCCTCTGGCAACTATTTACCGGCTGTGCGTACGGGGAATCTCCTTTTTATTTCGGGGCAATTACCCAAAGTGGAAGGTCGCATTGCTTTTAAGGGTCGTGTCGGTAAGGATCTGAATATTGAAACAGCACGTCGTGCCGCTAAAGCCTGTGTGACTAACTTACTTGCTGTTCTTCGACACTCATTAGGGAGTTTGGAGAAGGTAAAAAAAATTGTTCGTATTACCGGTTATATCAACACCTACCCTGGGTTCAGCGAGCATATTAAAGTGATGGATGCTGCGAGCGACATGTTAGTGGAAGTCTTTGGTGAGGCAGGACGTCATTCTCGCGTGGTTGTCGGAGTTGTAGAACTGCCTCTCGGCGCTTCTATCGAAATAGAAATGGTTGCCGAAGTTAAATAGCTTTTATCTCCCCATGACTTTTCTTAGACAGCATGTATTCAATTTTTCTGACAAGAGAAGCCAGATGAAAGGGTTTTGAAATATAATCATCCGCTCCAATTTTTAACCCACGAATACGATCATCTTGGCTTTCTTTGGCGGACAAAATTAAAACCAGCGTGTTTTTAATTTCCGGATCCGATTTGATAGCTTGGCAAATTTCAATTCCAGAAACTTTAGGCATCATGAGATCCAAAATAACAATATCCGGTCGTATTTTTTTTACTTCTTCAAGCGCGTGAGTAGCTTCAAGAACGCTTTCTATTGTGTAAGCAGGCTGGGAATTTTCATTTTGTAAAAATCTCTTTGTAATGAGTTTATGGATCGTTGGGTCATCATCCACAATAAGAATTTTTCGGGGCATTTTTTTCTTGTAGAAGATCCATGCGAAGAGGTCAAGTGATCACCTTTTAATTGACAATTGGGTGACATTTCACTAAAAATTATGCTTATTTATTAACCAGTGCACAAGAATTCAACAATTATTAAGAGTATAAGAACAGGTATTTCATAAATAACGAGGAAAGGAGGGGGAACTTCTCACATCGTTCATTTAAAGGATACTGTTCAATAAAGAAGTCAGATGGTTGTTTTAATAAATCTTGTGCTCTGTAACAAAGGGCGCAAAAAGGAGAGATAAAATGAGAAAGCTACTCGTAGTTGCTGTATCAGCCTTAGCGCTTGTCGGTCTGATGACCGTCAATGCTCGTGCTGAAGAAGGATCAGGTCTCGAGATCTCCGGAAACGTTACAACCGTTACCGGATATCAGAGAGGTGATAAGACCAAGGCTGCTCTTGGTTCTGAAGGTATCCTCAATGATGGGCTTTTAGCATTACCAGCAATTAGTGCAAAATCCGATCAATTCGGTTTTTTCGTGGATCAGGTAGAATTAGATCTGGCCAAAAGTTTTGGTGAGAACATCCGTGCTCGTGCGGATCTGGATTTTTCACCTCATCGTGGTATTTCAGCACCGGCTGGTGTTTATGTGGAACAAGGTTATATCACAGCAAACATTCCCGCTGGAAACGGTGCGGAACTGTTGGTGGGTCGTTTCAACTCGGGGATTGGTTTGGATCCTGTCAATCGTAATGAGTTGAGCACAGTTTCCTTCTCCAGTGTTCATCGGACATTACTCCCGGATAACATGACAGGTGCACGGGTGGGTTATAACTTCTCCGAGGCAACACGTTTAGAGACTTTTGTTGTGAATCAGCTGAATGATGTGGCTCCCGCTGGTAACAACCTTCCTTCTTTTGGTGTGAATGTTAGCCATTCTTGGGGTGATGAAGCCAACAAGAACTGGGTCAAGTTTAACGGTGCTGGTGGTCCTGAAGCTCCTGGTACAAAGAAGCACTGGTCTTTCCTGGGTGATTTGAATGGTCATATGGTTGTCAATGATGCCTTCTCTGTAGGTGCTGAAGGCGTCTATCGTCAAGATGACAATACGACTGCTGGTGGTCTCAACTCTAAATACATCGGTGGACAGTTGAAAGGGACTTACAAATTCAGCGATGTTTGGGATGGAACTTTCCGTTATGGTTTCATCTGGGATAAGAGCAAAGGTGCTGGAACGATTGTAGCTCCAAATGCCCTCACACCTAGTCCTGGTTTAGGTGGTGCTAGTGCGACAGTAGCAGGTGTAGTAACAGGTGCTGCGGGTACAGGTCATCAGATTTCGCTCGCCAGTGGTTATCAAATCACGGATGGAGCTCGTCTGGTGGTTGAAGGTAGTGTCGATATGACACGTGCTGCTGGTGGTGCTGCTGGTACAGCTCTTATTCCTGGTTTTGCAGGAATGTTTGCTTACAGCTTCTAATTGGAACTTATTTGAGTTGATAAAGCCCCCTGTACCGCAAGGTACAGGGGGCTTTTTATTTCTTGCTTCGGGAATGGGTGTCATCGCGAGCGACAGCGTGGCGATCTCACGAATAAACACGGGAGATTGCCGCGTCGTCCGCCATAGGCGGACTCCTCGCAATGACAAATCCGTTCAATTAATAGTCCTGAACACTAAAACGCATATCCAAACGCAAAATGCAATCTCCCAAAAGATTCACCGACTTTTTGGTCCAGTTTAATACCGTAGTCTAATCTGAGAGGACCCACAGGAGTGACATAGCGAAACCCAAATCCAGCGGAATGTCGAAAAGAATCGACATTGATTTGTGAAAAATTATCGGTCAGGCTTCCGTTATCTGAGAAGAGAGCAAATTTTAAATCTTTAAAGATCCGGGTTTGAATTTCAGTTGTTTCAAGTACTAGGAGTTGTCCTCCCGTTGGACGGCCATCGGATGCAATAGGGCCAATAGAATCTTCTTCAAATCCGCGAATAGTGTAATCACCGCCCAGAAAGAGCTTTCTTTCACGACTGAGAGTGTCGTTCCCAAAAACCTGAATTCCTTCGATACGCACGTAATTCATCAGCATAAAAGGTCCAAATAATTTTACAAAATGAGCCACATAACCTTTAGGTTGGATAAAATTAAAATTGGAAGCGATGACTTTATTGGAAATATCAAATCCTCCCACAAGCACATAACCATTGTGGGGATCGGCAAAAGAATCTCGTTTGTCATAACCTACAGAAAAAGAAATCAAGGAGGTTGTGTGATTTTCTTCTGCAAGACCCGTAGGCTCCGTGATATTATTAAAAAATGTGCGTATGAGTTGGTAACGCCCCAAGAGGTTTAATCGGGGAGTGAATTCTTTTAAAATGCTAAAAGACCCGCTTCCCTCGACGGTCGTGAAGCCGGGTCGAACCTGCCTGGCTAATTTGCTACCCAACGACGCAATCAAGGGAACTCCCAAAAAATGAGGATCACTCAGGATCGTTTCTCCGCTTTGAAGGAAGGGCCCACCGGTTAACGTCAGGTTGGCGCGTTTATTCGTCCCCAAGAGATTCACATGGCTTATGGAAAGGGTGCCGTTGAAAGAAGTGCCTGTATTGTAAGTCGCTCCAAGGTCCAAGACAATTTTTTGGTATTCTTCTACCTTGACCAAGAGATGAACGGTCGATTCTTTTTCAGCCAACCCGATCGTTTCGATAGAAACGCTGCGGTAAGAACCCGTGCGCCTTAAGATCCTCTCGCTTTCTAACACCTTTTTGTAACTAAAGAGGTCGTCTTTTTTAAAAAGAAGGGCGCTTTTGATGGCTTTTTTAAGGGATCTTTCGTTACCGACAATTAAAATTTCTCCAATGCGCACCTCCACTCCCTCGTTAATGATGTACAAAAGAATGGTGCGATCCTCTTCCCGCAATATTTTTTCTTGAACCGTCATGTAGGGATAACCTGCATTGGCGTAGAGAAGGGTCAGTGCATTTTTATCGTGATTGAGATCTTCTGTGGTTGCAATCGAATCATTGCGGAGTTTAAGGTGATGCATCAATTGCCTTGTTGTAAAACGGTGATTCCCCTCAAGTCTGACTTCATGGAGATGCAGGAGAGGACCTTCCTTTAAGGTGAAGGTGACATGGGCCTTGTCTTCAAAACGATTGAAGCGTGTCTCCTGTCCCAGAGCCTGTGCTTGAGGAGCCCCATAACTTTTGAGAATATCGGGAAGATTTTTAAAATCCTGCTCGACGGTACGTGGTTGATAATAACCCCTTTCAAAGAGCGTGTTTTCTTTAGTCAGCAGATTTTTTTTGATATGACGGGAACTGACTTCTTGATTTCCTTCCAGCGAGATCTTTTTGACGCGTGTTTGAACGCCTTCCTTGATTAAAAAAGTAATGAGAAGTTCTTTTTCATTGAGGTCTTTTTTCTCACCGGTGATTTGGACATCTTTGAACCCAAGTTTACGGTAATAGGCCGTCATCACTTTGACGGAGGATTCAATATCGTAATCGCTGTAACCCCCTTGGGTAAAGAGAGGCAGGATGCTTTTAAAAGTTCGAACGGAAACCCGGGAATTGCCTCTGAAATGCAAAGCGGCTTTTTTGCCTTCAATCACTTCAAGGATGGGATGCACACGTTTTTCGGCAGCATCGAATCCTAAGTCTTTAATCCGGACTCTCGCATTAAGGTAACCTTTGGAAATATAATCTTTACGGATATCTTCTATTTTCCGGCGGAAGCGACCCGGCTGATAAGCCAGCAAGGGGTTGAGTTTGGAGATAAAATAACTTGTCGGAAAAACGGTATGGCCGTGAACGGTGATGGTATGAAATCGATAAAGATTTCCTTTTTGGATCCTGAAGGTGAGATTGATCGTGTTGTTTTGTGCATTGATTTGCTGAATAAGTGAAATCTGAGTTTCCCAATAACCATGTCGTTCATAAAAATTTCTGATTTTTTGAATCTGTTCCTCCATGAGATCCGGTTTGAAAAGTTCTCCGGTATGGATGGTCAATGTGCGTTGGATTTTATTTGTTAGAAAGGGATAGGTGCCCTTAATATAAATGTTGTTGATGAGGAGACCTTCTTTAAGAATAAAAGTAAGCTGAACTCCTCCTGGAGTTTCTTTTTTCTCCACATGGATAGAAGAAAACCGTCCCCATTTTTTAAGATAGGAGACCCCCTGGTCCAGTTTTTGTGGATCGAAAGGATCTCCTTCTTGAAGAAGAAGCACATTCCGGATTTCTGTTTCGGAAATTTGCAAAGATAATTTTGGTATTTCGGTCTCATGAAGAATACGAAGAGACGAAATTTTTAAAGGATGGGCACTGAGGAGAGAAGGCAGCATCAAGAAGGCCAGTAGAGAAAGGATCCGGATGTTTTTTCGTTTCAACATGGCATCAATGGAGTCGGAATCGAAATGATACATCAAACTGGTATTGAGGCAACGTCACAATCGTTGATCTTCTCACTCCCTTGAGCAGAATATTGTCCGTCAAATAGTAATTAGCCTGAAAAGTTTTTGCAGCGGTTTGGGGATCTAAATCATTCGTAAATTCCAGACTGAGACGGTCCGTAATAAATTTTCCCAGGGAAAGTCGTGAAAGATAACCCGCATCAGAAGCTTCCAGGCGGAATATATCCAGTTTGGTTGTTTTGGCAACGGGATTGCCAAAGGTGCTGGAAATTTCCTCACCCAGAAGACCGCTGGTGAGAGAGCGTTTTGATTGACTGCTATCACGAATTTCTTGTTGTGTGAGCCCAAAGGCAATGAGTGAGACGATATCTTCACGGCTTAAAGAGGGAGTACTGGAAAGTGAAATTTCTAAATTAGAAAGATAGCCTTTGAGTTCTACAAACACGGTGTATCGCGGTTGGTTGGGTGGAATTTCCTGTTGTGCCGAAAGAGTAAGGTAAGGTTCTCTGTGGAGAGTGTCTGAAAACTCCACAAGCCCTTCGTTAAGCACAAAATCAGATCCCAAATAGTGAAAAGTTCCTTCTGTGGCAGAGAGGGCCCCTGAAATTTTAGGGGCACCGTAAGTTCCGGCTACCTGCAGATTGCTTTGCAAAAATAGGGAGGCAACATTGTTCTGAACTTTTAAATCCCCTGAATTTTTGATCGACAGATTGAGTCGCACATTTTCAACAGACTTTTCCCAGGGAGGGTTTTCGGAGGATTCCTGAAAAGGTTTAAGTACGAGGTCATGGACTTGAAAATTTTTAATGTAACGACCATCAATAATATCCACACGTCCTTCCAAAAGAGGGGATGGCCAGGAGCCATTTAAAATGACATTGGTGTCGAAATCAACACGGTAGACATTGTTTTGTGAAAGAGTGAGATTACTTCCATTCAAGGCCAAATCAAAGTCAGAAGGTTTGCCATGATCTAGCTTCATTCTTCCTTTCAGTTGAAAATCTCCATCGGCCCATTGTCCTGATAAATGAGGAATCAACGTTGTTCCATCTACCGACAAGGATCCTTTGATGTTGCTGAACTCTTCAGGTATTTGTCTCAGCGTCAGATCGTTGCCTTTAAAATCTATATGACCCTTAAAGAGTGGATCTTTGACAGAACCATTGCAAGAAAGGTCGATAAAAGCAGAGCCGCGTCCTTCACGGAAAAACGCGGGGAAGTAACGAACCCATTCCATATTGATAAGACCCTTTGTCTTTGCTTCAATAAGGCTATTCTTGCTGCTATTGGTGATAACACTGAGTGTGAGACTCAGATTGTTTTCTCCTTGTGCGAAACGGAGGGAATCGATCCGAAAACGATCCAGTTCTTTATTATAACTTCCTTTGAAAGAGAAACCAGCGGCTGGTTCGCCTTTAAAACCAATCGAATCTCCTTCGCTCTCGATAAGGATCTCTCCTGGCCATTGAAAAGGAGCCAACAAGGGCAACGCAACTTCTGTATGATGAAAAATGATCTGGCCACCGGGACGAAACGTAACTTGTGTGGTAAGAGATTCCACAGGCTCTATAAGATAATGACCATGCGTGACATGTGCATGTCCTGTACCTTGTGCCGAAGTCATTTGAGCCCCTTCCAGATGCACATCTCCTGTGAGGAGCCCTCCCAGATTTAATGTTGGTAAGAGTTCTTCAAGGGACGCATTATCAAATTTTGCCTCTAAAGTTTTTAGACTTCCCTGAATTTTTTCTACACCTGGAAAATGTTTAAAAAGAACACCACCCGTGACATGCGCTTGAGAGCCAATGAAAGCATCCCAATCCAATTCAGGCCATGTAAACAAAAGTGTTCCTGAAACCTGTCGGGCATAGATAGGACCGTGTTTGAGATCATGAATTGTGGCTTTGGCTTCTGCATGGAGTTTGGGAAGTTCTCCAAAAGCATGACCTTCCACTTCTGCAATCCCTTTAGCCGGACTGACGACGACGCTGTTCAATTTTTGAAAAATAGATTCTAGAGCAAGATATTTGGCTGTGAAAACCAGATCGTATTTTTTATTTTCCAGATGAAAAGTACCGTGTCCCAGTAAAACAGCTTTGTCTAAATGACCTTCCAATTTTTTGATCAAAGCCATTTTCTTTTTAAGGTCTGATTCCAGGCTGAAAAAGACAGGACTCGCAAGTGTTTTGGGAACTTCCACCTGGCCTTTTAAGTTCATTGAGCCTTTCTCTAAATCTCCGGACCAGTTTCCCTCGAGTATCAGAGTGACTTTTGAGGAGGCCAACTCCATTTTTTTCAATTGAATGTTATTACGTTGGAGATTCAGCTGCAAATCGAGATGATTCATTTCAGCGAGACTTGTTGAGATGTCTTCTAGATGAGCCATAATTTTAATTTGTTGAAGAAAATTAGGAGAAATTTCCAACACGGCTTTTCTACACAGATAAGATTCTCCTTGTGGATCTTCCAAGTTGAAATCTTTAATAACGATATGATCCAGGATCGTATTTTGAAGCCAGAACGATTTTTCAAAGGTATTAAAAAATTTTTGAATGGATTCTAGAAAATTTGGTTTTTCCGTATCAGAAGCTCCTGTGAGTTGAACCCTCGGGTGATTTATCTCCAGATCGGTAACAATGATTTTTCCACGAATGGCGGATAAGGCGCTGAGGTTGATCAAAAAATGATCGATTTCAATTTTAGTTTTACCTTTGGGATCTTCAACCTTAACGTTTTTAAGTTGGAGGATACCTCGAAGAAGATTCATTTGATAATCTTCAAAGGATATTTTCCAATGAGTGGAGCGTTCAATCAAAGAAAGAAGTTGGTGTTGAAAGAAAGAACTGTGGAGAAAGGAGGAAAGGCTACCGAGAACAAGGGTAATCACGACTAACGAAATGAAGAAACGTTTAAGCCCTCTTTTGGTAGCCATAAGACACACTGTACATATTTAGGATAATTTTTGAATCATCTTATTATAGATGTTTCCAAATCCTCCATTGGACATAAAGCAAACGACATCACCTGATTTAACTTCATCGGTCAGAGTTTTCACAATTTCATCAACAGTCGGCAGATAACGTGCTTTTTTCCCCCTTAAGTTTATTTCTTCAACAAGTTTTTTGGGTTCCAATCGTTCACTTTCAGGAATTTTCTCGGGCAGGTAAGGAGCAGCCAGAATTATTTCATCTGCTGGATCAAAGGCAGAAACAAAATCCTTTTGGAAAACTTTGCGGCGCGTTGTGTTGGACCGTGGTTCAAAGACAGCCCAGAGTTTATTTTTTGGGTAGCGGTGACGGAGTGCCAGCAACGTTTCCAAAACCGCCGTAGGATGATGGGCAAAATCGTCAATGAGGATAATCCCTTTGGGATGACCAATCATTTCTTGCCTTCGTTTAATCCCCTGAAATTCCGAAAGGGCTGTTTGGATTTCGGAAAGAGGAATGCCCAATTCGAGAGCCATTCCGATTACTCCCAAAAGGTTGGCGATGTTATGTCGACCCATCATGGGAGTAGTTATCAAACCTAAATCTTTTCCATTTTGGAGATAAGAAAAAGAGGTTGTCTCTTTGAGTTCTACTTTTGTTGCTTGCAGGTTAACAGAATCCTTAAACCCAAACGTATGAACCTTGCACGGAGCTTCTGAAATAATTTTTTGAACATTGGGACAATCTCCACAGGCAAAAATCACACTGGTAGGGGGCATTTTAGAGATGAGTTTTTTAAACGCTGAAAGAACATGGTCCAGATCACGATAAATATCAGCATGATCAAACTCCACAGAATTCAAAATTAAGATTTGAGGATGGTAGTGAAGAAACTTGGCTTCTTTATCAAAGAAAGCAGAATCGTACTCATCGCCTTCTAAAATAAAATAGTCGCCCGTTCCTAATTGGAAGGATCCCGAGAAATTTTTAAGGATGCCTCCCACTAAAAATCCGGGGGCTTGTCCTGTCCGTTCCAGAATCCATGAGGCCAAGGCTGATGTGGTGGTTTTACCATGAGTGCCCGCCACCACAATGGAAAAACGGTTGTGGATAAGAAATTTTTCAATGGCCTCCGGCATGGAAAGAAGAGGAAGATTTCGGGTCTGTGCTTCTAAAACTTCCACATGATTTTTGGAACAGGCATTTCCCACAATCACAAAATCAGGATTTTCAATATTTTCTTTTTTGAATCCAACTTTAATGGGAATTCCTAAGGCAGACAACTGATCACTCATGGGTGGATACATATTATCATCCGAGCCCGAGATCTCAAAGCCTTTAGCCTTGAGAAGTCCTGCGAGGGAGCCCATTCCAGTTCCACAAATGGCGATCATATGAATGTGGGGAGATGCCGCTCTCCCCCCATGCCCCCCATCTGGTCTGCCAGGTGAATGATCGTTCACTTCGGAAGGGGACCTTCCTCCGTTCACTTTTTTATTGGATGAGTTGTTCATAGATAAGATTGTGGAGTTGTGGTCGGAAAACTTTTATTTTTTCGTTTTGTGATGTGGGATGAACACGATTGGTGAGTAGAATAACGTGAAAATCTTGATCAAAATCAATCCAAAGGGAACATCCCGAATAACCCAAATGTCCGATACTATTTTTTGAAAAGTATTTTCCTGATTGGGAGTCTTTAGGGGAAGGCGTATCCCATCCGAGTTCATATTCTTCCACCGACTTTTTTTTCTGCTTTACAGTCTCTAAACAAAATCGATGAAGGTCATCTACGGTGGAAAAAAGACCGGCATGTCCGGCAACTCCACCAAGAGCATAGGCGTTATCGTCATGAACTTCTCCCCGGATCAGTTTTTTACGCCATACAGAATTTTCTGTGGCAGCAAAAACTTGATCGGAACGTTTTTGTCCGGCAGGGACAAAAAAAGTGTGTGTCAATTTCATCGGTTTTGCAATTTTTTCGTCAAAAACTTGATCCAAAGATTTTTTGAAAAAATTTTCCAGAAAAATTCCTAACAAGATAAATCCTAAATCACTGTAGACACGCTGAATCCCAGGAGGATTTTCGAGAGGTTCTTGAAGGATATGTTCCCAATACCATTCCCGCGCTTCTTTATGTCCCACTAGGTTGAGATGTTCCTTCGCCAGTTCTTGATAGTAGGCCTTCCAGGCGGGAAGACCTGAGGTGTGTCGCAGAAGGTGTTCGGGTGTAAAAGAATTTGATACGGGGGTGTTCAGGGACAAACTATTTTCTTGTACTGCCAACAGGGCGATACTTGCTGTGGCCACGGGTTTAGTGAGCGAAGCAATATCAAAAATAATTTTTTCTGTGAGAAGTTCAGGACGGGGTAGAAGAGTTGCGTGTCCATAAAAATTTCGATGAAGGATCTGACCTTTTTTAGCCACCAATAAAGCAGCCCCTGGAAAGACATTCTCCTGAATAGCTTTTTCCATCGCCGCATCAATCGGGAGTTTTTTTTTCATGAAGTTAGAAAATACCTTCTGTGATGATAAGGCGATCTCTACTTATTTTCCCTTTGCCACCTAACGGGATGAAGAGAGGCTGAGGACAATGACCAAATGGAATTCCCCATAAAATAGGTCCCTTGAAGTTTTTCAAACAATCTCTGATAACAGATTTGGTTTGGGGAAGAAAAAGACTTTTTCCCAAACGAAAAGTTCCAAAAACGATTCCTTTTACGGAACGAAATTTTCCAGCCTGCCATAGTTGGGTGAGCATCCGATCAATGGCGTAAGGTTGCTCCTGTGTATCTTCCAAAAACAAAATACTGTTTTTAGTCTCCACTTCCCAGGGAGTTCCTAGTGTGGCGACGAGGAGAGACAAGCATCCCCCGATGAGTCGTCCCTCGGCCTGGCCCTTTTTCAAAATTTCCCGAGCTTTCAGTGATTGACGAAATAGAGAGTGAGGGTCCGTTAACATTTTTTTGAGTCGTTGGGCGTTTTTAGGAAAATTAAAATGAGGAGCGACCATGGGACCATAGTAAGAAGGGAGTTTATGATGTTGCCACAAGACATTTAAAAGAATCGTGAGGTCGCTGGAGCCAACCACAACCTTAGGTCTTATTTTCTTTGTTAGAAGTGGGAGAATGCGTTGCGTCCCATAACCTCCACGTGCAAAGAGAATTGCCTTGGTAGGGCCACTCAAAAGAGAATTCAACTCATGCGAACGTCGTTGATCTGACCCGGCAAGATAATTTTTTTGTGAAAAAATATTTTTGGAATAATGAACTTGGAATCCAACTTTTTTGAGTTGTTGAACTCCTTTTAAAAAAAGAGATTTTTTAAAAGGACCTGCCGGTGCTGCAATGCCCAGGGTGTCACCTTTTTTAAGAGGAGAAGGTTTCAATCCGCTTTTGGAAAAAGTTTTGCCAAATATTTCAAGACATCCCGTACGGAAATGACACCGACAGGTTGCCCATTTTTCAAAATGGGAATATGGCGGTAACCACCAACAGACATTTTGTTCAAAGCCACAGCCAGAGTATCCTCTTCTGAAAGTATTGTGGGATTGTGAGTCATCACTTTCTCGACAGTGATTTTGGATAAATCAGGATCCTTGCCTTCTTTACCTAAAATTTTGAGGAGAATATCCCTTTCGGTCAAAATACCTTCCAGCTTTTCTCCGTTCATAACAAGGGCATTTCCTATTTTTTGTTCGTTCATTTTATGAATGGCTTCTAAAACGGAAGTGATACGACTTACAATGACTGCTTTACGATGACCGACTTTCGAGAGCTTGTCGCTCATCAAAATTTTTTCAATACGGGATTTTGGAGTTGTTCCATCAAGAAAAGTTAAATCTCCCTGACACGCTTCGCACTCATCAGAACCCGGCAAATTTTTATGACCGCAAGCAGGACATTTCATAATTTATGTGACCACCCAGGTCTCACTCCCATGAAGAAGTTTTTTAAGATCCCCTTCTCCTTTGGCTTTTTTTGCTTTTTCAATCTGGTCTTTCAATAAGAAATCATAAGTTGGTTTTTCAATAGCACGAAAAACACCCAATGGTGCTGGAAAAGCAGGCATTTCAAGATTGGACAAAAGAAAGGAGTAGGAAGGATCCGTATTTTTCTCGTCATGGACAACCAAGTCAGACTCATTGATCCCTTCTCCAAGAGTAACTACTTCCGGTGTATAACCTTTCAATCGGATTCCTTTGTTACGGTCTTTTCCAAAGAGGAGAGGTTTTCCATGTTCCAACAAAAGACTATGATCGGGACGAACACTTCGATCGGTGACGTCCTTGAAAGCTTCATCATTGAAAATGACACAATTTTGCAAAATTTCTACAAAGGCCGCTCCCTTATGACGGCCAGCACGATCCAAGACCATGGTCATATGGGCCGGATCGGTATCGAGTGTACGTGCCACAAAAGTAGCTCCCGTGCTGACAGCAAAAGAAATAGGATTGAGAGGATAATCAATAGACCCTGCCGGTGTGGACTTGGTTTTCTTTCCAATTTCGGATGTTGGTGAATACTGCCCCTTCGTTAAACCATAGATGCGATTGTTGAACAAAAGAATCTTGAGGTCCATGTTGCGTCTCAACGCATGGAGAAGATGATTGCCACCGATCGATAATCCATCTCCGTCACCTGTGACAACCCAGACGGACAATTCAGGACGGTAAATCTTCACACCACTCGCAATGGCAGGAGCCCGTCCGTGAATGGTATGAAACCCATAGGTATTCACATAGTAGGGAAGTCGTGACGAACATCCAATACCAGAAATAAAAACGTAGTTTTCTCGTGGAATTTTTAGATCCACCAATACTTTTTGTACCTGAGCCAGGATCGCATAATCACCGCAACCAGGACACCAGCGTACTTCCTGATCGGAAACAAAATCTTTCCGTGTTAGTGCTGTGCTTGTACTTTGTTCGGCCATGGTGCGGTCTCCTTCGGTTGTGTCAGTCTTTTGACGCCTGCAACGATCTCGCTTACTTTAAACGGTTGTCCTTGTACCTTGTTCAAACTTTTAGCATCCACCAAAAAGCGGTTTCGTATTAAAAAAGAAAGCTGACCGAGATTAAGTTCCGGAATAATGATCGTTTCAAAACGTGACAAGATCGATTTTAAATTTCTGGGAAAAGGATTTAAATAACGAAGATGAGCACTGGAGATAGAATAACCTTCCTTTTGCATTTCTTCAACAGCCGAGGTGATTGCTCCGTAAGTGCCGCCCCATCCTAAAAGAAGAATGTCTCCAGAATCTTTCCCAAAAATTTCTGCTTCCGGAATATCATTGGCAATGCGAGCAATTTTTTCAGCACGCAGTTTACACATGAACTCATGGTTCAGCGGATCGTAGCTGACGTTTCCTTTGATGTTTGCTTTTTCGATTCCACCTAAACGATGTTCCAGACCCGGAGTTCCAGGAATAGCCCACGGACGTGCAAGTGTTTTATCGTCACGTGCATACGGCATAAATGTTTTTGGATCTGTTGGATGGGAGATTTCAATTTTCGGAAGTTTATCGGCATCAGGGATTAACCAAGGTTCCGAACCATTGGCCAAATACCCATCTGACAGATAAATCACTGGTGTCATATGTTGAACGGCAATTCGAAAAGCTTCAATGGCCATCGTGAAACATTCTCCGGGAGTCGCGGGAGCCACAATGGCAATAGGGCTTTCCGAATTTCTGCCAAAAAAAGCTTGTAGGAGATCTGCTTGTTCCGTTTTTGTTGGAAGACCTGTGGACGGACCACCCCGTTGAACATCAATGATGACCATGGGAAGTTCCGTCATAATCGCCAGACCGATAGTCTCACTTTTGAGAGCGAGTCCAGGTCCGCTGGTTCCCGTGAGTCCCAGTCCTCCGGTAAACGAGGCTCCGAGAGCTGCTCCGGCGGCAGCAATTTCATCTTCTGCCTGAAAAGTTTTCACCCCAAAATTTTTGTGTTTGGAGAGTTCATGAAGAATATCGGAGGCCGGTGTGATGGGGTAACTGGCATAAAAAAGTGGCTTGCCTGCTAATTTTGAGGCGGCAATAAATCCCAGAGCTGTTGCCTCATTGCCCGTGATGTTACGATAAGTGCCGGGCGTCAGTTTTGCTTTAGGGACGCGATAATGTTTTTTAAAAATTTCAGCCGTTTCACCAAAATAATATCCTGATTTCAGAGCTTTTTGATTGGCTTCTACCACCTGAGGGTTTTTCTTAAATTTATCTTGAATCCACTGAATGGTGTTTTCCATAGGGCGTTCATAGAGCCAAAACATGAGCCCCAGAGCAAAAAAGTTTTTACAACGATCCATCTCCTTTTTGGAGAGGCCCGTATCCTTCAAAGCATTTCCGTTGAGAGTAGAAATGGGAAGTTTGTAAACTTGATATTTTGACAGGCTGTCATTCTGAAGAGGGTTTGTTGGATAACCTGCTTTTTTGAGATTTCCTTCCGTAAACGCATCCTCGTTCAGGATTAAAATTCCACCTTCTCTTAAATCAGCAAGGTTTGTTTTGAGAGCCGCCGGATTCATAGCCACAAGAACATGAGGCGCATCTCCCGGTGTGCGAATATCTCGTGAGGAGAAGTTAATTTGAAAAGCGGACACTCCGGGAAGACTTCCGGCAGGAGCACGAATTTCGGCAGGATAATCGGGCAATGTGGAAAGATCATTTCCCAGAGCGGCTGTTGTGCTGGTGAACTGTGTTCCTGTGAGCTGCATCCCATCTCCGGAATCTCCGGCAAATCGGATGACAACGTCTTCCAACTCCAGTACCTCTTTCGTGACCATACTTTTATGCTCCTTCTGGGGCCTTCATCACCTGATGAGGATCCGGGGGTAGATTGTAAATTTCAAAGGGAAAATGTTCAGCAAGGTAGAGTATGAGATTACGTGCGGATACAACTCCCTGAACTTGTCCTTGGTTATTAACAAGGGGGACATGCCGATAACCTCCACTGCTCATGAGTTGAATGGCATCGGCAACGGAATCTTCCATTTTGAGAACTTTAGGGTCTGGAGTCATCAACTCCTCTATGGGAGTAGAGCCGCTGATATTTTGTGGGATCACTTTTCTTAAAATGTCTCTTTCTGTAAAAATCCCTACGGTTTTAAGAGAAAGGGGTTTTTCTTCAACGATCACTGCGTAACCGCGATTTTTCTCCCTCATTTGTTGTAAAACGACTTTTAAAGGAGATTTGGCCCCTACATATAAAGGAGTATGAAGCTTGAGGTTCTGAAGTTTTTCACTTTTTAAAATTTTATCAATATCTGCCATAGGTTCGAAATTTACTCTAAAGGTTGACTTCAGTCAAACTGTCATGAGAATCATTCTGACTTCATGAATCCTTTGAACATTAAAACCAAGGTCCTCGAGCGACGAAACCCTTCTTTTTTGGAACGAATTTACATTTTTGAGATTCTAAGGGGACTTCTAACGACTTTGACTCACCTCGTCAAGCATGTCCTTGGTCATGTGGGTGGCTCGGGAAATTTCGTTACCTATGAATATCCAGAACAACCTAAACCCATTCCAGAGGGATATCGAGCAGAGCATCGCCTTATGAAACGACCTGATGGAACTGTTCGGTGTACAGCCTGTATGCTCTGTGCCACGGCTTGTCCGGCAGAGTGTATTGAAATCGTGGCAGGTGAAAATCCGGATCCGAAAATTGAAAAATATCCCACCGTTTATAACATCAATCTCTTGCGCTGTGTTTTTTGTGGACTCTGTGTGGAAGCCTGTCCGGTGGATGCCATCCGTATGGACACGAAAAAAATCGACATGGCCGGTTTTACCCGTGAAGAGTTTATTTTGGATATTAATTATCTTTTAGAAAACCACCCCAACGGGATGAGTCCGACTTCGATTGTTCCGTAATGCCTCATTTTGTCCTCAGTTAGTGCAACGTCTTATGTGTAAAAGTGATCGGGTAGTCTCGTAGTTTTTCATTTCTGATCATGGTTAATGAATAAAGTATCCTGTCAGCGGCCTTCTGTGTCGGAATGATCTCCATAGGTCTCA
>Ga0209515_10002626_pt1 | contig 27267 bp, 44 predicted proteins | sample Subgroupgradi54m_FD_187454 | JGI IMG/M metagenome (GOLD analysis project Ga0209515, IMG submission 187454) | Subsurface groundwater microbial communities from S. Glens Falls, New York, USA - GMW60B uncontaminated upgradient, 5.4 m (SPAdes)... ... | reverse complement strand
TAAAAATACATTTTTGGAACATATGAGTTTAAATTAAAATGGCAACAAAGGTAGTTCATGTTTCAGGGAAAAGAAGAAAAGCAATAGCTAGAGCTACAATACAACCTGGAAAAGGTACTGTTAGAATAAATTCTATGTTATTACAAAATTATAATCCCATAATGAGCAAGATGAAAATTATGGAACCTTTGTTAATAGCTGGGGAAGATGTTACTAAAAAAGTTGATATTAAAGTAAATGTTATTGGCGGTGGTTTTGAAGGGCAGGCAGAAGCTGCCAGATTAGCAATAGCACGTGCTTTAGTTCAATATACTGGATCAAAAACATTAGAAAAAAGCTTTTTAGATTATGACAGGCAATTGCTTGTAGCTGATGTAAGACAAAGAGAAAGTAGGAAACCAAATACACATTCAAAAGCAAGGTCAAAAGTCCAAAAAAGCTACCGCTGATTAGTGGTAACAATAAATTCTATATTCTTAAAAATAGATATTGCACTAACCTGGTCCATAAGACAACCACGCTACGAGAGTTTATAAATAAAAAAGCATTATTTTTATCAATGAGGCCAAATTATGGTTTAATGGTAGAATTAAAACCAGAGTTTCAAAGAAAACTTTTTACTTTTTTATTAAAAAAATATTCTAGATTTGAGCTTTCTAAATTATTAAAGCGAGCACCTTCTATCTTATACCATTATAAAAATTGTAGGGTCAAAAATTTATCTTCAAGTGTTGTTAATAAATCCATAAAGTTGTCTAATCTCTCTGAAGAAGAACTAAAGCATAATACGATAAGAAATTATTATGCTGAAGATGAAAGAAAGAAAATTTTTAATTTAGGGATTAATTTAAGAAGAGTCTATCTAAAAAAGCATTTCAAATTTAATATAAAATTAAAAGATTTTATTGAAAAAGAAAATAAAGAGATCTATATAAATACTAAAAAATGGTTAGAAAAAACAGATTGGATTAATAAAATCAAAGGGCAGAATGGAATTGTAAGAAATATAGAAGAACCAAAATTTAGAGATGGTAATATAATTTTAGAGTATGAAGCTTATACAAAAAGTACAAAATCTATCGAGAAATTCATTAATATAATGCCCATTAAGATTAAAGTCGATAAAGATTTTTTATATTTTTTAGGTTTAAGGTATGGTGATGGTACTAACGGTGCTAGAATAGGGGTTGTTAATAAAAACTTTGACCTAATTAAAAATACTTCTGATTATTTAAAAAAATTATTTCCAAATTCAAAACTTCAAGGTGCGATAAATATACATAAGAAGATTAATAATAAAACTCTTAAAAATTTGAAAATTAGAATGAATAATATTGTGGATAATTTAACGATTTATGATTTAAGTAAATATGATGTAAAAGGAGATTATGTTTTATACGTATTTATAGTTAATGAATTTTTTAATAAAATCTACAATTCTTTAATTAATGAGCTTAATTTTTTCTTTAAAAATTTAAGTTTTAGGCAAAAAGGAGCTTTTTTAGCAGGGTTCTTTGATGCAGAAGGCAATGTAAATAAATTAGATAAAAATTTTAGATGGAGTCAAAAAATAAAAGTTAAAGTTAGTTTTATAAAAGATTTATTAGAAAATGAAGGTTACCATGCAAGGTATGATGGTTGTAATTTTATTATTGGTCATAGAAAAGAATTTTGGAAGTCCGATTTAGAACTGTTTAAAAAACAAGTTTTACCTTTTATTAAACATCCGGAAAGAAGAAAAGAAGCTATTGAATTATTAAACGGTTATTATGTGAGAGATTGTTATAAAGGGGTAGTAAGAATAGTCAAAGATAATCCTGGGGCTAATAATGATAAGATCTTTAGTATAATAAAAAGGAAACGCAATCACAGAGAATTAAAAGCATTAACCGAGGCTGGATTTCTAATTAGAAACCGAAATAGGGTGGACGAAAGCTTTAAATACCATGTTACAGGGAAAGGACTCAAATGGATTATGGAGGATTTATAAAATATGCTTTGTCCAATCAGATGCTGGAGTTGCGGTCGCCCCGTTGCGCATTTATGGAAATCCTATAAAGAAAGAACTGCAAAAGGCGAAGAAGCTGAAAAAGTAATGAGAGACTTAGGTTTAGAAAGATATTGCTGCAAATCTGTATTTTTAGGACATGTAGATTTATTGCAAGATATTAGTGAGTTTAAAAAAGATTAATCTTATATATTTTCTCTTTTTTATTATCTTATGAGCTTAGAACATAAGTTTCATCAAACAGTAAAAGAATGGAGAGAACACTGTAGAAATACTCCTAGTTCTTTATCTCACTCTTACTTAGATTGTGACGCTTATAGAAGAATTGTTGCAATGGGGGCACAAGTTCTACCATTAATTCGTGATCAATTGTATATTGAATATGAAAAGGCCATGAAGTATGAAGATGAACTAAAAAGATTAAAGAAAAAAGTTTTTGGAGCTGAATCTGTAGAACTTTTCGGTGAACCTTATAATAAAATACGAAAAGATGAAGAATATCAAAAGTATGAGATTGAATATGATAATGATATTAGAGGAAATCCAAATATTCTTTGGTGTTATGCAATAAAAGAGATTGTTCCAGAATTTAATTTACACATTGGAGAAAAAGGTGGCGGTTCGTCTATTGAAAAAGTTGCTCCTAGATTCTTAGGTTTAAAAGTTTATGAAGTTCAAAAAGATACAATAAAATGGCTTGATGAAAAGATGAGCAAATACTTAAGTGAAAATTTAATAATTTAACAAAGAATTATTCAACATTTCATTAGCTTTTTTTAATATTTCTTTTGAACTCTTAAATGTTATTTGCTTTAAAGCTTCATCATAATTAAGCCATTTATATCCAATATGCTCATGACTTATTGTAACTTTCTTAGTTTTAGTTTCAGCTAATAAATAAGTTACACTTTTGCTTACTAAATCACCTCTTTTGTAAAAAAAATGCATATTTTCTTTAAAACCTGGAATGAATTTTAAATCTTGTATTCCTGTTTCTTCTTTTGTTTCTCTAATAATTGTATCTTTTTCTGTTTCGTCCTTTTCAACATTTCCTTTGACAAAATCCCAATGCCCTGATTCATAATGAAGCAATAAATAATTTATTTCTTTTTCTTTGATAAAAATAATTACTCCATTAGATCTTTCGTTTATCATAAATAAAAAGATTTAGTTAGGTTTAAATAATTTTTCATATGAAATAATTTATGGGAAATTTATTATTAAACTCAAAATCATCAACGCCATTTAGTTTGGGGCATAATGAAGAATATATAACGGATAAATTAGAGGATAGAATAATTAGATTTAAAACTTCTCTATCAAGAATAAATTTTTATGATTTAGTTGAGTATTTTAATCAGTATGATAACTTACACATTGAAGGTAAATCTACGAATATTATGGGAGATTTTTTGTTAGACCAGTTTTTTGATAAAATTAGAACTGAAGGTCATTTTGATGAAGTTTTCTATTACTCTAGAAATATAGGTGAAATTGAAAATTCTTATGGATACGCTTATACTTTTATTAATAATGGATATACAATAAGGGTTCAGGATAAAAATTCTAAAAAAAATATAACTGAGATATCGCGTCTTGTAAAAATAATAAAGAATGAAAATGAGCATGTTATTATATGTGATCAAAAAGCTGGTAAATATGTTCATTTTGGAAGACCTAGTTTAAAATTCTCTGCGGCTCAAGCATTGATCAAAAAAAATTGCACTCTTTCTTTAATGCTAGTCTACCCCATTGATGGTTTTTCAAAATCTTTGCATGGTAAAGGTTCTGGTAATTATCGTTTTGTGAAAAACTTATCCAGAACAAATCAAATTGAAGAATTTTTAAATTATAATGAAAATAATTTAATTATGGTACATTCCATTAGCTCAACGGATCTAGAATTTTTGGGTAAAAAAGTTCTAGATGAAATTAAAAAAAATAAATTAATATTAACGAGATAAATTTATATATAAGTCTTTATATTTTTTTATTATGAGAGATGATTTATGGTTAAAACAAAGATTAAATGAGATATGGGATTTACGTTTTATTGATGTTCCTAGAAAAAACGAGGTTAATATAAAATTTAAGGGTAAATGGAAGACTAAATTCGGCCATATTAAAATGAAGAATAATATAACTCAAATTGTAGTTAATTCTTTATTTAAAAATGAAGATGTTCCTCAATATATTGTGGATTTAACTATTGCTCATGAATTAGTACATTATTCACATGGGTTTAATTCTCCTTTAGAAAGAAAGTTTCAATATCCTCATCAAGGGGGTATAGTAAATAAAGAACTTAAAAAAAGAGGATTTAAAGATGCTTTATTAATGGAAAAAAGAATTTTTAGAAAAGAATGGCCTGAAATGTTTAAGAGAATTAAAGAATAGATTTATTCAAAACATTTTTATATTAATACTACTTTAAATTTTTATGGTAATAACAACTACAACTGAGTTTAATACAACTTATTTATGGATAATTTTTATAACAGGATTTGTGTTAGTTTTGCTTTATAGCTCTGATAAATTTAAAAAAACAAAAAAAACGATAGATGATATTTTGGCTATTGGTTTAACTATTTTAATGCTTATTGGTTTTTCTAAATTAGGATTACCATATATGGAAGATAAAAATAAACTCACAGAAGTATTAACACTTTTTACTTTACCTTGGATTATTGGAGGATTATTACTTGCAACAAATGAATATAAAAAAAATGGTAAAATTTTTCTATTTTCAGGAACGGCATTATATATGGGGTATTTTCTATTTTTTAGTATAGAAGAATTATTAGTAAAGTATATCTCAGTTGGTCTTCTATCTATGGGGATTATTGGATTTGGGGGCGGATTAGTTAAATTATTTCAGGAACTAAACAAATAAAGTTTAATAGAAATTATATCATAACTAGGCAAGCAAAAAAGGAAAATTTAAAGAAAATATTTAGATTAGAAAATTTCTAGGAAATAAACCTATCTTTTTAAAAATCTCATATATTTTTTGCAGTTAAAGCAATAATAAATTACTCTAGATTTATGTATTCTAACTCGAGAATTTTTTCCAGGAACTAAATAAGAATAACAATGCTTGCAATATTTTCTTTTTAATTCTCTAGGAATTCTTAAGTTAACTTTCATTGCAGCATTTCTTGCTAATTTAATATACCTGTTACTTAGTTCAGGATGTTTAGAAAATTGCTCTTTAGCTTCATCAAATAATCTTTTAACAACTTGCAATACTTTTTTTCTTTCTTTAATTTTATCTGTTTTCATTTTATTATTCTAAGTTTAAAAAATCATTTGCATTTAAAATATTGATACCTTTAAATTTTTTTAAACTTAAAAGATGTTCATCACCGGTTATGATAAAATCTACATTTCCAACTACAGTCGAAGTTATTATTATGTTATCTTCCGGGTCATCTTTAATGATATTAATTATTTTATCCAACTTAATTAAATCTGCTACCCCAAGAACTATATCAATAAACTTTGATTTTTGTTCGGGACTAAAATTAAATTTGGGGTAATCTAAAACTCTAATTATTTCCTCCAATTGCTTGTCTGGCATAAACAATTCTAGCTCCTCATTTAACACTTTTTCAAAGATTAATTTAGGTTTGCCTTTCCAGCCTAAAGCAGAAATTAGAATATTTGTATCTAAAACTACTTTTTTCTTGCCCATTTAATTGCCCCTTTAACTTCACTTTCTCCAATATTTCGAGCTTCTAATTGCCTTTGGATATCTTTTGAGAGTTTCTCAAACTCAATTTTTACATTTTGTATTTTAACTCTCTTAAATAAGATTCCATCCTTTATTTGAAATGGTATAAATCTATCGCCTGGTTCGAAACCTTCCCTTTCCCTAATCTCTTGAGGCACTACAAGTTGGCCTTTTGGAGACATCTTTACAAGTTCATTTTCTGCCATTTTAACCTCCTAGTTTAACTGTTTAATTATAAAACTATTAAACTTATAAACTTTTCTATTTTAAAAATTAGCTCACTATTCTTAATTTGATAAAACATTAAATGTACCAGGACCAGCCATTCCCATAGAACAGCTAAATTTAATTGTTCAAGTCTTCCTTTCTTTGGCAATTCTTTCCCTATATATTTAGCTCTATGTGTAATTTTATTTCCTTTTCTTATAGTATGGACTAACCTATAGTACTTTTTTCCCTTCAATATAAACTGTTCTACATATACCATAATATAGTTATAGGCTACAAATATTTAAAGCTTAAGGTTATAGGCTACATTAGATGCAAATAGATTTTAAGGTTTTTCAAAATTCTTTAATTTTTTGTAATCTCATATTACTTTTACCAACTTATTTTTATAATGAATCTAATATATCCTTAGACAGATAAACAACATTTGTTTTACCATATTTTTCTAATTTTATAACCCCCCTTTCTTTTAATTTGGATAATATCCTATGTGCTTTCACTTTATTTAGACCTTCCGTTCTCGATACTTCAGATTGAAGAATTTTTCCTTTAGAATTAACTAATTTTTCTATAATTAATCTTTCATCTTTATTTAATAGTTTAAGTAATATATTAATATCAATCTTGACAATTTCTTTAGTCTTTTCTAATTTTTTTAACATTATATAAAATATTAATCCACCAATAAAAACACTTAAACTAATTAAAATAATTATAAATTGCGCATTATACCTAACAAACGGAGTAAATAGGGGGGAGATTAATTTATTTTCTGTTTTTAAATGAAGAGAGAAGATAAGAGAAGCAAATATAAAAATAAATAATGAAATAAAAGTTATTGTTAATAATATTAATTTCTTATCCTTATCCATTTTTAACCAAGTTTCACTTTTTTGAAACCAATTAAATTGCTAAAACCATGGTTTCAGTAATATTATAATATGGTTTCATCTTTTGATACTATATAAATATTACTAAAAAATAGGAGGTAAGAAATATGGAAGAACCAATACAAACAAAAAAAGAAGATACAATACAGTTAAGCAAATCAGGTTTGTGGCAGATTATTTCAGGAGTTTTTTTCGTTTTATTAATAGTAAGTGTATTCACAAGCGGATTTGGTTTTGGTAAAAATAGTGTTACAGGAGGAACTATAATAAATAACCCACCAACAGCTGGAGGGAATAATGTTCCTAATGTTCCTACAGGCGCTGTTGCAGTAGATGCAAAACAACTGGTAGATGATGATGCTTTTTTAGGGGATAAAAATGCTAAAGTAACAATGATTGAATTTTCAGATTTTCAATGTCCATTTTGTAGAAAATTTTGGAAAGATACTTTACCACAAATAAAATCACAATATGTTGATACAGGAAAAGTTAAATTTGTTTATCGTGATTTCCCACTAGAAAGCATACATCCTGGATCAAGACCATATGCCGAATCTACAGAATGTGCACGAGATCAGAGTAAATTCTGGGAAATGCATGACAAGATATTCCAAGAGCAAGATAAACAAGGTCAAGGAACAGTTCAATTTGATCTTAGTAATCTAAAGAAATGGGCAGCTGAAATTGGATTAGACGCAAGTAAATTTAACAACTGTTTAGATTCTGGTAAATATAAAAATGAGGTAAGTAAAGATTTATCAGATGCAACATCATCCGGTGGTCAAGGAACACCTTATTTTATTATAGGAACAACACCATTATCGGGAGCTCAACCATTTGCAGCATTTCAACAAGTTATCGAAGCAGAACTAAAAAAATAAGATGTATAGAATGAAAAAGGAGATCGTAACCTCTTGAAAATTTTACATACAATCGATATTATCATTGAAGGAGGGATTGCGCTCTTTTTTCTCGCGCTATTGTTCATGCCATTTCATGTCTTTACGCGATTCGCATTTCCTGTATTTAGCGTCATCTTGTTAATCTTTGTTGGAAATCTTATTTATGAGCTCTATGCTTTTGCAAAAAATTCTCAAAAGCGTCGAGAAAATGTTGTGCAACCAGCTGTTGGCAAGCGTATTCTGGGCATGCGCGTCAAGACAGTTGTGGAATGGACAGGAATCATTATTTTGTTGATCGTGCTTTGGAATTTTCAGAAAGGTAATTTCGGCTCTAAAGAATGTCCTGATTTTATAAGCAACAATAAATCAGTTGAAATCGATATTTTCTATAACCCTTTTTGCCCAGCATGTTGGACTATCGAAAACGAAGTCTTTAAGCTGAAGGATATCAAAATCGTGAATTACGACGTGCGCTATTGCACACGACACACTGAACTTGGGCTCTACGGCAGCCCATCCTTTGCCATCATCAAAAACAACACTATCCTGTCCAAAGGCTACGGCGTTCAGGAACTCCAACAGGCAATCCGACTATTGTAATAAAATAGAAATAAAATGTACAAAAACATCTTAGCTACAAAAGAGGCAATTAAAAAAGTATTGGATAGTAAAAACTATATCTTTCTTTTTTTATTTTTTTCAATTTTAATGATATTTACTTATGTGTTTGTTCCAGTTTTTGTTGTTCCTGGAAATGATTTAAAATTTTTCTTACAAATAACACCATGGTGGGGATTCTTCATATTCATTTTACTTGGTATAAGTGTTGGTTTACTAATTACAATGCAGATTTATATCTTTAAAAATTTGAGAAAAATCTCGATTAGAGGAACAACAGGTGGGATAATAGCTGGATTTTCATCTGTAATTTCAGGAATATTTTCCAGTGCAACATGCGCCTTTTGTGTAAGTGCACTATTCTCTTTTTTATTACCAACAGCATTTATATTAAAAACATTAAATTATAGATGGTATATAAGTTCTGGAGGTTTTTTATTGGTGTTATTTTCATTATTTTTAACATCAAAAAGAATAGAAAATGACTGTAAATCATGCGGAGTAAATAAAAAAATATAAAAAATTTGATTTAAATAATATGAATAAGATTAAGAAATCTATAATGATTGGAGTATTACTTAGTATTGTTTTATTCTTTCTTTTTGGTATTCCAACAGCTTTAATTTCAAATCCATGGTTTATTAGAATGCTTGATAAGAATATATACGATTATTTTTTTCTAATATCAAGTTCTATCTTGCTTGGAGCTTATTTTAGTATTTATTATTATAAAAAGAATTTAAATAAAAAATGCATTGGTTACTGTTATTCTGGGGGAATAGGTAGTTTCTTTGCATTTGGTTGTCCCATATGCAACAAATTGTTAGTTTTTTTATTTGGAGCTACCGCGCTACTTAATTATTTCGAACCTTATAGAAAATTTTTAGGGTTTTTAAGTATTGGAGTAATAATACTTTCTTTATGGTATTTAATTAAAAATAGGTAATAATTCTAAAATAAATAGTTTTTTACCCTTCCCCACTTTAGAACTATCTATTCAAATTTTATTCATATTTAATAAGTATATTATCCTTATCTTTTACTACATAATTATTAAGTTCAAAATTCTCTATATCATTAACAAACATTCTTAGTTTACCAATTTTATTATTACATAAATCACCATTTTTTGTATCAAATATCTGATTTTCAGTAAATTTGATTCCTAAAACTTCAAAATACTTTCCTAATTTAATCTCGTCTGCACTATAAACTTTTCCTTCTATATGCATAAAATTATCTGGGGGGGAATGTGTATGTAATAAAGCATTGCCTAAATGACCCTGTCCTAAAGGAGAAGGTAATTCCTTTTCTTTACCACAAATTATAACTTTAGGATAAGCGTGCCAATGAACACTTGTTTTAGTATAGGCATTAACTTCTTTTTCAGCAGATTTTTTAAATAAACCATAACCGCCATAAGCTACTAAAATTAATATTACAAAGATAATTAAATAAGTAAATATCATCTTTTTTTGTTTGTAACCTAGATTAATGATGGGTTTTGTTATTTTTTCTGGATGTCTTGATTCATTATGCATCCTTAAAGCTTCTTTAGAATTAAAGTTTCTATCACATTCTATGCATTTAATATCTTTACTAACTTCCATTTTATTACAATTAATAATTTATGAAACAACGTTAAAATAACCCAAACGAGAGCCCATACTACATGTAAAAGGTAAATTTTCTTCTTTAGTTGGTGTAAATTTAAGAATAGATTTTCCTATTGTTGTTAGACTATGAGCAATATTATATTCTGGAATAAGCATAACACTCATACATCCGCGTAATGGTACTTTAGTATCTATCTCAAGCTCAACAGGAACATTTTTCTTTATTGTAAAAGTGTTTGGATAAAATCCGCGTTCTTTAGAAACTTCCATTGAAAGTTTTTGTACAGGGCCATTATAATCATTTTTTTGAACATTATTATTAGTTTCAACTTCAGCGGCTTCTACAACTTTAATTCCTTCTACAGCTTTAATTCCTTTTGTATTTGCCTCTACATTAAATACCCCTGGCCCTGCCATCCCCATTGTACAACTAAATCTAATTTTTCCAAATTCTTTTGGTGTAAATGTTATTGTTTTTATTTCATCTTTTGGAAGATATTCAGTAATTCCCAAGCTTGGGAATGAAATAACTTGAGCACAACCCCCTGCATTTCTTCCATCAACATTAAATTCAACTGGAATTCCAACTACAACCTTAAAAGTATTTGGAGAATAACTAAGTCCATCAACTTTCATATTAACAACTTGTTTTCCATCAACAATATTAACATTAGAATCTTGAGATACATCTTTTGCAACTGCATTAGGCAATATTGAACCAGGATTTAGGTTTATTGTCATACTAGTTAACGTTAACCCATTTCCTATACTAACAATACCTAGGATAATTACGAGTACAGCTGTAACTTTTACAAAGTATCTTCTAAAAGTTCCTTTTGAAAAGCTTGAAAGAGCTCCAACTGAAATTAATGCAGGCAAGGTTCCTAATGAAAATACTAACATAGTTAATGCCCCAACTATAAAACTTCCTTTACTTAATACATATATTTGTAATGCTTGAGTAAATCCACAAGGTAAAAAGAAAGTAGAAGCACCAAGAGAAAATGGAGCAGCCTTACTTTTGGTATTAGAAGTTGCATCATGTATTTTATGTCCTATGAATTTGGGCATTTTAATTTTAAAATGATCAAGCCACGGGAATATCTTAAGTAATTGTAAACCAAGTAAGACCATAACAATACTTGCACCAATTGTAATTATACCTGTTAAAGTTGTTGAAAGTTTAAATACGGAACCTAAAGCTCCTAAAGCGCCACCAAGAATAGTATATGAAAGTACTCTTCCTATATTAAAATAAATATGTGGTTTTATTTTTTGTGACTTAGTTAAATTTGGGTTATTTTCATTATATTTTGTTGAAATAGCTGCAAGTAATCCACCTGTAACAGCTATACAAGTTGAGAATGCAGCAACTAATCCAATTAAAAATATTAAGCCATAACCCATATTATTTGAAATTCCAATGTTTGGTAAAATATTAAATTGTTTAAGAATAAGATAAAGTGCTAAAATAATTATAAATACTCCTCCAATTTCAAGATGATCTTTTTTTATTTTTATAGAAGTTGTTGATCTTTCTAAATTCTTACTTTCTTTTTCTTCCCCTGTTATGATCCTATATTTTGTATCTTTAATTGCGTTTTGAAGTTCTTCATTAGAGGGGATTCTAGAGCCTAAAAGTGTTGCTCTACCAGATGCATGATTCAAATGAGCTTCATTAACCCCCGGAATTTCTTTAAACTTTCTTTCAAGTAATATTTCACAACTTGCACATTCCATTCCTTTTATTCTTATTTCTACTTTTTCCATACATTTTTGAATGTAGAAACTGTTTATAAATCTAACTTGAAACTAATTTCAATGATATATTTCTCAATTTTTAAGAATTACGATGTTTGTCATACCTCTTCTTTTTCTTTCTACAACACCCATCCCTTCTAACCTATCAAGGATTCTTGTAATTTTAACTTTGTTTAAACCGGTTTTATTGACTAAGTCTGATTGTAAAATTGATCCTTTAGCCTCGATAACTTTCTCAAATACATTTTTTTCTTCATTATCAAAACTTTTCATAATTTCTTTAAAATTCTCTATCGTAATTTCTTTTGGTTTAATCTGTTCTTTTATCTTAATTACTTTTGTTATCACTTTTTCTTCTTTAGCAAAAAAGATCAGATAAAATCCTGTAAATAATAAAAAAATTGTTACTCCAAAACTAATTTTTGTCTGAAAATTACTTGCTTGTACAATCGGACAACTAAAACCATTTGCCACATCAGAACATGAACTAGTTGCTATTTTATTCAATGAATTGTTAAATGAAAAAATTATAAATCCCATCAAAATAGCAATTCCTATTATTAATATACCAACAATCTTATTTTTCATGTTTTATCTCTTTTTTATAATCATTAGCACAATGACCACAGCAAAATATTAATTTACTTCCATTTATTATTTCCTTATATTTATTATTATAAATTTCACAACCACAATGCACACATTTAGTAAGTTTTCTTTTTAAGCTTTCTTGTATAACATCATTAAATTTTAATAATGTTTCGTTAACAAAATTTTCTCCGTTTTTAGTTAAATTATAAATTTTTTCCCTTCCTAATTGCCTAAGGTTAACAAAATAGTTCTCTTTAAGCTCTTTTAAAAAAGGATAAACATGAGAAGCACTTATCTTTTTATTTAATTTTTTCTCAAGTTCTTTGATTAATTCATAGCCGTTTCTTTCCTTATTGTTTAGTAAGATAAGAGTGTGCAATTTTATTAGAGAATCTACTTTAACCATGAAAGTGGAAAGATGCAAAGGTTTATATACTTTATCATTTTTTGATATATCAGAATTTGATACTGGAGGTAAAAATGGTGTACTATGATCCAATCTTTCGTAACATGGGGGGTATGATGTATGATTACGGTTTTGGTGGAATGTTATTTATGATAATATTTTGGATAGCAATAATCTGGCTAATAATATGGATAGTAAAAGAAGTAACAAAAAATAAAGAACATAGCTCAGAAATTTTAGAAAAAAGATACGCCAAAGGTGAAATAACTAAAAAACAATATCTAGAAATGAAAAGGACATTAAGGAGGTAAAAATGGTATTTGGTTTTGGAAAAGAAATAGATCCTGTATGTAAAATGAAAGTAAGTAAAGATGTAGAGTATAAAAGTGAGTATAATGACAAGATGTATTATTTTTGTGCTTTAAATTGTAAAAAAGATTTTGATAAAAATCCGGGAAGATATGCAAAATAAATTAGAATTAAATGTAAAAGGAATGCATTGTGCAAGTTGTGTGTTAAAAGTAGAGAAAGCTATAAAAAAAATACAAAATGTAAAAGAGGCTAATGTAAATTTAGCTACGGAAAAAGCTTCTGTTTCTTATGAAGGAAATTTGGACTTAAATCAAGTTAGAAAAGAAGTGCAAAAAATAGGTTATGATATAGAAGCTATGGAAAATGGAGGGCATGGTATGGATATGCCGGGACATGATCATTCTGCAATGTTAAAACAAGAAGAAATTAAAGATTTAAAAAACAAATTTATTTTATCTGCAATATTATCCATATTAATATTAATTGGAACTTATCAAGAATTTTTAGGATTAAATATCAATAGAAATTCAATGTTTATTATTTTATTATTATTAACCATACCAGTTCAATTTTATTCTGGATTAATCTTTCATAGAATAACCTGGAAAAATTTAAAGCATTTTAGTTTTGATATGAATTCGTTAGTAAGCATAGGAACTTTTGCTGCTTTCATTTATTCTTTATTTGTTATAATATTTCCGGGGTTATTTCAAGGGACTAGTTTAAAAGCAGACGTCTATTTTGATACAGCTGCTCTTATCATAACGTTAATTTTACTTGGAAGATATTTAGAAGCCAAAGCTAAGTCTAGAACTTCTCAAGCTATAAAAAAATTAATTGGGCTACAGGCTAAAACAGCTACTGTAATTAGAAATAACAAAGAAATTAAAATTCCTATAGAAGAAGTTAAAGTTAACGATGTTTTATTAATAAAAGCTGGAGAGAAAATTCCTACAGATGGAATTGTTATTTTTGGTTATTCTTCAGTAGATGAATCGATGATTACTGGAGAAAGCATTCCCGTTGAAAAAAATGTTAAAGATGTTGTAATTGGTGGAACAATAAATAAAAATGGAATGTTAAAAATAAAAGCAACTAAAATTGGAAAAGATACTATGTTAGCTCAGATTATAAAATTAGTTGAAGATGCTCAAGGAAGTAAAGCTCCTATTCAAAGATTAGCTGATAAAATAGCAAGCATATTTGTCCCAATTGTTGTTGTAATTGCAATATTAACGTTTTTAATTTGGTATCTTATAGGACCACAGCCAGCATTTAACTTTGCTTTACTCAACTTTATTGGAGTTTTAATAATAGCATGTCCTTGTGCAATGGGTTTAGCAACTCCAACAGCTATAATGGTTGGAACAGGAAAAGGTGCTGAAAATGGAATCTTAATTAAGAATGCAGAAGCTCTAGAAATAGCAAATAAAGTTAATGTTGTTATTTTTGACAAAACAGGAACATTAACAAAAGGAAAACCAGAAGTTACTGACATTATAACATTTAACAATTATAAAAAAGAAGAAGTTTTACTTTATTCTGGGATAGCTGAAAAACACAGCAATCATCCTTTAGGAGAAGGAATTCTAGAAAAAGCTAAATTTATGAAACTAAAAATTCCAAATCCAAATAAATTTGAGAACATTCCAGGACATGGTGTTAAAGCTGTTTATAATAAAAAAATAATTTTAAATGGAAACAGAAAATTAATGAAGGATTTTAAAATTAATATCAATAAATATGAAAATTCTTTAGTTAAATTAGAAAATGAAGGAAAAACAGCAATGTTTGTTTCTGTTAATAAAAAAATTATCGGGATAATTGCTGTTGCAGATACATTAAAGGAAAATTCTTTAGAAGCTGTTAAACAATTAAAAAAACTCGGAAAAGAGGTTTATATGATTACAGGAGATAATGAAAGGACTGGAAAGGCTATTGCTTCTCAACTAGGAATAAAAAATATATTAGCTAATGTTTTGCCTCATGAAAAAGCTGAAAAAGTTAAAGAATTGCAAGCAAAGGGTAAAATTGTTGCTTTTGTTGGAGATGGGATAAATGATTCACCTGCACTAGCACAAGCTGATTTAGGGATTGCGTTAGGAGCAGGAACAGATGTTGCCTTAGAAACTGGAAGCATTGTCCTAGTTAAAAATGATTTAAGAGATGTTGTTAAAGCAATTAAATTAAGTAAATTTACTTTAAGAAAGATAAAACAAAATTTATTCTGGGCATTTATTTATAATGTAGCAGGAATCCCAATTGCAGCAGGTATTTTATATCCATTTTTTGGGTTTTTACTTGATCCTATAATAGCAGGGGGAGCAATGGCATTCAGTTCTGTTTCTGTTGTATCAAACTCTTTATTAATGAGGAGATATAAACTATGATAAAAAAATATCAATGTAAACAATGTAATTTTTATTATAAAAATAAAAACTTAGCCAAAGAATGTGAAGAGTATTGTAAAAGTCATAAATCTTGCAGTTTAGAAATTACAAAACATGCTATTAAATAAAAAAGCTTAATAATGCTAAATTTATTAGTAAATTATGGAAAAAGAGATTAAAATAAAAACTAAGGATAAGCACATTATTTATGGAACCTTTAACTACAAAAACAGAAATAGTAAAAAATTAATTATCTTTGTTCATGGATTAACTAGTACAAGAAATGATCATATATTTTTTAATGCAACAAAATATTTTAACAAACATAACATATCTGTATTTAGATTTGATTTATATTATTGGGGAAAAAACGGTAGACAACTAATTGATTGTGATTTTAAAATACACGCGATTGATATAGAAACTGTTGTAAAATTCTTTGGCAAAAAATTCAATAAAATTTATTTAATAGGTCACAGTTTAGGATGCCCTTCAATATTATTTTCAAATATTAAAGACATAAATGGAATTATTTTTTGGGACCCTTCTTATAATTTGGGTTCTTCAATGTTTAAGAAATTTTTTAAGTACAACAATAGTCTAAAAGCATATATTATGAACGCAGGAACACAAACTTTAATTTCAAAAAAGCTTTATAATCAAATGATGGATTCTAGATCTTCTTGGTCTAATTTAGCAAAAAAGATATTAGTGCCTTTTAAGGTAATTTGTGCTGGTAATGGTGTTTTAATTAAAGGCGGTAAAGTGTATATAAAAAATGCAAAAGGTCCAAAAAATTTTATAATAATTAAAGGAGCTTCTCATTCTTTTGATGAAGAAGGTGTAGAAGATAAATTATTTAGTGAAACTTTATCCTGGATTAAAAATTTTGATCATGTTAAATAAAGTATTAAAAATCTTATTTGTAATAAGTATATTTTTATTAATAATTTTTGGTAATTTTAAATTATATTCATTAAATTTTAATTTCTATAAAAAAGAATTTTTAAAATTAAATATTTATGATAAAATACCAGAAGCAGATAAACATGTTTTAAACTTAATTAATTATTTCAAAGACAAAGAAGAATTAAATAATTTCTTCAATGAAAAAGAAAAGTTACATTTAAGAGATGTTAAAAATTTAATTAATATAGCTTTTATAATATTTTATATTTCTTTAATTTTGTTTTTAATTATTCTAATTTATTTTATTTACAAAAAAGAATATTTAATTATAAAAAGTTCTTTAATGATTTCTAGTGTAATTGTAATTTTTTTACTTCTTTTATCTACCTTAATCAACTTTGACTCTTTTTTCATAAATTTTCATAAAATATTTTTTAATAACAATTTATGGCTATTAAATCCTGAAACAGATAATTTAATTAATTTATTTCCAGAGCAATTTTTTTATGACATTTCTTTAAAAATATGGGTAAATAGTTTATTAACATCATTATTTTTGATGATTACAAGTTATTTTGCACTAAACAAAAGGTTTTTAAATAAACATTAATTACAGAATTCAATAAGGGGGAAACTAAATATGGAAGAACCAATACAAACACAAACAAAAAAAGAAGATACAATACAGTTAAGCAAATCAGGTTTGTGGCAGATTATTTCAGGAGTTTTATTTGTTTTATTAATAGTAAGTTTATTCACAAGCGGATTTGGTTTTGGTAAAAATAGTGTTACAGGCGGAACAGTAGCAAATAACCCACCAACAGCTGGAGGGAATAATGTTCCTAATGTTCCTACAGGAATTGTTGATGTAAGTGCAGATGACGATCCTGTTTTAGGAAAAAAAGATGCTAAAGTTACAATAATTGAGTTTTCAGACTTTCAATGTCCTTTTTGTGCTAGATTTCACGAACAAGCATATACGCAGATAAAGACAGATTATATTGATACAGGAAAAGCTAAATTAGTTTATAGAGATTTTCCATTGAGCAGTATACATCCAATGGCTGAAAAAGGAGCTGAAGCTGCAGGGTGTGCTTATGATCAAGGAAAATTCTGGGAATACCATGATGTGTTATTCAATAAACAAACTGAATGGACTTCAGGAGCATCAGAGGCAGATAATGTAGTAAAACTGAAACAATATGCTAAAGATCTAAGTCTTGATACAAACAAGTTTGACAAATGTCTGGATGATGGAAAATATAAAGCTGAAGTACAAAAAGATTTCCAAGATGGTGCTCAAGCAGGAGTTCAAGGAACACCTTCGTTCTTTATAAACGGCAAGCAAATATCAGGAGCTCAACCATTTGCAGCATTCAAAGCAGTAATAGACCCTGAAATCAAATAATTTTTTCTTTTTTTTAATATGGAAGAAAATTTAAATCAAGAACAAAGAGAGAACCTAAATAATCAAAAAGTCCAAGATAAAATTAATTCTGACAAGACAAAAAAAATAGTTAAAAAAGTAATTATTTATGGAATAATAATTCTAGTTGTTGCAGCTATAATTTATTTTCCGATAACTAACGCTAAAAAACCAGGTCAATATGATGATTTTGCAAAATGTTTGACAGAAAAAAATGCTAACTTTTTTGGAAGCTTCCAATGCCCGCATTGTGCTGACCAAAAAAAATTATTTGGAAAATCTATAAAATATGTTAATTATATAGAATGCGGTCCTTTATCTGGACCAGAAAATCAAGTTTGTATAGATGCTGGAGTTAAAGTTTATCCTACCTGGATTTTTAATAAAAATGATACAAGAGAAGGGGTTTTATCATTAAATGAATTATCAGAAGCAACAGGATGTGTTTTAACTAAAGCGTAACGTTTATAAACGCTTTATTTTGCTTTATCATATGTTTATAATAGTCTTGGATACAAACATAATCTTGGACTCTATAAAGTTTAAAGTAGATTTGTTTGAGGAATTAGCGAGGATATGCAATTTTCAATATGAAGTCGCAATCTTAGATAAAACCCTAAAAGAGCTTGAAAACAAGCCAAATTCAAAGTTAGCATTACAATTAATAAAAGATAAAGTAAAAATAATACCAACACAATATGGTTACGTTGATAATCTGCTAATTAATCTAGATAATAAACATATAGTTGCTACAAACGACCAAGAATTAAAAAAAAGACTAAGAAAACAAAATAAATCTATAATTACATTAAGACAAAAAAAATATTTAATACTTGAAAATGTTTTATGAAGTTGAACTCAAAGGCCATATCCGCGTCCCTCCGACTAGTTTTAATATGGATGTTGAAGAGGCTATATTAGAACAATTAAACTCGCAATTCAAAGATTACATTTCTAAAGATTTTGGGATTGTTATAGCTGTTTCAGGAATTGTTGAAATACGAGAAGGAATAATTATTCCTGGAGATGGTGCAGCATATTACGATACAACATTTAAAATCTATACATTCAAGCCAGAATTAAAAGAAATTATATTAGGAGAAGTAACTCAAATAGAAGATTTTGGTGCTTTTATTAACCTAGGTCCAATAGATGGAATGATTCATATATCACAAACAATGGATGATTTTGTTACATTTGCTAAATCTGGAGTTTTGACAGGAAAGCAAAGCAAGAAAACTTTAAAAGTTGGAGAGGAATGCAGAGCAAGTATTATAGCAGTAAGTTATAAAGAATTAAAAAATCCAAGAATAGGATTAACAATGAGGCAATGGATGTTAGGATCATTAAGTTCAATTAAAGATGATGTTAAAAAACTAAAGGAAAAATAAAATGGCTAAAAAAGTTTGTAAAAAATGCAAGATATTTGTAGATGAGAATATGTGTCCGATTTGCAAAGGCACAGAATTTATAACAACATGGAAAGGAAAAATATCTATATTAAATGTTGAAAAAAGTGAAGTAGCTAAAAAACTTGATATTAAGAAGGAAGGAGATTACGCAATTAAAATAAGATGAAACCATTAAAAGAAAATCATAATCAATTATTGGATTACAAAAGAATAATGCTGGAGATAGATCATAATGGTGCTAAAACTCCAAGTAATCAAGATGTACTTGTTAAAGTAAGTCATGAATTAAAAGTTAATCCTGAATTAATAAGAATTAAACATATTTATTCTCATTTTGGAACAAGCAAATCAAAAGTAATAGCACATGTTTATGCTAATATTGAAATGCTCAAAAAACTTGAAGAAATAAAGAAAAAACCTAAAGTTAAGAAAGAAAAGAAAAAAGCAGCACCTGAGAAAAATGGCTAAAAAGAAAGTAAAAAATAAAAAGGCAAGTGAACGCTGGAAAAAATATAAAATAGACGGAACTAAAGTAGTTAGAATGAAATCATGCCCTAAATGTGGAGTTGGTAATTTCTTAGCTGAGCATAAAGACAGATGGTATTGCGGAAAATGCCATTACGTTGAAATTAAAAAGAAATAATTAATTTTTTTTATTCTTATAATAAGGTAGTCTGCTTCCTAAATTTTTCATCATCAGTTCTTCTTTTTTTGATTTGTAATGCTTATATTTAATTTTAGGATTGTATGGGGCAAAAAACTCATCTAATTTATGTTTTAATCCAGATTTTGGTTTTAAAAAATGACTTTTTAATTTTTCTTTAGCATTATCTTTTAAACGAAGAATTTCCTTAACTTGAATATTCATTTCCCTAGATAAATATGCGTAAATACTTTCTTCTAAATTATTCATTTGAGGAAAATATAAATTATTTAACAATTTAGCTTCATCAGGATTTTCAGATATAAAACGAGAATATGAAGATTCAATTTTGCTAGTTAAAGTTTTTTTATCTTGATCATTTAAAACATTTGGATGTTTTTCATATTTAACTTCGACATAAGTTTCTCCAATAACATCTTTCAATAGTTTAAAATAATCATGAAGGCTTTGCATTTTTTTAATTAAACCCAAGAAGACTACTACGAGAGTAGCCTTCATGGGAAAAAAGAGGTGATATAAAGAATAGTATACTTAACTAGTATATAAACCTTTCGCCTAGTGTAAACTTCAAAGTGGTAACATAAGAAAAGCTTAAAAATAGATAAAATACATATAAAATTTGGTTAAAATGAAAACAAACTTAATTCAAGGAGATTATAAGGTATTTGCAGAAACTTACGATACACAAATGCCTCTGCTAATTAAAGAAGGTTTACAGCCATTAACCACCAAAGATTTATTAGAGTACAGGATAAAAGCCATTCAGAGCAAAGATGAAAATGAAATAGATTTCTGGCTAAACTGTTTTTTTAATACTATAACAGGATTAGCTTACCATGATGGTAAATTAATTATAAAGTCTAAATCAGATTTATTACTTGGTATAAATGCAAACTCTAAATTAAGTCAACATGGTTCTTTAATATTAAGTCCAGAACAATATGAACAATTAATTAAAGAAAATGAAGTTATTAAAAGAAACAAGATAATTTCTAAGAAAAATTTGACTAAACAAGAAGCTAAAGAACATCCTGTTTGGTTAAAATTAGCCCAAGATGATAAGCATTTATTAAATGAATATATAGACATCATATTTGCTGAAGCTAAATCAAAATATCATTATAATAAAATTATGGGGGTTTATCTTCCTGAAGATGAGACAGTTCCGGCTTTACGCCCTTGGTGTATTGGGTACTTGTACTACAATAAATCTAAGGCTGAGGCATTCAACTACCTTGGTGACATGGCTCGCTTGCTTGGAGTACGCACAAAAAATTTAGAAGAAAAAGTTTCAAATAATTAATTAGAAACTTTTATATTAACATAATTCTTGATTCAATCATGCAAAATGAGTTATATGATATTTTAATGAATAGAGATGAGATTACATGGCAAACACTTATTCTTGATTTAATCAAAAGCGAAAGAATGGATCCATGGGATATTGATATAAGCATATTAACAAAACGTTATTTAGAAACATTAAAAGCCTTAAAAGAATCTAATTTTTTTGTATCTGGAAAAGTTTTATTAGCAGCTGCTTTATTATTAAAAATTAAATCAGAAAGACTAGTTAATGAAGATTTTGCAAATTTTGATGCTTTGCTTTATCCTCAAGATTTAGATGAAAATCAGTTATACGCAGAACCAGAAAAAAAATACTTAGATCATGAACATCCTCAATTAACCATAAGAACTCCTTTAGCAAGAAAAAGAAAAGTAAACATTAATGATTTAATATTTGCATTACAAAAAGCTCTTGAAGTTGATCAAAGAAAAACTTTAAGGAAGTTACGTGATCAAGAAGTCCATGTGCACATTCCTCAAAAGAAAATAGACATTTCTTTATTAATTAAAAATGTTTATGAAAAGATAGTTAATTTTTTTAAATTTAAAAAAGAAGTTTTAACTTTTGATAAATTGGTTGAAAGTGATAGAAAAGAAGACAAAATTTTAACTTTTATTCCTTTATTACATTTAGACACACAAGAAAAAATAAATTTAATCCAAGAAGAACCTTTTGGTGAGATTAAAATAGAGATAAAATAGCATGGACATATTTGCACATTTTTTCTGGACTTATGCTTTATTTCATAAAACTAAAAAACCTTGGTTAGCTGCTTTATTCGGAATTGTTCCAGATTTATTGTCTTTTGGTATGTTATTTGTAATTAATATATTTACTGGAAAATTTTTTGGTCGGCCAGAGCTTAGTTCAGTACCAAGCTTTGTTACAAAATCCTACAACTTTACACATAGTTTGATTATATTTTCAATAATTTTATTAATAATTTATCTAATAACAAAAAAGGTTTATATATTTTTATTAGGATGGCCTTTGCATATTTTATTAGATATTCCAAGCCATACAAATAAATTCTTTCCAACCCCATTTTTATTTCCAATTTCAGGATATACATTTAGTGGGGTAAGCTGGGCTAATCCAATATTTATGATAATTAATTATTCATTGTTAATAATAATTTACATAATAATATTCAGAAAACAAATAAAAACATTTATAAAGAAAATACTTAGTTAAACGATATGGGAATTTATGAATTAAGCATTAAAAGACCTTTTCTAGATATTAAAAAATTATTAATAGGATTATTATTTAATATTATTCCTATAGTAAATTTTATTTCTATTGGTTATGCTTTAAGATGTGCTAAACTTTCTATGAAAAATAATTTTGATATGCCTGAATGGAAAGATAAAGGTGAATTATTCAAAAACGGATTTTTTTATGCTGTAATATCTTTAATATACTTAATTCCAGTAATAATTTTATTTTTTGTTGTATTTTTCTCATTTTTAGTTAAATTAGTTACTTTAAAAACAATGGATTTTTCTGTTATTTTAAAAGAATTTCTTAGTGCAGGATCATTATCTTTAATTTTATTTACATTTTTATTATTATTTTTTATATTGTATATAACTCCAAGTGCAATAATGAATTTTGTAAATAAAAATAAATTTTCAAGTGCATTTGAATTTTCAAATGTATTTAGAAAAGCTTTTACCGGGCAATATTTTGTAACTACTCTTTTAATGTTTTTATATACATTATTATTGTATTTGATTTTAGGGTTTATTCCTTTTATAGGTGGAATAGTAGCTAGTTTCTTAATATATATTACAACTTATTCTGCATACGGTGCTATTTATAATAAATTGTAAAACTTCTTAAACTTTATATGGTAATCTTTTCTCAAGTAACTCCCAAACAGAACCTTGATTTTCTATCATAGAATTTGACTTAACAAATCTATTAGTTAATGAATAAATTCCATTGATTAAATCGAGTTCATCTCCTAATATTCCTGGTAAATAAGGATAGCCACCAAATTCACTATATTGTCTTATTTGATAATCATTGATTTTTCCATCAAGATATTCAACTCTAAAACCAAAATTATTTGGGTGAGAAGAAAATTAATATCATAGAAACTTATTTAAACTTTTTGAATTTTAGAACTAATTCTGTAACTGTCATTAATTTTTCTTTTCCAGTTTTCATGTCCCTTAATTTAACTTTATTTTGCTTTAATTCTTCTTTTCCAATTAAGACAACATAAGGAATATTAAGAGAATTAGCATATTCTAAATTTTTACTAATTCCTCGTAAATTTAAATCAATATCACATTTTAAATTATTTTCACGCAATTTTTGCAATATTTTTAAAGAATCGTCCAAAGCATTTATTGGAATTAAATAAAATTCTATAACACTTTTAACATTATTTTCCTTAGAACTTTCTTTTATAACATCTAAAATAGTATCTACACCAAAAGAAATTCCCACAGCAGGAATGTTTCTGTTACCAATAAAATCTCCAATCATTTTATCATACCTTCCTCCAGCAGCTATACTAGAACTAATTTTAGAATTTTTGGCAAAAACTTCAAAAACAGTTCCTGTATAATAAGATAAACCACGAGCTAAACTAACATCTAGTTTTACATTTTTAACATTTAATAATTTAGTATATTTCAAAACTTCATTTACTTCATTTATTCCTTCTTGATTTTTAATAACTTTTTTAATGTCGTTTAAATCATTTGTAAAAATTAAGTTAAGTAATTTATCTAAGTTCTTAAAACCTTTTTCTTGCAATTCTTTTTTTACTCCAGAAATTTCAATTTTTTCTAATTTATCTATGCTTAAAATTACAGTCTCTCTTTTATTTTCTGGAATATTATAAGCTTCTAATATTGCATCTAAAATTTTTCTATTATTAACTCGGATTATAAATTTAAAATTTAATTTTGAAAAAACTTCTGAGGCTATTGCTAAACATTCAGCATCAGCTAACATGTTAGAACTTCCAATAACATCTACATCACATTGAGTAAATTCTCTATATCTTCCTAATTTTAATGGTCCATCCCTAAAAACTTCTCCTATTTCATATCTTTTAAATGGCATTTTTAAATTAGGATTCATCGCAATATATCTTGACAAAGGAACTGTTAAATCATATCTTAATCCTAAATCCCTTTCACCTTGATCTTTCAATTTGAAAGTTTCTTTTAAAATTTCATTTCCCCCGGCATATTTTGCAGATAATGTTTCATATCTTTCTAGAATTGGGGTTTGCAAAGGATTAAAGCCGTATTTTTCAAAAACTTCTTTTAGAATTTTTATTATCCTATTTATTTGGATTTTTTCATCTACATTAATATCCTTAACACCTTTTGCTCTTTCTATTTCCATTTTAACTCCTTAATATTAGATGGACCGCATGCGAGAATCGAACTCGCGTCCTCCGGGTTCTGCTTAAATAACCCACAGCCGAAAGTACTAACCACTATACTAATGCGGTCATATTGAAAATTGACATAATTATAACTAGAAAAAGCTTTGCTTTCAATGAACTAAATCAACTCGGTTTGTCATAAAAATATTAAAATTAATGCATTTATAAGTTTTATGGTAGGTCTAAAATATATTTTCTATTAACCTGGTCCATAAGACAACTACGCTACGAGCATTTATAAATAAAAAAGTATTAGTTATAATATGAAAAAATGGGAAGTTTCTATAAAAGAATTTCAAACTAAAAATGGCAAGAATAAATACAAAGTGACAAGAAGGTTGCCTGATTTCAAGGTTGCTGAAACTAAAATTTTTGATGATAAAAATAAAGCTAAAAAACAATTTGAAGAGTGGGTTAATTAAATCATTTTTGATTGTAATAAATCAATTAAGCTAGGATCGTTGTATGAATAAATATCTGGAATGTTTAATGATAAAATTCTCTTTTTAAGATATTGTCCTGGAAACCTTTTAGCTATCTCCTGTCTTTGGAAATCTTCCATTACTATTATCAAATCCGCCCATTCAAGTTGTTTTTTCGTAACAGGCTTTTCATTAAATAAACCAGCAGATTTGGTTTTAAACTTTTTTCTAAAAATTTCTTCAGCTGTTTTACTTCTATTCTGATTTTGATTACAAATGAATAAAACTTTCATAAAAATAGTATAAGATTTAGATAATTTAAATCTTTTCTTTAGGATTTTTACTTACATAAACATAATCATTTTCAATTTTTGTTTCATAATACGGAAGACAATCATGGGTTCCAGGAGGACCACAGCCATCTTTTGTACTATAACTCCAGTAATGCCAAGGACAATAAACATAGTCATTTACAATTTTACCTTGATAAATTGGACCTTTTTGATGCCTGCAAACATTACTCACAGCAATAAATTCATCTTTATACTTAAAAACAGCAATTTCTTTATTATTAACAATAAATTTTCTTCCTTTTCCTTCTACAAAATTCTCAATTTTATCTACTTGAACAAATTCATTATCTGTTGAAATAGTAATTTTTTTATCTTCTTTAAATTTTTTAATCCAGCCATATAAATGAGATAATATAACAAAACTTATTATAATAAAAAACAAAATTTTTAGCCATAGTCCCTGTAATTTTAATTGTGCTTGCCAAATGTGATACATTACAGAAAAGTAAGCAATGTAAATCAAAACATGTAATTGTTTCCAGCCATTTACTTCTTTTATAATTAACTTAGAAAAACTAAAAGGTGCAACAAAAATCCAATATAAAACAAATAAACTTATTAAAATAATTTCAAAGGTTGTTAAATCTTTATTTATAGAATAAAAAATATAAATCATTCCTAAATAAAATAATAACGTTAAAAAATGAATTATCTTCCATGTTTTTAAGGAAAAATGTTTTTGTATATAATTCCATGAACTTAATCCTAATAAAACGAATACAAATAAAGCAGTGCTTCCAAAAAATGTAAATGAACTTTGATATTGCTGATAAAGAGAATAATTAAAATAACCTCTAAATATAAAAGAAAAATGTAATAAAGCAATTAATAAAACAGTTACTCCTAGATGCCTTCTTTCCTTATAATATTTAACTAAATTTGGCTTAAATCTTGTCCATGGCCCAATTAACAAAACTAAATTAAGCAATAAAAATGCTAATACTCCAGATGTTCTTAAAACTAAAACTTTCTGATCTACATTTTTAAATATTAAAAAATACAATAAATATACTATAAATAAAAAACCAGTTATTACTCTATCTGTTTTATGTTTTCTTAAATGAGCTAAAAAATGCAGTATTATTAAAAATATTAAAATATAGTAAATATAATTATTTGGAATTAATGGGGATATAAAAATAAACAAAACAGTTAAAATTAAAGTTAATGTGATTGTATTAAATTTCATAAAAATAATAAAATTAAAGATGTTATAAATTTATTGTTATTCTACTGTTCCAGAAAATAAAACTTGAGTTTGATATTGATTAACTGCACAAGGTAAAGTACCTGAACCGTAAGTGCTTCCTGGAAGCTTATAACATACTGTTGCAGTTCCTCCAAATTTATTACCCTGTTTTAAAACGGCAGGACAATTAGCAGTTATAGCAGCTTGAACATTATCTGTTAATATATTAAATGGGGGCAAGGGAATGGTACAATCAATAACCTGTGGAGAAGTTAAAGGTATTGCGATAACATTTGTTACAGAAGCAATACCAGATCCTGTTAAAACTAATGTTAATGTTGATGGCGCAGTAAATCGAACATCACTGCATTCTATAGGGTCACCCCCAACACAAGAATTTTGAATTTTAGGACTAAATAGATTTAATCCATATATTAAAGCTATAACAATCAATAGTATAAGAATCGCCCAGCCATATGTTGTTAAGAACTCTGTCGCAGCTTGCCCTCTTTTTTTCATAAATTTTATAGAAGTAAATTATATTATAAATCTTTCTAAAAAGAGCTCTGGTGCAATCCTCTGATGAAAAATAAAAGATAATTTATTTTTCTATCAATGTTGTAAGCAACTAATCTGCAAGTTAACTCAACCTTCTGTGTTGCATAGCTTCTGCA
>Ga0209515_10002625_pt1 | contig 27271 bp, 21 predicted proteins | sample Subgroupgradi54m_FD_187454 | JGI IMG/M metagenome (GOLD analysis project Ga0209515, IMG submission 187454) | Subsurface groundwater microbial communities from S. Glens Falls, New York, USA - GMW60B uncontaminated upgradient, 5.4 m (SPAdes)... ... | reverse complement strand
TTGTATTGGGGACTTTTTTGGCAACAGTTGCAAAAGCGCGGACGAGATACATAAACCCTTTTTGAGCTATCATCCTCCCGACTGCTAAAATTATTTTCTCTCGCTCGTCTACTCCAATGTGCTTTAAAATCGTTTTATCTTTGGCTGTTGGCTTAAATGTATCAAGATTGACGCCATAGCGCAAAATACTGACGTTCTTTGGTGAGAATCCAAGTTCCTTTAACTGATCAATATAATAAGCACTATCAGACACAATGTGGTTAGCGCCTCTTGCAGATATCCCCACCATTTGGCGAAACAATTCATTTTCTCCACCCATATGGATATCGGCTCCAGGAATGGAAACTACAACGGGAACTTTGATAATAAACTTGGCCAATTGAGCAATAAAGCCATTTGGAATGATCCAATGAGCATTCACCACGTCAATTTTTTCTTTTTTTACAAGCTTTATAAGTGCTACAAGTGCAAAAAAATACATAAAAGGAGCTATGAAATAGGTTAACAAACTTAATCCTTTTCCTTTTTTGAATGTGCGAGCGTAGCCAAGTATATGAAGACTGTCTGGAAAAATATATTTGTACGTAATGATTTTAAAAGGACCTCGTTTGCGTGTCTCGATAAGTGGATCAAGTGGAGTGAGTACATAAATGTCGTGTCCCAAAGAGCCTAAGGCTCTAGCCAAGTTGCCCATAAAAGGAGTAACTATGTCCCCTTCAAATCTTGGAAAACTATGAGTCAGAATGCAAATTTTCATTTCAATCCTATTGCACGTAGGTAACGCCAACTCCTTCAACAGTCAATGTACATGATGTGTCTTGCGGCGCAATTTTAACATACTTTGCTTTTTTTGCTACGATCGGATATAAAAATCTCCCTTCGGAATTCATAGCCTTTCTTATTGGTTCTCTTTCTTGATGCCAAGTTACTCTGTCAAGAGACAAAAAGACGCTTCCTTTCTCAAATGGTTGACACCTGTCACTACGATAATTGATGGTTATCCCCATGAGATCATACGTATGCTTGAGGGTAATAAAAAGATTTTCCTGATCTTTTTTCCACATAATTTCTGTAGCATCAAGTTCTTTCTCATGTAAGTACTTTTCAATTGCATGTTTGTCATCATTTTTCCAAACTTTTACTATAGCAACATCATCAACTTTTACCTCATAGACGGGGAGTAATACTTTATCAACATATTCACCCGCATAGTACCAATCCCTAATCCATCCGTTATATACAGCTTCTATAAGGTATTCTCCTTTTCGCTCTGAACCACTCCATGCTCCATTATGAAACTCGATATCCTCACGGAAATAAATTTTGGGTATATTTGTTGCCGTAGCAATCACCAACCCTACTTTTGCATTCTTTTCTGCATGCTTGTTGAGCCATCGCACAGCGGACAGATAGGAACTTCCTAAATTAAACCCCCAATAGGGATAGTTTTTCTCTTTTGCCCCAGACAAACCACCAATCAAAGAGTTAAAATAAACATTTTCGTGTGGATGAATCGAAATCATTTTCGCAATTATCGGAAGAAAAAGAAAGAGTATGCCTACCTGGGCAATTCTTCTCATGTATGTTTTTTGGGACTGGAGTAGCATCACGATCCGACGCCCTCCAATTCCTGCTAGCATTGCCATGGCAGGCATATACTCCATAATCTGACGAATTCCACCATAAATTGATGATCCAGGCAGCGTGGCGCGCACAATTGGAGTGAAAAACCAAAGAACTATCAAAAAAGAAACTTTACTGCGCTCCTTAAGCAACACGAAGGGAACTGATAATAACCCTACGAGAGATAAAAATAAAATGATAAGAGGCGTCGTATACAGGATGGTTTGCCATGGATAGGTATTTATGCCCATGATATAAAAGGAAGATGGCTGCGTATTTGTTATCGCTGTTCCTATCCCTTTATAGTACTGAAACATCTGAAGGATTCTGTGTATTGGATCAAGCCATAAATACGGCCATGTAATAAAAAAAACAAAAAATACAACCAATGGATAGAGCAGTAATGGCAACAGTAATTTTTTCTGGCTGACGAAAGTAGAAGGGTTGCCATAATAAACAAAAAACCAGGGAATAACAATGAGGGGTAAAAACACAACATTCAGTTTTGTGGCTAACGCCATGCCGCTAAACAAAGCAGATACCAAAATCCATACCCTCCGCGTATCTTTTATACCGAGATAAAACATATAGAGACTCAAAGTAAAAAATGCTGTTTCTGCTGGATCTTTTATATTCATATGACTCTCTGCAAAAAAAAGCGGTTGCAAGACGAGCGACAATACAGTTATGATGCTGGCAAACAATCCATATTCTTGTTTTATCCAAAAAAAAATCGCCAACACCACTATACTAGAAACAGTAATATTAAATACATGATAGGCCTCTATATCTCCGACTATGCCTAATTTTTGATAGAAAATATAGTTAGAAAGTGCAGCCAAAATATCATTGAGGGGTGGATGCCCACTATCATGGGCTAAATAATAACTTCCATTTTGATTGGCATCCTGATATATACTGTATCGGGGTAATTCGACAGTGGGTTTTACCCTTCTATCTTGTATGTATTGCCGAAATTCTTTATAAAAAGGCAAGCTCGTATAATTTGTTTCCCGATGTAAAAAATACCGCAAATATGCCTGTCCGCGTATGAAATGCTCCGGCTCGTCCCAATTGACATTATAATCAGAAATTGTGACGAGACCGAGGATAAAAAAACTCAACGGAAACAAAAAAAGCAAGAAGTTTTTCACAGCCTTAAAGAATGCGACGGAAATATTCAATAGTGCGGCGTAACCCTTCTTCAAGCGGTACCATTGGATTCCACTTCAATTTTTCTTGAGCAAGAGTGATATCGGGACGGCGCACCGAAGGATCATCTGGCGGCCTTTTCGTAAACTCAATGGAAGAAGTAGATCCTATTTTTTTAATAATTTTTTCGGCTAGATCACGCATGCTGTACTCATCAGGATTTCCCAAATTCACCGGCTCTCCTTCTTGTGACTCCATAAGAGAAATGAGTCCATCCACCAAATCAGATACATAACAAAATGACCGCGTCTGAGACCCATCACCATGGACGGTCAATGGTCGTCCAGCGAGGGCTTGGGTAATAAATCTAGGAACGACACGTGAATCCTGTGGATGTGAATGGGGGCCATAGGTATTAAATATGCGAGCAATACGTGTATCCAAACCATGTTCACGATAGTATGCCATCGTGATCGTTTCACCAAACCGTTTACCTTCATCATACCCAGATCGCACACCGATAGGGTTTACATTACCCCAGTAGGTTTCTTTTTGGGGGTGCTCTCTTGGATCGCCATATACTTCAGAACTGGAGGCAAAAAGAAAACGCGCGTGGTATTTATAAGCAATATCAAGGAGATTCTTTGCGCCAAATGCATTAACCGTCGCTGCTTCAATAGGATGCTCTATCACATGCGTTACCGATGCGGGGCTTGCCAGATCATATATTTGATCAATACGATTTCCAAAGGGATGATTGTCTAATGAAATATTTCTTGTATCCCCTTGTATAAATGAAAAATTCGATTGTTTCAGAAGTGTATCAATATTACTTTTTTGCCCAGTGACCAGATTGTCAAAACAAATCACAGTATGACCTTGATCAACGAGAAGTGAACAAAGATGTGATCCAATAAATCCAGCGCCACCAGCAATGATTATTCGTTTCTTCTTCATGATGTTAGAGAGATTATACCATGCTTTCTATGCAGGATGAATATAATTGTAGGTGAGATATATGTTACCTATTATAAAACTATAAAAATATAGACTTCCTAATTTTTGAAAAATATTTTCCTTTTTTAAAATGATAGCCAAGATGAACGGTCCGAAAAGCATTGTAGAAAAAAAACGGAAGTGACTTGTGGTAAGACCAAAATTTTCTTGGTATAGATGTTGCATGTGGGAAAATCCAACGAATAATATCATAATAATGACATACCAATTCCCTGTTTGTAAACTCTCTACCAGGAACCTACTCGTAACAATTGCCATAAAGGGAAAAAGTGGTATCAGGTACCACCCCATTTCTGCCTTCTGAGTCAGAAGTAAAAGTAAAAATAAAAAATAGATAAATGCAGGAACGATAATAATTTTAAATTCTTTTATATATAGCAAACTTGCAAACAATGAGACAAAACCCAAAAAATACCACCCATCATAATAAATCTTGTTAATGATAATCGGTGTAGACAATACATATAGTAGTGTCTGGGGGCCCACGTCTCGAGTTACTTGTGTGGTAATAATATTCCAAAATACTTCTTTATCAAAATACATACCATACGCTACATATCCAAGAAGAAATAAAGCAAAAATAAAAATAAAACTACTAGATAAGTGAATACGAATTCTATCCGTTATCATAAAAAAACAGACGATGATAAAAACGCAAATACCCACCTCTTTTGTCCAGAGAGACAATCCCGACAGTACGCCCAACAGTATCGCATGCGTCATGCTCATGCGTTTTTGTACGCGATCATAAAGATAGATAGTCAATAACAAGAGTGGTGTCAGTAAGTTCTCCGCAAGCACTACTCGAGTTTGTATAACAAATATCGGCACAGTGGTATAAATTAATAGTGCCCATAAAGCGGCTCGAAACCCATATCGTTTTTGCGCAATCAAATAAACGAGAAGAGATGATACTGTTGATAAAAAAATCGGAACAATTCGAATAACGGAGAGTTGTATTTTTTCAAACGTATTTTCTCCAAATAGTAACGCCCAGCCCCCAACCACCAATCCATTGAGTGGTGGATGGTCAAAATATGGCCAGACGATAGGAAAATAGATCTTATTAATAGTTAAGTCCTGTCTATTTTTGTATGCACCAAAATATGACCAGGATATAGGGATATATTTAGTAAGCAAACTTACTCCGAGGAAAGAATATGTATATTCATCGCTGGTTGCACCACGTTGGGGATACACTACATAATTGTGGAATTTAAGGAGAAGACTTAAGAAAAGAATTATTCCGACAATGATATTCTGCTTAGACAGCATAGATTAAGTTAGTTGTAATTTTGATAAGGCAACTTTCGCAGTCTGATCCCAAGAATATGTTCTCGCTATCTTTTGCGCACCCATCTGAAGTTTTCGATACATATGTTTGTTGCGGAACAATTTGATAATCGTTTGACTCATCTGTTCTGGTGTAGCTTGAGTCAATAACCCTGTTTTATCTTGCACGACGACATCTCGTAGTCCTTCTACATTGTATGCTACAGTAGGTGTCCCTACGTAGCCTGCTTCCGGCACAGTTAAGCCCCATCCTTCTTTGAGCGATGGTGCAATCAGAAGGTGTGCCCTACTCATAAGTTCGAATTTTCTCTCTTGGCTCACAAATCCAAAAAATTGCACACAATCTTTCACCTTCAACTGCTGTGCAATATTTGTAATCTGCTGGATATAATCTAAATTTCCTTGACCCACGACCCAAAGACGAATTTTAGGGTAAATTTTTTTCAAGTGGACAAGGACATCGAGAGCATCTTCTATACCTTTTGCCTTGGTCAACCGTCCAACAAAAATGAGTGTAAAAAATTTTTCTTTGGGATATCGTGGCATTCGCTGTGGCACATTCAAACCCATGGGAAGCACAGTGATATTTTGCTCTTGTATGCCCATCTGCAACAAATCTGTTTTGGTCGAAGGAGAAATAGTAAGAAATGGCATATCTCTATAAAAATGAAAATAATAACGTTCGACTACTGGACCAATGAAGTTAAGTGGAAATGAAAAAGCTACGTTCCAAATTTTGTCGGCAACTTCACAAATGAATGCCACTTTTTTACCGCGAACATACCATGGCGTAAAAAATGGAATGCCATGAATTTCGTCTATCACGAGATCAAATCGTCCTTTCTGTTGCCTTTGGTACCAAACATATGCTGCGATGTGAACTGGAATACCTACTGAACGATATATACTTGCAGATCCAAAACGGATTACCTGTACACCATCAATGATTTCCTGTTCTGGTGCACCAAAAAATTTTGCACTAAACTGCGTCACTTCATGTCCGCTTTTTACCCATCGTTTTGCCATCTCATGCGTCAATACTTCAGCGCCGCCACTTTCAGGATTATTAATATCTCGCCAATTCAAAATGAGAATTTTCATGAGTTACCCTACATTAATGCGGAAGTTCAATTCTGGATCAAAGACCCAGGTGCGCTTATTAGATGCATCATAATAATGGAGGATATGTAATCGATAAAAAACTGCGCATGTATCCCACAACATATTGAAAAGTTCTCTCCAGATTGCAGACGACGTAATAGTGGAAACTCCGGAAAAATCTAACTCGATTGGTGCTTCATAAATTCTTCGATACCCCAAATGACGAGCAACTGCTAATATCTCTATGTCAAATGCAAAACGTTTCACTAAAAGCCGCGGTAAAACATCCTCAAGCACATTCCGTCTATAGAGCTTCATACCAACCTGGGTATCTCGAACAGAAAGACCAAAAAGAATTCTAATAAGCATCTGATATCCCCAAGAAAGAAGGGTACGAAAAAACGGATAATGAACCTTTGACACGGGATGCCTTTTGCTGCCCACGATAATATCAGCGTTATACCAATGAAGATGTTCAAAAAGCATGGCAATACTTTCTGGATGTATATCATTACCAGCATCAATAAATGCAATGACATTACCCTTCGATCTTGCCATACCATAACGAACTGCATATCCTTTTCCCTTGTTGTGTGTATACCCAACGACGGAAAGACGCGTGTTCTTTTTGATCATTTTTGAGGCTCTGTCAAATGTTTTATCAACTATTCCATCTACCACAACAATAATCTCATATGGAATATCAAGCTGAAATAATGCAGTATTCACCTCATTGATATCACGTTCAATCGTTTTAGCCCCACGATATACAGGAATAATGACAGAAATAAATTTAATTTCGGCAAATCGCGACATAATATAACAAAAAAATAATACTGAGGACACTAAGAATGCTCAAAGAGATAAGAATAACGACAAACAGATTGACGTGAATAAAAGATATCAATAGTATCTGAAGGATAGCTGCAATACAAAGGAAATATGCTGGTAATGTTTTATGAATAGATAAGAAAAAATTTGACATTAAGTTAACCATAGCACAAAGAGAAAGAAACACGCTAAACATCCTTAAATACGGCGCTGCTGCTAAATATTTTGTTCCAACAAGAACTCGTAAAACTGTCGTTGGATAAAAAGAAAAAAGGACAGTGGCAACACCTGCAATGAGCAAGGTAAGAAGTAAACTCTGCAAAAAAATTCTGTGATATTTTTCTCCTCTTGCTTGTGCCTCAGATACCAAAGGAAACATAGCAATTGCTACTGGAGCAGAACCGAAAAAAATAATCTTTCCCAATACAGAAAGGGCCGCATACAACCCAGACTCATAAGAACTAAAAAAATGGCGTACCAATACAACGTCCGCGTTGTAAAGGGACATCATGCTGACGGTCATAAAAAAACTTAAAATCCCATATTTTGCCATTTGCCGAATGGGGATGCTTGCAGATGTTTCTTTTTTAGGGACTACCTGTTTTAATACGCCTCTTGTATACGCATATGACACAAACGTAATCAGAACAAATGCACCAAATGCACCAGGCACTCGAAAGCCTATGCTGACGGCAATAAAGCCTAATATTAATTTTCCATACGCCTCTATAAATTGAGCAACAGTCAATGAACCAAATTTAGACAGACCCTGTAACGTAGCGCGATTGAGTATCGTCAATAGCCCAAAAAATAATGCGATATCCAAAAACAAAAAATTAATCCAGGAATCAATATGAAGAAATCCAAGAATTGGCCCAGAAAAAAGAAAAAATACTGATCCTCCAACGACAAGAACACCTAAAAGAATTCTTTCCATGGAATGAAAAAGGTAAGAAATTTTTGCATATTCCCCGCGACCAACGTAACTTGCCACAAATTTGGTAATAATAAAATTGAGCGTAAGAAGTGGAACGGTAAATATATTCAATAGAGAAATAAGGCTCTGGAGAGCACCATAATCACTTGGTATCAATAATCTTCCCATAAAAAGATGATAAAAATAGGCTCCAATATTTGCACAAAAATTGCCACCCACCAAAACTACCTGGGCGCGTAATGTTCTATTATGAGAAAAAGATTGAAAAAAACGCTTCATAATTTAATACGAATATGCTATGTTACAAATCTATATTTGATTAACGTCCACATTGCTATAATCCCGTCCCTCCATGTGAGCTTTTTTCCTTCGGCATGTTTTCTTCCAAAATATGATATAGGAACTTCATATATTTGGTATCCAGCCCGTAGAATCTTTGCTGTAAATTCTGGCTCAAAATCAAACCGCTTCGCTTTCAAATGAATTTTCTTAAGCACCTCCTGACGAAATGCTTTATATCCCGTTTCCATATCAGTGATGTTGGTATTATAAAAAATATTAGTAACCAATGTTACAAATTTATTCCCAAGCGCGTATGTGTACATTGTCGAAAGATGCGATCCTAAAAATCTTGATCCATACACCACATCCACCATCGGATTATTAAAAGGAGTAAGAAGTATATGATAATCGTCAGGATTATATTCCAAATCAGCATCTTGAATAAGTACGATGTCCCCTTTTATCCTTTTAAATCCTTCTATTAACGCAGTCCCTTTCCCTTGATTTTTTGGCTGATACACTATAGCACAACGTTTTTCCCATCGTGCAAGTTTTTTTCTTGTCCCATCTGTTGATCCGTCATCGACCACAATGATATCTTTTTTCCAACCTGAAAGATTTACTTTCAAAACACGATCCAACGCTGCATCTATGGTTTTGACTTCGTTATAAACCGGGATAACAATAGATAGTATTTTCACCGTAAATCTCCTCTAAAAGCTCGTTCATAAACGGCAGTCGTTTGCTGTACAACTTTTTCCCAACTAAAATTTTTTGCCCAAGCAATTCCTTTTTTTGACAGTGTTTGAGCTTTCTTGTTTCTTAGTATCTGCTCGATACCACTTGCTATATTTGAAGAATCATTTGGGTTAACTCTTAACGCCGGCCCTGCGATTTCTGATAAACTTGAGGTGTCAGAAACAACTACTGGACATCCACATGCCATCGCCTCTAAAACCGGAAAACCAAACCCTTCGGCGTAAGATGGTTGCACATAAACACTCGCCAAAGAGTAAATGGCAGCAAGATCTTCATCTGGCACAAATCCAAGCTTCATGACAGAATCACCCATACTTAGGTCACGTATTGCAGTATGAATCATCTGAGCTTCTGGTAACTGTTCATCCAAAAACGGTTTTCCCACTAAAATGAGTTTCGTATCTTGAAATCCTTTTGATTTAAACAAAATTGCACACGCTTTCAATAAACCAAATATATTTTTATTCCAGTTAACATCTCCCACAAAAAGCACAAATTTTGGTGGCAATACATATCGTTTCCGAACGGAATCAAGTATAGATTTGCTACGGATTGGTCGAAATACAGGTGACGGAGCAAGATATATGACTTTGATTTTGTCACTGGCAATTTTTGCAATAGTACAAATATCTTTTTGAGAAGCATGTGAATCTGTGATGACTCTACGTGCCCTCTGGAGAGAAAATTTCTGCATGCGCCATTCTAGCTCTCCCTTGATGCCTGGAGGAAATTTATCCGGATAAACAAGTGGGATAAGATCATGCACGGTAATCACATATGGGGCTTGCGAAAAAAATGGAAGAGTCAAAAAAAATGGGTCGAAATATGGATAATGAATTAAATCTATCTTTCTGGGTAACTTCTCACCTCGAATAAAAAAATGGAACGTATGGTTGCTTTTTGATTTTTCTAAAGCCTCTTTGAGAAGTCGCGTATAGCTCCCGACTCCTCGCATTTTATGTCCGCTGTGCATTGGCGTGATATCGATGGCGACGTTCATAGACTTTCTCGAGTATAGCCGATCTAATAATCCAAAACAAACTCAATAAAGAAATGAAATCTGCCAAGATTCTAAGCGGTGTCTCGCCAAAATATACTCTCACCACATGGTTTCCAGATGGAACAAGAAACTTGATTGTTCCATCTTTCTCATAATCAATAGATACATTGATTGAATCCACTTGAACTATCCAACCTGGATAGTAAAGTGTATTAACAGCAATAGTACTTGCTGTTTCTGCCAAAATGGAAAACCGATAATCAGTTGGTTTTATCGTTGCATTAGAGATTTGAGCCGATCCACTGATGATCTCAATTTTCTCTTCTGCTCGTTCTTTTTTCCAATCCGACCAACGAGTAGAGAAACTATTCCCCAAAGATGATGTACCATCGATAAATTCACGTTTAGTTAGATAATATTCATCGCTACGTGGCAAATACATTGCAGGTCGTGTGTATTGATAACTGAATAAAATGGCAAAAAATACAAAAAGTACCTGAACAAAAAATTTATTAATGTTAGAAACTACGTACGCTGTCAAAAATGCAACCGTAGGGAAAAAAAGGGAAAGCAACCTCCATGGATACTGCAGATAAGAAAGAAGCGGAACTGTCTTCCATATTGGGTAAGATATCGAAAGCATTAAAAAAAACGATAGAAAAGCTACGCTTAAAAAAAATGTAGCCAACTGTTTATTCGACTTCTCCTTCGATCTCAAAACGCTAAACAAACTTAAAAAGATAATGAGAACAGGTAGTATGCCAATTTGGGGGGACATTTCGTTCCCGGTAACCCCTGATCCCGAAAAGCCGGTCCCCCATGAAGGAACAAGTATTTGGTAAAAATCCGGAAAATAGTTAAATATATTAACCGCGTTCAATCCAACAACAAACTCTCTCTCAAGTAAAGCTGGAACCCAAAAATATACTGCCAAACCAATTCCCAGAATAATATTGAAGACATACTGTCGTCTTCTCAGTAAAGAGTACGCCACAAGCAGGGGAAGAAAAAGAATAGATAAAACATTATGACTTACTATAATACCCGCAATAGCAAAACTACTTAACAATCTCCAATTATTCTCAACGCATGCAAGATATAACATAAGAAAACAGATTGCAAAAATTTCACCTATAGATCCGCGAACGTATATGTCAACAAACCAATATGGAACATAAGCAAAAGTAATTGTTCCGATAGCAGATGCCCGCACACTGAAAAGTTTTTTCAACCAAAGGAAACAAAGGATACTTGCGCTTAGATAGGCTATTGCTAAAGAAAGTTTAAATGAATCAGCAAGACTCCATCCCAAAATATGAAATAGGCTTCCTGGATAGTTGGGAAAGGGATAAAAAAAATTAAACAGAGGCACTCCGTATCCACTATTTAGCCCAGGAGCCCATCGAGGAAATACAAATCCAGCCTTAAGCATTTTTTCAAATTCAAAAAACCGGATCATATGATACTCTCCATCATGTGTCGGCAAAAATCCAGGAGAAATCAATGGCCTAACTGTCGTAAAAATGGTAGCGATCAATAAAATGAGTAATAACTTCATAATTTATATACCAATACGTCTGAATCCGAATACACAACCTTCAGATTTTTATTTAAAAATGCTTGATTAATTTGATAATGAAAATCTGCAACTGATTTTACTGGAGTCACTAAATAGGTAATACCCTTTTGTCTCATACTCTCCAATGTTTCAAGAGTCTCAGATTCAAAAAATAACTTCACTATATCTGCTCTTTTCCTATAATCATATCCCATTACTGAGAGATAGTACGTCGCTCCAAAATAATTTTTTCTTCCAGATAATGTGATAGGATCCAAAATCTCTTGTCTTGATAAAAAGATAGCATTTCTCTCAGTATTATCCTTTATCCATTGCATAAACGCATTAGCTGGTGCATCTTTCACTGGATAACGAAAATCGTTTTTTACTGCCATAAGATCAATGAAACCAGATATAGTAAGAAAAAAGACTAGCACAAAAACGCTCATTTTGCTAAAAAGACCATTTTCCCACAACAAGTAGAGGAAATAAGAAATATAAAAATTTCCTATGATCATAAAATAGTTCACTAAAGAATGGTTATGATCTATCCTAAAACTCAACTGAAAAACATTCGCTATAATAAATAGGATAAAGAAACTAAAAAAAAGAATTCTTTGCTTTTGCATTGCCCGTAATACTCCCAACGGCATTACGATCAACGCTATCCCTAAATTCATTACCCAAAACCGTAAAAAATTCACTACGATAAATGGTTTTTCTGATAAAAAACCTGGATTAAAAAAATTATGGGAAATGGCATTTGTATTTTGCTGTAAGACACTTGTCATATGAGACAAAGAAAAAAGAATAGCCGGAAGGAAGAAAGGCAAAATCCACCTCCATCGTTTGAACGCTATAAAAAGAACAGTAAATATAACAATATTACTAAAAAAGATAAGCATGTGCATGCGGGAAGACAATCCCACTAGTGCGCCCAATAGAATAAGCATCTTGGTTGATACCTGCTTCCTTTTCATTAAAGCCGGAAGCAAAACATAAAGAATCGCGAGACCAATTGTCAATGCCGCAATAAGATGTCGTTGATTCAAATAAACGTTCAGTGTAAAAAAAATTGAAATAAGAGAACCATCAAACGGTCCCTTATGAATATAATCAGGCAACAACCATAAATCTTTGAGCGTTGACATAGAAAATGATTTACCTCTAAAAAAATCAATAAATGTTAAATTGCTGTGGAATATAAACAACATGACTGAAACAATTCCAATAAATTTACTCCTCTTAAATACTATTTGTGGAAGCTTGTAAATAAAAAAGAGCAATGTAGTGAAGGCTAAAATACTGACTCCATTGAAAGCGACATCTATTCTTACTCCAACACGTTCTAAAAACCCGACGAAAAGATCAAAATAATAATGATATGGCAATGGTCTTCCTGGAAAAAATGGAGACTCCGGAGGAAAATTATTGCCCCAAGAAAATGAGCGTATTAAAGACAGATGGAGACCAAAATCACCAACTTGATGTCGAGCAATCCTCATTTGGTGAGTTGAAGAGTTGTATCCAAACGACTTATCCATTAACCACCAAGAAAAAAACAAAAAAATAGCGATTAAAAATAATTCAAATCTTTTTTCTGATCGCATAATATGTACTTGTGAAAACCAGTGGAACAAATATTACAATCTTTTTAATCACAGGGGTAACTCCTCCCCAGTTAAGAGTAAAAAGAAAAGGGACGAAACGAAACAAAAGTCCAAATGAAAGAGCAAGTGTGGCAAAGTGAAGAAATTCCCAATTCGGAATTAATGAAACAAATACAAGTGGCCAGATGAGATACCAAGAGTAAATCTCTTCTCGAAGTGGAGAGAGGAAAAAAACGAAATAAAGTGCGACGGTAGACCAAAACCATAATCTAAACCAGACTATCTTTTTTCTTCTCACGGTAAGATAGATCGCATATCCGTATATTGGAATAAGTGCAATTGTTGCGAATTTAATAAAAATAGATAGAAACAGTAAAATCCCTGAAAACACTAGCTTTCGTTTTTTAACATAGTAAAAAGATGCTAAAGCAAAAAACATCATTACCACATCATTATGGCTAGAAACAAACGTTTCTAACACCACTAATGGGTTGAGAGCGAAGAGTACCACCGATTGAATGTTTTTCTCTGATACATGCCAAATCAACCACACTAGACCACAATAAAAAAGTAATATAAAAACCTTGAAGGTAAAAACTGTAGCCAACAAATTACTCAAACCAGCAAAGTGAGGAATTGCAGTTAATGCTATCCATGCAGGACCATAAAGAGCTGTTTTATTAGCCGCGTGCATAAAATCAAGCAGAGGTTCATTGGGAATTTCAATAGGCATCACAACGTAAGGATTCTCTTTGTAAAAAAATGCAACCTTTGCCGTTGCAATGTAATTAAAAATGTCATATGAGAAAGCTGGAAATGAAGGCAACAAAATAAGGATTGTCAATATAATGATCTTCCATACATATCTATCCTTCAAGAGCTTCTTTCGCACTTTATTTAAAATGAATAAGTAAAAAATAAAAAAGACAGTTATCACTCCACAATAAAAAACTCCTGGAAACCACCATGTTTTATGAAAAAGGTCAAACAAAAAATTATTTGTAAAAAATGGAAAATTATTCCCAACAAAACTCCACGAAAAAATGGTAACGATTAATAGAAACAAACCATAGAGAATAAAAAAAATCATATATTCTTTATCCTTAAAAGGGATAATATAATATGCCTTAATGTATAAATGCCTACAATATACATAACAGGGAGAACAGGGAATAAAAATCGTGAAGAGATAATCCCAAAAGAAAGAAAGCTAAGATACATAGTGCACCAAAGGATAAAGAGCATGTAGAAAGGAGTACTCTTAATCTTTTTCATAACTACCAACGCAAGTGAGACAAATAGTAACCCAGTAAAGATCGGCCATGTTACTTGCCATTCAGCTGACTGTATCAACCGTTGTTCACCCCACCACGTCTGCCATTGATTAAAAAACAAGAGTCGCCATACAGAAAATGGATAGATGAGTTTACTTTGCTGATAGAGAAAAATCCATTTCTGAAATCCCAAAAATTCATGAAATGTATGACCATTAAGAAACGTACGAGCATAAGAACATAGGAGTACAAAAAAAGAAATAGGAAGATAGGCAAAAAATATAAACATTGATTTAAATAATCGTTGTATCAAAAAAAATAATACAAAACAAAATATCAACAATATCCCAGGAACAATAGTTTTTGTCGCTACAACGAATCCAATCATAAGCGCAGTAATAAAAAATTTCTTCTTTTTATATTCACGTATAAAAAAGTAGAGAGCAATAAGAATAAAAGGGAGCTGGATTGTATCTAGCATAGGGGCAACACGAATTTGATCAAGAAATAACGGCTCGGCAGAAAATAATACAATGGGAACCATTGCTAGTAGACCATTTCGAAGAAGCGTTAACCCCAACAACCAGATTGCAAACAATGTAAGAAGTACAAAAAATAAGATAACAGTAGCATCGTTGTGAAATAGAAAAATAGACAGTGCGATAAAATATTTCCCCAAAGGGGTGTGTTCTGAATTTATATAGATTGGATCTACTCCTCGTAAATATGCCCCAGCTGCATATCGAAATACGGTATGATCCGGAATAAGTGTTGTAGGATTTTTTTGTCGATACTGAGACTGATTGTATAAATTTTCTAGTCTGTGATACAGGTCATCATCATAAACCGGCTGAAAAAAACTTAGATAATTAGGTAAAAGTACCGATAAAATATTTCGAATAACTATACTCAATGCCACAAGGAAAAAAATATACCTCATATCATTTCAGTCATTTCATCCTCTCTGTCTTGGCATTTTGAAATAATTGGGAGAAGTTGATTAACGTAGGCGCTTGCTTCTCTGGAGTCCAGGCAAAAGTCTCTGGCAATTCCTTGGATAATTTTTCTAATATTGCGATATGTGTATTCATTCCGTCAACGATAGTAGAATGCAATTTTTTAATATCTTTATTTTCCTGTTTTGCTAATGCTAAATAATTGGCTACCTGTGGTATTTGCGCATCAGATCGCTTCAAGGCTTCTACTCCCAGTTGATATTGATGGTATTCAAAAAGTGTTTTTGCCTCCACAATATATTTATCTGCCAATTTAAGATGGTATTTGACTGATGCAATATTTCCCCAATACCACCATTGGCTGAAAACATCGAGCATACGAGAAATTCTATACAGCTTATTCCCAGGCATATAAGAAGGATAAGGAAGAACGTAATCAGCGTATACAGGAGACGATAAAGAAAGAAAAATAAAACAAAAGAAAGCCAAACATTTTTTCATTATTTTCTTGCAATTACTCCAATACACCAACACAAATAGAGTTTAAGCTTTGTATGTTCTATAAAATGACGTATATGATAAAGTTTCCCATAGTAACCCCATCCATAATTCTTCACAACAGTCAAATTTGCACGACGCATAAGTCCCTCAAGTTCTCCTATAGAAAATTCTCGCTCCCAACCGGCAAACCACTTCTTTTGAAACATGAGCAGATGTTTTTTAATAGTGTATGTAGTATATCGCTGGGGAACATCAACGCAAAGATATCCTCCTTTTTTCAGCACTCGTTTTTGCTCCAAAATCATTGCTAAAGGATTAGTAAAATGCTCTAAGAATCCCTGATGAAAAATAACATCAAATGTTCCATCTAGAAATGGAATTTCCCTTGCATCCGCCTGGACGGTATCTATATTTACATGATATTGTTTTGCATTCTTCTTTACTTCGACAAGAGCTTCTTTAGTAAAATCTAATGCGGTCACTTTTGCCCCTTGTTTTGCTAAATAAATACTATCTCCCCCCATCCCTACTCCAATCTCTAAAATACGTTTTCCAGATACATTAATAACCGACTGTAAATTTTTCAATAATTCATCATGCGTGACGAGTGGTTGATGATCTTCTTGCTGCCAATATTGTTGCCAATGTTGTTTAGTTGATATTTTTTCCATAGACATATTCAATGTAGGCGATAGGATGCTGTAATGCAGAAAAAAGTGCAAATAAAAATCCTACTCTTCCATCCATAATCCCTCGATGACGAATAAAAAGATTTATGAACGTATATAACGGCTTTACAATAAAAAAAGAAAAAGCAGTTATTATATTTTTCTGTGCTCGTTGCTTTGCTAATTCACGTGCCACAAGTTTACTATATCGCAACGCCTTTTCCCAATATTCAGAAAATGTTTCATAAGGATAATGCAGAAGTGGGTTTTTGAGATAGCCAACATCACCAAATATACTGATTTGCTCATGAACGCTCTTACTGGGAAACTTTCCTTTACCACGTTGAAACAATCGAATCACATAATCTGGATACTGTCCTCCTTTTTTCATCCATATACCCAAGAAAAAATTCTTTCGTGGAATATAATATCCAACATACGATTTTGTGTCATCGTCAATACTCGCGAGTATTTCTTCTTTTAGTGGAGTCGGAATGATTTCATCTGCGTCAAGTTGTAAAATCCAATCTTTTTTGCATGCATCAACTGCTTTCTGTTTATTGATATGAAATATAGGAGGATTATCAGTACTAATAACTTTTGCTTTATAGCGCTCTGCTATTTCTACTGTTTTATCTGTTGATCCACCATCAACAATCACAATTTCATCAACCCAGGAAGCAATCGACTCCAGGCATTTTGCCAGAACATCTTCTTCGTTGTAAGTAGCAAGCGCAACAGAAAGTGTTACTTTATTCTTTTCCATACCGGTATAATAGCAGATATAAACAACAATCCTAATCCGACAAGACTAAGGATGTTTACCAACGTTCTCAACCTTGTATCGGTAAATGTCACAACGACAGAATGCCTTCCCTGCTCAGTCCAAAAAGTCATTAACCCACGGTACCGTGGATCTTGAAATTCAATGGGGACAAGCTTCCCATCACTCTGCACGCTCCATCCTGGAAAATACAATGTATTTTCAACAAAACGAGTTTTTGTCTGGGCTACAATAGTATATTCGTGTCGCGTGCTCTTTTTAAATAACGGAACGATGGTTGCAGATCCATCAATAATCTCCATGGGACTTACTGCTCGTTTTTCCATAAATCGCGTCGACCAAATCGGACTGCTTTCGCCAGTGTCAGTCGTACTATCATAAATACCAGTATAATATTCTTCGGGTTTAGCACTATATGCTTTCGAGTGCCACATTGGATATGTCGTACTAAAAACGAATAAAAAGGAAATTATTATGATAAACAAAGAAAATTTTTTGGGAATTGTTGATGCAACGATTGCACCCAATACTGAACTAACAAAAACAGCAAGCGTGAGTAATCGCCATGGAAATTGAAACTTCTGAATCAGGGATATTTTTTGCCACAAAATAAGAGCCCATGAAGTCATCAAAAAAATTGATCCAACGAGAATGAAAACATTTAAAACAATCATCCATCGAATCTTTTTATCTTTTGATTTCCAAAAAGTTATCAGCCCTCCTACTACTGCTACCCACTGAAAGAATCCTAATGATTTACTAAATTCTGCTCCGATTCCATAATTCCAAGGTGAATAGAAAAACCAATACAATGGCACAAATCTATTTTGGAAATCTCCTTTCGTCACGATATCACGCAACGTATATTTTCCTTCCAAAAGCGCCGGCATCCAGAAAAAAGCACTCAAGATAAAACCTAAAAAGATAGATGCTATTGAAAAAATAATAAATATTTTTTTCTGCTTCGTCTCAAAGACATACAAATAAGCAACATAAAGAATAATGACTGGTAAAAACATCAGGCTTACCGCATTGTGAGACAAAATGAGACCAGCCATGCTTAATGAAGTAAAAATTCCCCATTTGCCGAAAATTCCTTTTTTTGCAAGCATAAAAATTCCATAAAGAATAAGCGGAGGAAATACAAATGCCACATGCTCTCCAATGGCGCCTCGTACATAAAGATCCACAAAACGATAGGGTGCAAATCCGTATAGAAGCCCAGCAACGATACCTGAGACGGTCCCCCACTGAGCCTGCGCCCAGGCGAACATTGCCAAAACGCTTGCAATATAGGCGACAGCAAAAACAAGCTTAGTACTATCGACAAAGGAAAATCCGATGAAATGAAAAAATGAAGCAATATAAGAAGGAAGTGGATAAAGAAACATGAGAATTGGATGACCAAAACCCCAATTGAGATTTGCTGCCCAGCGAGGAACAATGTTGCCTTCACTGAAAGACTGATAAAAATTAGCAATCCGTGCCACATGGTCTGGCCCATCATGCGTTACCGGTATTCCTGGATGGAGCAAGTCGACCAATGGAATACTTGCGATAAATAAAAGAAATATAATCAGAAAACGATTTTTTAACTTCATAAGCTCTTTTCTTCACTTATTCGCTTTTGAATAATAAATCCTGATGGCAATTCTTTGGTTTCAATAACTTTGCCAGTTTTTATCACCGTTTCCATCCACCCTTGATAACTCCAGGGCTTGCTATAATCTGGTTCAGCCAACAAGTAAAATACCCCTTTCTTTTCTTTTCCTGGCAAATACCCATACATTCTTCTCCCATGCCACCACAAAAGGTAATCATATGCATCAGTAAGAACAACCGGCGTAAAAATGAATAAGTTAAATGGCTTACCTCCTGCATCTTGATAAATGTAGTCAATAGCCGCTATCTTTCCTTTAATCTTTGCCGTTCCTCCATCGTCTACCACAGTATAAAGCCTATATAATCTCTCGGCAGCATCACTACTAATCAATAGTATAACAAGTAAGATTAAAAACGCGCCTATTTTCCATCGCGATATCCAATCAAATGCCACACCCATAAGCAAAACTATGACAGGCATAAGTCCAATAATATACCAATGATAAATCTGAAATGGATACAAGAGGTAGACAATAAACATAAGTACTGCAATTGCGCTTACTATCGATAATTTTTTATCCCGCTTCCATACGAGGAACCATCCGATAACTCCTCCGAAAAATGTCGTTAGGAGACGACTTATTGGATGTTTTTGATCCACAAAACTAGACCACAATAGCGTTTGAAATCGAAAGAGATGATCACCTGCTATTTTTCCCATAGGTTCAAACGACTGACCGAGTCCCTGCGTTTTACCAGAAAAAAGTCTCAATACTGAACCAGAGGTAATGAAATTATGTTTAACGTCAAAAACGAACAATGGTGACAGAAAAAACAATATGACTGCGATAAAAATTAAAGCCATCTTGGGAAAAAATCTTTTTTTTAAGAGAATGGTAAATAAGAAAAAAAATACGAGCGTCAGTGGCGCAGCAAATGCAATCTCAAGATGATACAAAAGCCCTAAAGAACATATGACGAAAACGAAACGCCTCAGTGTTGGCGCCTCCAACCATAAAAAAAACCAATAAAGCAAAAAAGTCATTACCGGCAGTGTCAAATGCGGACTCCAAATGTAAGTTGATGCGGCCACAGCAACCGGGGAAACGGCAAAAAGGAACGCAGCAAATAACCCCGCTCGGGGAGAAAAAAATCGTTTTCCTATACCATAAACCCCAATGAGTCCCACTAATTGCAGAGCGACAATAAAGGCAAGTGGCCATCTTGGATCCCCCTTTCCGATTGCTGTGGGTATGGCCAAAAGATAGTAATACAGTGGCCCCTGAAATACTCCTTGCAGCCCGGTATACGGACCAATAAGCGTGAGTTTGTGATCAAAAACAATTGCTTTTATATCCAACATATCTCTTCCTTGATCCTTAAGAAATAAATAGTTGTTACTCAAAATCTCTTGACCACGCAATAAAAATCCTATGATCAAGATAAAAAATAACAAGGCAGGTACTATGAAACGTTTTTTATTCATTGCCGGCAGCAATACGGATAGCCAGAATACCATCGAGATTTGAAAAATTTGCAAGAGAGGCCGTAGCATCAGGAAAATCAGCAATATTTCCTACATATAACGTAGAACGATTTTTCTGTTCTTTTTTCCAATCAATAGGTCGAAATACATACTTTCCTATTGTATGGGTTTGGGCAAATCCTCCCGATACCGTTCCCCCTCGCTTTCGATATTCTTTCGGATCATAGTGACTGAAAAAAAGAAAAAACATGTACGATTGATACAAGTCGTTTTGATTAGAAAAAACAATCCTATCATACGCGCTTTCATGGGCAAGGACGTAAGGAATCGCTTGTGAAAGTGCGTATTGAAAAGAAGATGATTGCTGCCTCGGAAAGATAAAAAAGTAATTTTTATACAACTGCAGTAAACTACCGATCATCACTATGAAGCCTAATATACCATATCCAACCATTCGATATCCTTGATTAATTCGCTTGAGTCGTTCTTCACTCACTTGCAAACATGCAATAATTCCCACTGCCCCGAATATCTGCCAGGTGGGCAAAAATGTATATGATCGCATGGCATGCGGCGCTTGGGTAGTGATAGCAGCAGGAAGCGGCCCGGATAAAAACCAGATAAACAAAAATCCTTTTGCCGAGGGGCTCATCTTCATCCGGATAATGCCTAAAATTCCCAACAAAATAAACGGTAACTCCCACCAGTAAAGAAGTCCCATCCGCGGCACTTTATGTGCTTCTGGAACATCGCTTCCAGTAAATAACCATTTCCAATTAAAATGCATAAAGTAATTTTTAATAAAAATCTGGATATTCACGACATATCTGTGATTCATTAATATTCCAAAGACATCGCCTCGCTCTTTTGCTATCGCAAACTTTTTTGCATACTCATAATAGATGGACTGATCAGATGAAAATGCAGATGTACCGCGTAGGCGCATGAGTCCTTCAGGCGAAAACGAAACAAAAACTATTGGCAAAGATAATAAGACGCCAATAATAATGCAGACAATTATAACTTTTCTCCATTCAAATAAAATTTTTCTATAGCAGAATTCCAATGCAAGAAGTAATACCGGCACAATAAGTTTTTGACTTTGATACGTATACAATGCCACAGCAAATGTTACGGCAGAAAAAACAAACCACTTGGTTTTTTGTTTTTCGTTGATGACACGTAAAAAAAAATAGATAGCAATGACTATCGCTGCGAGTCCTGCGTTTGCTTCATGACCCAACCGAGAAATATAAATATGCCACGGTGATATCGCAAGAAGTGCCATGGCAAAAAGCGGCACACCAAGGGTGATTTCTCCTATTTTTATCTGCGGGGGCTTTCTTCCAAACAATTCATATACCAAACCATACGTAATTGGGAGAAGAATAATAGAAAGAAGGATAGATGGAAGACGCACCGCTAATGCGGTAAGTCCCAGAATTGAAACGAATGGGATTACGAGATATACATAGAGCGCCGGCCGCCAGTCATCGTATGCACGAAGAAGCAATGGAAACCGCGTACCATATTCATCTGCCCCAGTCTTAAGTATGGAATACGCATTGTAACCAATGGATACCTCGTCAAGCGACGGACTCGGCGGCACGGAAGAGAGATGATAAAACCGAAAAAAAATTCCAATACATAAAACACAGAAAATCAGTCCATACTGCTCCAAAAAACCCTTCATATAGTTTATTTATCTGCAATTCGCATTGCCTCTGTTCCATCTAGATAATAAATCGTTTGAAGAGGGGCTACGGGAATTTCCCCTGGCATACCAATATATAAAGTAGCGCCGTCGCGGACTTCTTTTTCCCAATGAATGGGACGAAATTCATAGATATCAAACTTATTGCGCACTTCAGCAAATCCGCCGGATGCTGTCCCGCCTTCTTTCAGATATCGGGCTGGATCATACTTCAAATAATAAAGAAAAAACATGTGGGGCTGTTCGAGCTTTGTTGAAACAACAATTTTTTTATATTTATCTCTATTTTTTTGTGTGTAACTAACCACCTGTTGGTACCCATATTGCCAATACTTTGAATATTCTCTGTTCGTGTGAACGAAATACATATGCAGGTAATATCCCACATTACATAAAAAGAGAAAAAGAACAATAAATAAAATGGCAGAGTGAAAATCTTTTTTCTTCTGCTGCGCCCAAATCAACAATTGAGAGAAACCAACTGCCGTAAATAGTTGAAACGTCGGAAGAAAAACTAAGGTACGAATTCCATGAGGCAATTCTGTGGTTGGCGATGCAGCAATCGGTGCTATCAAAAACCAACCAAATAACACTTTCGCCGCTACTCCACCCTGTCTTCCAACCTTATACATTCCCCATAATAAAAATGGCAATTCAACAAGATACAACATCCCCATATCTGGCGCATGATGCCGAGCATTATCTCCGTTTAAAAATAACCACTTAAATGAATAGTGAGACAAATATCCATCAACAAGTGTTTTCGCCCATACAAGTCGTCGATTATCAAAAATCATGGCAATGTAGTTATGAGAAATTTTATCATCATCAAGTTTTTTTACTGTCCGAGCCAGAAGTCCTGTTTGATCAGCTAAGGAACTGGTACCTCGCAACCGCATGAGGGTGTTTTGGTTAAAGAATACCGGTACCAAAGGAGCTGCAGTTACCATACCAATAACAATGCCAATGAATATAGACTTACGGACATTCATCAAATTCTTCCAATAAGAGAGAGCTAAAACCAAAAGCAACAGTGGGACAAATATGCGTTCACTATGATATGCATATAGAGAGAGAGCAAAAATGAATGCAGAAAACCATAAGAAGTATCGCAACCGCAATCCCTTCAAAAAAAACACAACCCCTAAAATATTTAACGTCACGCCGACATTCGCTTCAAATGCAATACGAGAAAATTGAATATGCCATGGAGAAATCGCAAGAAGGAGCGATGCAAGATATGGAATATACCTGTTTTCTTTCTCACGCTTATCTAATAATTCTTTTGCCAAAAAGTACGTCCCTATTACGGCGACGATTCCCATAATGACCGATGGCAATCGCACTGCTGGCGTATTTAAGCCAAATAGTGCGATCGACGGAATGGCAAGATATACATAGAGAGGTGGCTTGTAATCATCAAAAGAACGGATGGTCAGAGGGAACCATGTACCATATTCATCTCTCCCTGTTCTTAGAATGGAGTACGCATTGTACCCCAATGCGGTTTCGTCCCAATCTGGACTGGGAGGCACTACACCTAGCTGCCACAATCTAAGAGCTGCCGCAATGATGATTATCAACAATAAAAATTTATATTCAAATAATTTCCTCATGGTTTATCAAAAATAACTAACACCGGTTCACCATTCAATTGCTTTATGATCTGAAGAATTCTCGTACCACCAGGTACATCTTGGGGTCGAAGGATATACAGTGTTTTTGATTTTGGCTCTCCTATTCCATTTCTCACAAAACGATAGGCACCCAATCTATAGACGTTATAAAATCCAGCCGCATCGAATGTAGCATCAACGGTCTTCCAAGATTGCCGAGGATCCGTCTGTTCATAAAAAAGCACATACGCATACGGCCTACCAATATTTTCCGTCATCACAATAGAATTGTATTGATTTTTTATTGGTTGGATAAACCGTATTGCTTCCCGATATCCATACTGCCATTCACCAGAATATTCTTTTGCGTAATGACTGTAATAGTTACTTAGGTAATAAAAAAAATTTATAACATACAGGACAATAATCCCTATTACAATAATCTTTTTCTTATTGATAGATCTAAATTTTGAAACTAATCCAATGATCCCAAAGGCTATAAATACGTACCACGTAGGCAAACTATCCTCGATACGAAGCGCGTGCGGGGTCTCACGTGCGACTGCTGCAGGAATAATTGCAGCAATAAGCCAAAAAAGTAAAAACGTAGCATTCTTTTTTTCCTTTGCAAACATCCAGTAGATTCCGAGAATCAAAAATGGCAATTCGATAAGATAGAATTCACCAACATCTTGTATAGAAAATTTAGGATTCCCATCTCCATGGATAAATAAAAATCCTGGTTCAAAATGATCAAAAAAATGATTCAAGTACGAACGAACGAACGCAATCCGTCGATTATGAAAAATTTTCCCTATGAATGAATTGTTGTCGTAGGCAATGCGGTCATTTGAAGTTTGAATAACAGATAAATCAGAAAAAATATTCACTTCAGTAAACCGCAAACGTGCTTCTTTAGACAAAAGATGCGGCAGAATGGGCAGCAACAAAATGAAGCTCACCACAACACCAGTGATTAATTGCTTCCGATGCAACAGAAATGTATTTTTGGCATAAACCAAAAGTGCCAGTCCCAAAAACGGGACGAGATACCGCGCGCTGTTAAAAGTATACATGACAGCAATGAAAGGCACCCAACAAATGAAAAGCAATCTTCTATTTTCTCGAGCTTTTAATACCAGCCATACACCGAAGATTATCAATGTTGTGGCAATATTTGCTTCAAATCCGGCTCGAGATAATTGAATATGCCATGGAGAAATAGCCAGCAAGAAAGAAGAAAGAAGCGAAAAATAAAAAACGAAAGGAGATTTTTTAAATAATTCTTTAACCAAAAAAAATGTCAGCAACACTGCCAGCACACCTGCAAAAACGGAAGGTAATCGAACAGAAAACTCATTTAGACCAAAAAGAGCTATAGTCGGAACCGTTAAGTAAATTGCTAGTGGTGGTTTATAATCGCCGAAGGCAACGAATGCGTCTAATGGAAAAAATTTCTGATGTTCATCTCGTCCTGTTTTAAGAATGCTATATGCGTTATACCCAATCGACACTTCATCCCACGAAAGCGAAGGAGGGATATTTCCTACGTTTACTATCCGTAAAAAGAAAGCAAGAAGAACAATCAGAAATACTTTTTTCATGCTGGTCCTTTTTCATCCCAGTTTTTTAACACACCCAATACAAATATACTCGACACGTATCCAATATGACTATTATTAAAATAGCGACTGAAATACCACATCACCATAAGTGTTACGCCATATCCCACCAGCAATCGAGACATGGAAAGTTTTTTCGTCATCCACCAGAGCGTTGCTCCCATAACTGGTAAACCTATTACAGTCTGCCATATGACAAATGGATAATATGCATGAATATTTTTAATAATACCTAAGCTATATAAGAGCATCCCCAATCCATATCCAGAAATAGGGTATGCATTGGCAGAATTCCCACTCAAATAAAAAATGATACTGTCAACAAACGCCCGTGCATCCCACAAAAGAAATGGGAGAATCAAAGCAAATACGATAAGCATGGATGGCACGATCACTTTTATAATTGTTGTTTTCAGAGATTTTTTGAAGATGAACCACGCATAGATGAAATAAAATGGCACAGCAAACCAAATAGTTTGTTTAGAAAGAAGTGCTAGTGCGAAAATAATTGATGAAAAAATCAATTTCTTTTTATCAAGTAAATACAGAGACCATACAAACCAAAACAACGCAAATATATCACTTCTTCCTTCAATGAAATAATCAATAAATGCTGGACTTAATGCAGTTAAAACAATAACAATGTGAGCGATCTTTTTATCGACAAACCATCGATAGAGAATATAGATGAGTCCAGCAAGACTAAATAAAAGCACCATTCTCCCGTCGAAAAACCCAAACAGAGGGGTAGAAACAAAATAGAACAAAAATGGAAATAATAGGTACCATGGCGGCATCACAAAATGATACAGAGCCGGATTGATTGCAGGCTTACCGAATGGTTTGTCTAGTTCATCGTAATGAAACTGCTCCACTGGTGTACCAAAATAAGTCTCTTTGTACGGATTTTTACCGACAAGAAGATACCGCATAGCCGCTTCCTGCTGCAAAATAATGTCGTGGACCCCATACACCGGTGCAGTGTTATTTCGATCAACAATAGCGGTGATAGTAGTTCCCCCAACGACTACGAGAAGCGTTGTCAACAAAAAAAGCAGTTTCAACCGAAATACATGAGCAGGTTTTTTAATAATCGGATACAGGGAGATAAGTATATTGCAAAGGAGGATGAAAAAGAGAATCCCAAATAACCAATACGGTGTACCGGTAATAGGCAAAATCCTATATCGCATGACCACGGGGATAGACAGGACAAAAAGGAGAAGGGCATCAAGCGTCAACAAATTCATATATCCTGATTGTACAGGAAATTAGGTGCCACCAAAAGATTTCCTCCTATACATATAGATTCTACCATCCAAAACATCACTAATTTTGACGAATTGCCACGCATGCAGGTCAACTGTTGGATAGGGACCAACACAATGGTCTTCATAGCAAAGCACAGGCACCGCCTGCATTGCTTCCATTTCTTTGGGTAATGGACACGGTGACTTTTCACAAACAAGGAAAAGGTTGCTATATGCATTACTCACAATAGGAATAGGTTTTATGAAACGAGTTAGAAAAAAATAACGGTAGTGAAGATCAGAAAAGGATCGTGAAGCAGTAAGCGTAAAAGAAAACGGTTCATTATTTGTCAGAGAAATCACTTCAGAAACCATCCGACTTATACGGAGAATATCATTATTTCCTTTTGAAAATATATCTATATTTTTTAACTGGAAAACGAATAAAAATAAAATAATGAGAACCCAAAAGGCGGGTGAAATATATCGCTTATATGAAAACATTGCGCCACCCAAAAGAAAAAACGGCACAGGAAGAAGAAATTGAAGATAATGATCAAATACAGTGCCATGGTAAAATGACATAGCCAAAATGCCAATAGTAAACCAAAACGCAAAAAAGACACTCCAAAACT
>Ga0209515_10002624_pt1 | contig 27274 bp, 22 predicted proteins | sample Subgroupgradi54m_FD_187454 | JGI IMG/M metagenome (GOLD analysis project Ga0209515, IMG submission 187454) | Subsurface groundwater microbial communities from S. Glens Falls, New York, USA - GMW60B uncontaminated upgradient, 5.4 m (SPAdes)... ... | reverse complement strand
TCCGATCTATTGGGTGATATCTGCGTGCGCCTGGGTTACGTAAACGGCGACGATCTTCTCAAAGCCTTAGCCGAGCAATACGGGTTAAAAACAGTGCATTTAAACGGCCAAGACGTAAACGACGATATCATGGCCGAAGTTCCCTTCGAACTGATGGATCGCAATGAGCTGATTCCGTTATCGAAGAAAAACGGAATATTAATCGTTGCTATAGCCGACCCGCTTAATCTTTCCGCTATTGATGACATTCGCATGCTGAGAAACGGTAATGTAGAAGTGGTCATTGCGCCCTCAGCAGAAATTCGCCGTGTGCTCGATCGCTATAAAAGTAAACGATTCCCAGGCGAAACTGAGAATCGAGCCGCCGGCAATTTTTCGTTGGCTTCTCCGCAGGAAGAAATCGATCTGATGGAAGCGCTCGAACAAACTTCAGAAGAGCTCAGGCAATCCGACGCTCCCGTAGTAAAACTCGTTAGCCAAATGATTTTGGAAGCGTTTCGCCGCCGCGCAAGCGATATTCATGTCGAACCGATCGCGAACCGCGTGCGGATTCGCTACCGAATTGACGGAGTACTTCAAGAAATGCATGCGCTTCCGAAGACGCTTCAAGGCCCTGTGATTTCCCGCCTGAAAATTATGGCGAAACTTGATATTGCTGAAAAAAGATTGCCTCAAGACGGACGTATACGTCTGAAGGTTCAGAATAAGCCGATCGACTTTCGCGTCTCGACCCTTCCCAGTTTTCACGGCGAAAGCGTTGTGCTTCGCATTCTCGACAGAGAACAGTTGCTTCTTCAGCTAAGTGAACTCGGACTTTCAAAAGAAAACGAAACGCAATGGAAAGAACTTATTCATCGTCCGTTTGGAATTCTTCTTGTCACCGGTCCGACGGGCAGCGGGAAAACAACTACACTTTACACATCGATTCAATTTATCAATAAACCCAACACAAAAATTATTACGGTCGAGGACCCGATCGAATATCAAATTCCCGGGATAAATCAAGTCGCAGTACGCCCTGAAATCGGATTGACGTTTGCGGCCGGACTTCGTTCTATTCTTCGCCAGGCGCCCAACAAGATTTTAGTAGGGGAAATTCGCGATCATGAAACCGCGGCCGTCGCCGTTGAAGCATCGCTAACGGGGCATCTCGTCTTTTCAACACTTCATACGAATGACGCCCCGAGTTCCATAAGCCGGCTTTTGGATATGGGCGTGAGGGCTTATTTAGTAGCCTCTGCCGTTCAGGCTATTGTGGCTCAGCGCCTTGTCCGTACCATTTGTCCGAAATGCCGTACGAGTTATAAACCGGATGCAGCCATGCTTAAAGCTTTAGAGGTCAACGGGACGATAAATATAAGCAATCCGGTTCTCTATAAAGGCGCGGGCTGCAGCGAATGTTCCGGCACCGGGTATTTCGGGCGGATTGGAATTTTTGAACTTTTGGTTATAAACGACGAGATCCGCGAACTGATTGGAAAAAGAACTTCGCATACGACCATCCGGGAGCTTGCAAGGAAGCACGGCATGCGTACGCTTAGGGAAGACGGAATGCGAAAAGTATTGGAAGGAATTACTACATTAGATGAAATCATGCGCGTAACGCATGGGGATTTAGATTAACCGACAGAGTAGCCAAAGGAGCTTTATATGTTAGAGATGAACGATATTCTTGAAGAATGTATCCGGCAGGGCGCTTCCGATATTCATCTTGCGGTGGGTAGGCCCGCCACCCTTCGTGTGCACGGCGTGCTTGTAAACATGAATAACGATGTTTTAAAGCCGAGCGATACGGAAGCGCTTATGAAATCCATTACCTCCGATCAAAACCGGCAAAGAACCGAAGAAATCGGCGGCGTGGATTTCGGATTTGCCTACGGCACGAAAGCACGTTTCCGTGTTTCGGTGTTTAAGCAAAAAGGCGTCTACGGAGTCGTGCTCCGCATGATTCCTACTAAGCTTTTGAATTTTGAAGAAATCGGTCTTTCCAAAACCGTGGTCGATCTTCTTTACCGACACCGCGGTTTGATTTTGGTGACCGGACCGACCGGCAGCGGAAAAAGTACGACGCTGGCTACTATGATCGATTTCATTAATCAACAGCGGGATTGCCATATTATCTCGATCGAAGACCCGATCGAATATTTCCACAATCACAAGAAAAGTATCGTTTCCCAGCGCGAAGTCGGCGTGGACGTCCAATCGTTTGCAGAGGCGCTCGTAAAAGCGCTTCGCCAAGATCCGGACGTAATTCTTGTCGGCGAAATGCGCGATCTGGCCACGATGGAAGCGGCCATTACCGCAGCCGAAACCGGTCACTTAGTTTTCGCTACACTCCATACGACCGGCGCGGCGCGTACGGTGGACAGAATCATCGACGCGTTTCCTTCGCATCAGCAGGAACAAATCCGTACACAGCTTTCCGTTTCGCTCGTTGCTGTGGTTTCACAGATTCTCATTCCAAAAATCGGCGGTGGTCGCGTAGCGTCGCACGAAGTGATGATTACGACGGCAGCCATCGGCAATCTTATTCGTGAAAATAAAACTTTCCGCATCACATCCGATATTCAAACCGGAGCCAAACACGGAATGTACACGATGGATTCTTATCTTCTAAAACTTTTCAAAGAACACAAGATTACCTACGAAGATATGATCCAACGCTCTTACGATCCCGAACAGATCGCACTTCAAGCAGGCGGTATCGCGCCGTCCAAAACCGCAACAGCCGGCGCGGGAGCTGCATCCTCGGGAACCGGAGCGCTCGGCGACAAGCAAAAAGGAAGGTGGATTTAATCTTTTATGTCCGAAACCGAAGTAAAACTTTTGGGCGATACGCTTCTTAAGCGTAAACTTATTACCGAAGCGCAGCTTTCCCGCGCGCTCGATCTCCAACAAGCGCTAGGGAAACCTCTGGCTCAAATTCTGCTCGATCTCGGATATATAGAAAAAGTCCAGCTCGAAAGAATTCTCGGAGCTGAGACCAACGGAAACGAAGAAATCACGTCTTCTGGCCTTTCCGTCGCTCCCGCGCTGCTTAAACGAATCCCGGCTTCCGTCGCGCACACGTATCAGGTCATGCCCATACGGGAAGAAAACGGCCGTGTTGTTTTCGCTATGACCGATCCGTTTAATATTCGTGTTTTGGATGATTTGCGTTTTCGGCTCGGCTCGGCTGTTCGCGGTGTTCAAGCTAAAGAAGAAGTGATTCAACAGCTGATCCAGACGCATTACGGTTCCAAGGGCGGGACACTTAAAGAAGTAGTGAATGAAATGCATGAGCGGGGCGACGCCGAAGATATTTCCGCCGAACGTCTCGACACAACTTCTTTGAAAGAACTGGCGCAGCAAGCGCCGGTGGTAAAACTTCTCAATCTAATATTGCTTCAGGGCGTTCGCGACCGGGCTTCCGATATTCATTTGGAGCCGTTTGAACATGAATTTAAAGTGCGCTACCGCGTGGACGGAACGCTTTACGAACTTACGCCGCCGCCAAAACTTCTGGCTCTTGCGTTGACTTCCCGCGTGAAAGTAATGGCCGGTTTGGATATTGCGGAGCGCAGGCTTCCGCAGGACGGAAGAATTCAAGTGTCGGTAGAGGGAAGGCTTATTGATATCCGTGTCTCAACGCTTCCAACGGCATTTGGTGAAAGTGTTGTGCTCAGAATTCTCGATAAATCCATTGTTCAGCTCTCGCTCGATCAGCTCGGGTTTTCTCTCGAATTGAAAGAGCAAATCGAAAAATTAATCCGCCGTCCCAACGGTATTGTTTTAGTAACCGGTCCGACCGGCAGCGGAAAAACAACCACCCTTTACTCCATGCTTCGCTCCATTAATGACGTCGGCAAAAAAATCATCACCACCGAAGACCCCGTTGAATATGAGCTCGAAGGAATTATCCAAGTCCCGATTCAGCCGAAAATTGATTTGAATTTTGCCCGATCGCTTCGCGCGATTTTACGGCAGGACCCCGATATCGTAATGGTCGGCGAAATCCGTGACGAAGAAACGGCAGAAATCGCCGTTCAAGCTTCGCTCACGGGGCATCTGGTTCTTTCCACGCTTCATACGAACGACGCTCCCGGCGCGGTTACGCGGCTCCTCGATATGAAGATCGAGCCTTATTTAGTTACCTCCTCACTTACTGCGGTTTTAGCTCAGCGTTTGGTTCGTGCGATTTGCCAGCAATGCCGCGAACCCTATCAACCAAGTGATGAAATGCTTCAAGATTTGGGAATAAAAGCCAAGGACAAAAAGGAACATAAATTTTATTCCGGTCGAGGTTGCGCCGCTTGCGGTGGTTCCGGGTATTCCGGCCGCACGGCCATATTCGAACTTTTCATTATGAACGAAGCATTAAGAAATATGGTGCTCGAAGGAGCTTCTACGGTGGCATTTCGAGAGAAAGCCCGTGAACTCGGCATGCGCATGCTCCGTGAAGAAGGTCTTCGAAAAATTTTTGAAGGCGTTACCAGCGTCGAAGAAGTGCTCCGCGAAACACAACTCTACGAATAAACGAGGATAGCCACGTGCCGCAGTTTTCTTACGAAGCCGTTGATCATAAGGGCCTAACCAAGACAGGTAAGCTGTCTGCCCCAACGGAAAAAGATGCCGTTGATAAAATTAAATCGCTTTCGCTTTATCCGACACGTGTGTATCAAGTGCTCGCCGAAGAAATCGAAGAGAAACGTTCGGTCCATGAATCGCTCTTAAGCAAGCTGGGCGTTAAAGAACGGGTGAGCGAGAGGCATTTCATTCCTTTTCTAAGCGATCTCTCTTCTTTAATTAACGCCGGCATTCCTCTTGTCCGCTCACTCAACTTGCTCGAAAAGCAATGCCCTTCACGGGCGCTTCGGAAAGTTATTGCCGAAGTGGGACGCGATGTGGAAGACGGCAGTTCTTTTTCCGAAGCGTTGAAAAATCATCCGCAAGTTTTTTCGCCTTTATTCGTGAATATGGTTCGCTCAGGGGAAATCGGAGGTATTCTGGATCAAGTGCTCAATCGATTGGCTATTTTTGCGGAAAAGTCAGCTCAGTTAAAAGCTCGTGTTCAGAGCGCCACGGCGTATCCGATGGTTGTGCTCGGCTTCGCGCTTTTGGTGGTGTTGTTTTTAGTGGCCTATGTTGTTCCCAAAATGTTTGTCATATTTGAAGATGTGGGTTCCAATCTTCCCGTGGTCACACTCTGGTTATTTTATTTTAGCGAGTTTTTGAGAACAAAATGGTACGTCTTGATAGGCATCATAGCCGGGCTGATTATCGCGCTGCGTTTCGCAGCTCGATATGAGAAAGTGCGTTATCGTTTAGATATATGGAAATTGCATATGCCGGTGTTTGGAGCCCTCACGCGTAAAGTAGCCATCGCCCGGTTTTCGCGTACGTTTTCAACGCTTACGCAAAGCGGCGTACCTATTTTAACCACACTCAGCGTTGTTCAGGAGTCCACGGGAAATCTTGTTTTCGCCGAGGCTATTGCCGAAGTGCGTTCGAGCATCCGGGAAGGCGAAGGTATTGCCGAGCCGTTATCGCATTTTTCGATTTTCCCGATCGTGGTTACCAATATGATTCGCGTAGGTGAAGAAACCGGCGCGCTTGCCGAAATTTTAGCAAAAATCGCCGACAAATACGACGAAGAGGTGGACCGGACGCTTCATACGCTGACATCGCTGCTTGAGCCTGTGCTCATTATTATATTGGGGCTGGTTGTCGGATTTATCGTCATCGCACTTTTCCTTCCGATGGTTCCGCTCGTGCAAAATCTGAGCGCTATGTGAGACGGCCCATGCTAAAACAAGAGCGCGCTTTTACGTTGGTCGAACTCATCACCGTTATCGCCATCATTGTCATTTTGCTGGGTTTTTTAGTGGGCGCGAGCTCGAGTGCACGCAAGCGTGCGAGAGTTAACCAAGCCAAAGCAGAAATTGCTGCGCTTGAAACCGCGCTGAACGCTTACCGCGCCGATGCCGGCGCTTTTCCGGTAGATTCCGCCGGAGGAAGTGTAAATACAGACGTCGTGCGGCAATTAAGCGGTATCGATCTTTCCGGCGCCAAATTAAACGGCCTGTCCAACGATTGGAACGGCCCTTATATGGAATTTGATAAGAACCGTCTCGACGCATCTTCCGGCGAATTTCTAGACCCTTGGAAAAATCCGTATCGCGTACGCGGTATCGGAGATGATGCCGGCACCACCGAAGCCAATCTTCATAATAAGTACACCTTCGATATTTGGAGCTACGGTCCGGACGGCATCAATCAGGACGGCGCCGATACAAGCGACGACATCCCTAATTTTTAAGAAGATGACCAAAAGGTACGATTTGATGAAAAGAAAGAAAGCGTTTTCGCTTATCGAGCTTGTTACGGTATTGGGTTTACTCGCGTTAGCCGCAGCGATTGTCGTACCCACGCTTATGTTTTGGATGCGCGCACGCGAACTTCCCGACGCTGCAAAGACTATTGAATCAGCGATCGATATCGTTCATATGCAATGTATCGCGCAAGGCAATGCCTACGGAGTTATTTTTCAGCCCTCACAAAACAGCCCGGATAATTTTCAATTGATAGGATTATATAAACCGGAAGATTCAAGCGACAATGTACTTGCTCCGCCGAGAAATCTTCCAACGTCGGTTACGTTTCAAATGCCGCTTCCGGGCGCCGGCCTGGACAGCACAAAAAACGAAACGGGAATTCAAAACAATGAGGCGGGATTTATTTCGTTTAAAACAAGCGGCGAGCTGGATTCGCATTATTTAACCGATCCTAACGTAGATCCTCAAATTGTGCTTGTAGGCCGGGGCAATAAAACCAAAACGCTTGTTGTAAACCGTATAACCGGCAAGGTGACGGTAACGTGAGAAGATCGAATATGTCGCCCCCGCGAAGGCGGGGGCCCAATTCTAAAAAATTAGATTCCCGCTTTCGCGGGAATGACACAAAAGGTTTCACGCTTATCGAAACGCTTGTGGCGCTGACGATTTTTGCGATCGGAGCCGTGGCCATGTTTGTCGTTTTTCCCGCATCCTCCATGGCTTTGCGCCAAGCCAAGGAATATACCAATATCGGCCTTCTATTCGAGCAGCAAATAAACTTGGTGAAAGCTATTCCGTTTGATCAAATGGCTACCGTTTCGATTACCAGTAACTTGCCCGAGCATATTCAAAAGATCGACCGGACTGTTTCGGCGGACAGCGCGCTGGCCGGCCTCAAACATATTAATATTGCCATCACGTACCAATCCAAAGGAAGAATCCGTACCGATTCGGTGACAACGTATGCGGTTAAACCTTAGCGACCTTGTGAGGCGCAAACGGGGCGTTACCCTCATCGAGATGCTCACTGTGCTTGGTCTTCTCGCACTGCTCGGAAGCATACTCGTATCCATGTTTGGTTCCATGGACCAATCGTATCGTAGTGTCAAAGCTTCGCTCGATGTCTATCAAAATGCGCGCGTAACGCTCGCGCGAATCGGCCGGGAAATTTCCGCAACCGCGTTCGATAATTCGGGCGCTGCCTCGCTCGGCCTTGAAGGCGCCGCAAGCGATCTTAGTTTTCATACGCTCTACAGCACCGACTCCTTTTCTTCCGAAGATAAAAGCTCCGACATCGTTGCGCTTCGGTTTGCTTACGATCCCAATAATAAAAAAATTGTTCGATATCTCAAAAATTCGGATGACACCAATTTTCCCACTCTTCCCGTGGATAGCGTTTCGGGTAGTGATTTGGCGGAACATATCGAAGAGCTTACGTTTGAATATTTCGATTCCGCTGCGGATTTGGAAAGCGGAACGTTCAAAACCACCTGGGATTCCGGCGCCGGCGCGGATAATAAACTCCCGGCGCTTATTCGAGTAAGGTTGAAAGTAAGAGATTCTAAGGGACTCATGCAGCCGAAGAATTTTGAAAGTGTTATCTATCTGAAGAATGCGATATGAGAATATTCCATAAAAATTCACGTGAAAACGGTGTTGCGCTCGTTCTGGCGCTAACCATTCTGTCCGTGCTGGTCGGTATTGCCGGATATTTCAGCATGAATATCGGTATGGAGCTCCAAGGTTCAAAAGGATATTTGAACGGTGTCAAAGCTGAAGCGTTGGCGGAAGCCGGCCTCGCCCAAACGATCGCGCGTATCAAGGCCGACGTTCGCGATACCGAAATGTTTAATCCCGACGTGCTTGATAAAGATAAGGCACCGAATCCCAGTAAATTTCCCGATCTCGTTCATAAAAAATATTCTACGCGCGCGGAGCCGGGCGAAGGCGTTTGGGGCGATGATGTTGATTCGGATAGTGACGGCGAAACCGCGACAGATATAGATGAAATGGTTACGGTAAACGATAAAGGAACGCCCGCTAGCATTACGGACGACGACGGATTTTATGTGCTTGTGCGCGATGCCAACGCGCGGCTTGATATAAATAAACTAACCCCGGAATCCAAAGGCCTGCTCGTTCAATTCCCCTCTATTCGTCAGGAAAGTGTTGATTCAAACGATATTGTTGTCCCGGGCTCTATAGCCGACCGCATAGTTACGGGACGCTCAGCGCTTCCGAATGGGAAATATACAACCATCGATCAGCTTCGAAGTGTTTTAGGGAAGGATGATTTTGCGAGCATTGAATCAGAAATTGATCATCAGCTGACCCTTCAAAGTTCGGATGTCGTTGTAAGCGGCGGGCTTACAGCGCGGTATTATGGTTTAGACCGAAGCGGAAGCACGCCGAAAATTGATTACAACGATTTCAAGGGCATGGCGGTTGATCACGGTATAAATTCATTTTTGGAATACGGCGAAAACGTCTTTGCCTTCAACGGCAACGTTGACTTTGCTTTTAAAGCAGAAACGGACGATCAAGGAGTCGATCCCGTACTCCCTTCGTTTAATGCCACACAAGATTTCGCTGTGGTTTGGACGGGGTATGTTTTTATTCCAAACACTACGCCCATCACATTTCTCATTAGCTACAACGGCGGATTTAGAATGCGTGTTCGGGATGTTATCCTGGCTGAGACGAGTTCACATTGGAACCCAGGAAATTCAGGCGAAGTTGTAGTTACCACAAGTCTTCCGACCGGATGGCAGCCGGTATTAATCGAATATTACAGTACCGGCTCTCCCTCCATGAATATTCATTGGGACGGCGGGTATCATTATTTGGATCCAGGTATTCAAAAAAATAATGCGAGCGATGACCCCGACATCGATCTTAGAACTCAAAATACGCTTATGCCCATGGCTTCGTTTGGTTTTAAGGCCGGCGGAATGTATGAAATTTCATCCACTGGTGTCGTTCGGGATAAGCAGGGAAAAATTGCGGCCGAGAAAACCATTACTTCCACGGTTCGTATTTGGGATTATGCGCATGAATCCACGATTCAGGATTTTTCCGATCCCGCTGCTTCAAAATCGTTCATCAATTTTGATGATGCTTGTCCGATTCATCATGTAGGAGATTCACGATTCTGGTCGCTTGAATATAGCCCCACCGCAAAAACGCGCGCCTACGATACGATGTATAACGCGATAAAACTTGGATATTGGGAAGACTTTGAACAGATCGATAGCACCATTCTTCCGGGTTCGTCCAACCCAACGTATCCATTCTATGATTTGACTACTCCCAAAGAAGCATGGGTTCCGCGTGCCGGGGCTAGCATCGAGTTTGTTGATAGTGACGGCGATCTGGATAAAGAGCTAACGTTTGTCGATGCTTCGGTTGGTTCTCTGATTGCCGATTGGATTGGAGAAGGCGCTTCCATCGATGCGCCGAGCCCTGCCTTTGCGTTCCACGATTTTTGGATTCGATTTGAAGAAGACGATGGAGTCGGGCCCATCGACAGCGCTACGTATGAAGATCAATCTTTAGCGGGGTTGGGCCCTAAAGATTATGACGGTATCAAGCACAACGCCGGAGCATTGCCCGGATCCCCAGATCCCGAAGACAGGAATGCAAATTTTGCAATCGACGGACCGCAGTCATGGTGGGTGGGTTGGCCTTTTATACGAATGAGCGGGATTCATTTCAACTTTTTCACTAAGCAGGAAGTGATCCCCGGTTCACCCGGCAAATCAGGGCCGGGCGAAGATTTTTTGGATGCCAATAATCCCGCGACGACCGGCCATGAATTTGAAACCAACAACGGCGTTGGGTCGACCGAAAGAGTTGGGTATACGTATAAGAAAACATATTTAGTTGGCGTTCATGAAAATAATCTTTATTTTTATACAAGCCGGCTTTCAAAATCGGGACAAAAAGATAATGGATTTGTTTGGCTGGTTTTCCGGGCCGATGCGATCGCGAGCGCATTCAAAACATTCGGCTTTAGCACGCTCGGTAATGCATTTGTTAGTCTGTTGGACGGCACGATAGGATTGCGTAAGATTGATAATGTACGCGTTGTGCCGCTGGAAAATTCAAAAGGTCTTTTTACTTCGCGTACCATCAATGCCGCAGGCGCCAAGGAGTGGGGAACGGTTTCATACACAGCGTTTCATGATCCAGTAGGTTCTCATGTTGCCGTGAATCTTGGCCCGGGTGGCGGTTCGCCTTCGATTCCTATCAATAGCGGGGATGCCATCGGTTCGGCGCTCGGTACAAGCCAAACGGTGCAGTATTCCGCCGAACTTTCGATGGATATTCTAAACGGAGGAGGGGCTGCGGAGGTGAATTATAGGCAGCCTGTGTTTGCGGACATCACCATCACCTATTTGGTGGATGCCGATACATTCTACTACCGCGAAGAATAATCTCCTCTTATAATACTTCAATTTATTATTCAATAAGTAACGGCAGCTAGCTAACAAGAAAATTTTGTATGCCTGTCCGTAGTATCTATTACGCACTTGATATAGGAGCATACGCGCTTAAGCTTCTCCGTTTTGTACCGGGGAAGCGCCCGCAAGTGCTTGCCGCTGCGCTACATAAGAACGCCTCATCGGGCCCCAGGTCGCTTGAAAAAGAACTCACCGAATTTCTCGGCAAAGAAGAACCGGGCGCAACCAAGCCCATATTTGTTTCTCTAAGCGCCGCTCAAACGTTTGTTCGCTATATTCGCCTACCTGAAATTTCCGAGAGCAAAATGAAACGCATCATTGCTTTCGAAGCCGAGCAGCAAATTCCTTTCCCCATCGATGAAGTTATTTGGGATTATGCTACGCTTCCTTCCCCGGTTTCAAGCAAAGAAAGGCTTACCGTGCTTTGCGCGGCCAAGAAAGACGTGGCCGACGAAGTTACCACTACGCTTGAACGCATGCGGTTTTCCGTCGAAGGCATTTCTGCCAATCCCGTTAGCTTATATCACCTTTATCAGCGGTTGGGTTTTGATCGGAAAAATATTCTATCAATCGATCTCGGCGCACAGACCACCAATGTTTTGATCCTAAGCAGCGGAAATTTTTGGTCGCGGGGGTTATCCTTCGGCGGTTATAAATTGCGCGAGCTCATTCAAGAAAAAAAGGGAATCTCTGCGGAAGAAGCCGAAGAACAAATGCATCGTATTGTGATGGGCGGGGTGAGCGGGGAAGAACAGAAAGAATTAAAGACCATCGCCGAAAAATTTTTCCAAGATCTTTTAAACGAAATCAGCCGGACAATCAGTTTTTATCATACGCAGGCCGGGCAGATCAAATTTAATCAGGTGTTTGTTACCGGAGGGCTTAGCTTAATTGAAGGCCTCGGCGGATTTTTCGAATCCAACCTGGGCGTTGCTACGCGCCGTTTGGATGTGGATGCCGGGTTTTTTAACGTAATGGATCTTCCGAGCGGGACGGCCAACGAGCTTCCGATGTATTCGGTTGCTTTGGGTTTAGCTGCTGGGGTGGAAAGAAATGTACCGGCGCCTATCCGCATGATTCCCGGCGATGCGCGGACCCGTGCGGAATCCGTACTTCAACGTTGGAAGTATTTAGCTTGGGGAGCGGTGGTACTGCTTCTTCTTTCGCTTTGCGTAGGTAACGTATATTTGGAACGCGCGACCAAGCGTAAGGCCTTGGATTTTGAAGCGGCCCGCCTTGAATATTACAAAACCAATGCAGAGCACGAAGCCCAGCTTGGCCAGACCGCCGAGCAGCTTAAAGAAAAACTCGAAATCGTCCGCAAAGCCATTTCAAGAAAGCCTTTGCCCGTTCAGATGTTTGATGAAATCGAGGCCCGGACGCCCAACAGCATCTGGTATGTTTCGTTTGAGTTTTCGTCCGGAGAAAAGGACATCATTATGCTGGAGGGTGAAACATACGGATCGCTCAGCGATATCAATCATTTTGCCGAACAGTTGGAACAGTCCCCGCTTTTCCGAGCCGTACAAGTCGTATCGGCGGGTATTGTAGAGCCAGAAAAAAAAGTTGAGCTCGCCGGCACGAAAGCGGCGCGCAAATTTTCTCTTATTGTCGAAATGGAGCCAGGACATGAATCAGCCGAAAAATAATCGATCCGTTTCGGACTCCGCTTTCCGGGCGCTGGCGACGGTGATCGGAGCTTCGATTCTTCTTCTCATCGGCGCTCTGGTGTACGGTTTCGTATCCAATTTACTTATTTCCCGCGAACTCCAGGCTCTTTTAAAACAAATCTCCGTTTACGAACAGCCCGCAAAAAATCCTCCGTCCGGCGAACGGATTCGTTTTCTGGAAGCAGGCATCAATCAAATGAATGTATATCTCGAAGAACTGAGATCGCGGCCGTTCATGAAAAATACGTTGGCAGGTAAAAGAACGGGGGACGCGCTTGCGCTGAAGGAATCGTTTTACGGTGTTGAACGAAAACTCCGCGATCGGGGCGGGGAAGCTAAGGTAGTCTGGCCCAAAGCGTTTGGCTTTGAAGAACTCCGGTCAACCTTACCCACCGAAGAAGATTTGCCCGGCCTCTTTTATCAAATCGGAATTTTCGAAGAAATAGGAAACGCTATTTTAAAAGTTGGGGCCGTGTCGGTAGAAAAATTTGAGTTTCGTCCGGCTGCTAAGGTTAAAGATCAGAAAAAAGAAGAAAAGGAAAAAACAGAAGACACCAGCGAATTTTTACTCGATATAGAATGTACGGCGCCTTACGACCGGTTCGCGCAGCTTTTAGACGAGATTCGCCGCCTCGAACATTTGGTATTAATTTCTAAGCTTACCGTCGTGCCGTCGGAAAAAAACCCGGCTGAAGTACAAACACAAGCCCAAATCCGGGTAGTGTACGTATGAACTCCGGCACCGGCACTTCAAGGCAGGGATTTAAGGTTGTCTTAATTGGGCTTTTGATGTTGCTTCTTTTTTCCCTCGCGACAAACCTTATGCTTCGAAAAAGCGGCTTGAAACAGATATCCGATAACTATGTTGTTTCGTTTGACCCCACTCTCGAAATCGATTATTATTCGCGCTACGGTTCCCTCAGCCGCGATTTTCAAACGTCCATTCAAGAAAAAGATACTGCGAAGTCGGCTCAGAGGAACATATTCGAGCGTTATCGGCCTAGTGAAGATTTTTTTAGTTTAGTCGATATACGATTAGAACCCCTGGCGCTCATTTACAAAGGCAGAATTGAACAGCAGGACGGCTCTTTGATTGCTCAGGTAAACTGGGCAGAACGCACCTATTTCGTTAAGGAAGGCGAGTCCATCGATGGATGGCGTATAAAATCCGTTACGGCCGATGCTTTAGAGGTTCAGAATATAGAAAAAGAAATTCTGACCCTGCCTTATTTGAAAACGACCTACCGTAAGGAACGAGTCGCGGTAATTTTCAACGAATACAAGCAAACGGAAAGCACCGTCCTTTTAGGCGGCGAAGTAGAAGGTTATACCGTAAGCGCCATTACGGAAAATAGCGTTACCTTATCCGGCAAAGATACATTTACATTAAATCTGGCTACAACCGAGGGAGAAGCAAGTGCCGTTGAAAGCGCCCTCCCTACGTAATAGTGGAGATCTCATGAAGTTGAAATATTTTGTTTTGGCCGCCCTTTTAATTTCTACTTTTTTCCCGTCCGCCGCGTGGGCGCAAAAAGAAGAATCTCTCGAACTTCGCGTTCGCGGTTTCCAAGCGCAGCAGCGCGGAAGCATTGATGAAGCCGTCGATCTGTACGAGCAAGCCGCCAAGGCCGATCCCCAGTACGCCACTCCGCATAATGATTTGGGCATTCTTTATGAAGACGAAGGAAAATTAGTCGATGCCGAACGCGAATATCTTGCGGCAACGGCTTTGGATCCCAATTATGCCGGCGCTTATACCAATCTGGCGAGTTTGTACGATCGCCAAGGACGTTTAGAAGAATCCTTGCCGTTTTGGAAACGCCGGGCTCAAATGGGCGACGAAGGCGATAGATGGCGTAAACAGGCCGCCGAGCGCGCGAGCGAACTAGAAGCTCAAAAAACAGCGCAAACTCCTTCCCAATCTTCCGTCCCATCCGCTCCGTTGGGTGAAATGGGAGAAGGCGGGGGTCAAGATAAAATGGCCATGGCGGAACAAATTGCTCAGATGCTTGTGCAGGAGCAAGAAGCCAAGGGCGGCGCTGCTGCTACCGCGCCGGTTGGCTACACCACCGTGAAGCTCTCTCCTTCCCAAGAAGCTGCCACTTCCGGAGATTGGTACAAAAAAACCGATGAAGCCGCCAAAGACCAAGCGCACGAAGAAGAAGAGGTTGCCAAGCTGGGCCCGGAAGTTCATGCAAAATTTCTTTTAGGCAGAGCCAAGCTTGCCATTGCTTCAGGAGATTATCAAAAGGCAGTTGATATTCTGGGAAAAGCAAGACAGCTTGATCCGGATGAAGTGCTTATCGAAAAGTTTTATAAGGAAGCGCGTGAAAAACAGATCGAAGATGATATTGCCCGCTCTTCTATTGATTCTGCCGTGTACAACCGGCGGAAAATTATAGAGGTTGAGAAAAAATGGTTTCCTCCAAAGCCCGAGCCGGTCGAACCGTTTGACAGCAGTAAATACATCGTGAAGGGTTCGGAAAAAAGTCCGGACCGTCTGGAGCTCGAACGGAAGGCAAAGCAAATTGTTCCCTCGATTGATTTCACCGACGCTAAACTGAAAGATGTCGTGGAATTCTTAGCTGTTTCCAACGATATCAATATTATTGTAGACGAAGCCTCGGTGCCGGCCGACGAACGCGTAACGGTTCATTTGAAAAACATTCCTTTAGTAGAGGCCTTGGATATCATTCTACGAACCAAAGGTCTTAAATATCGCTTAGAAGAAAACATTATTTGGATTACTTCCGCAGAACGCCTGCTTGAAGAAGATTTGGAAGTCCGCGTGTACGACGTGCAGGATCTCGTCGGAAAACTGTATGATTTTCCGTCCGAACCGTTTGATTTTGAAAAGTTTGTCGATACCAAAAAGAAAACAACCCCGACCACAACATAGCATGCCGCCCCAACGCCCTTTTTCAAATCGTGGGATTTTTGTCTTAATCATCCTTTTCATAGGATTTGTTTCGGCGCCATTCCTTTCTTACGCCTCCGCTCCCGAAGAACTCGCCACGCCCGAATCCATGGGCATGCAAGTGGTTACCGATGGTGAAGTGCAGAGCGCGCCCTTTGTCACCGGCGAAGCCTTGGTGAGTTTGGTAAAAAAAATAATTCCTTTCGATATTACGGGATCGAGCGTTATTTACAACCGTAGCTCCGGACAACTTTTTGTTCGTAACACGCCTGCGCATTTGGAAACCGTGGACCGGATCATCAACGAACTTCGCACGGCCGGGAAAAAACAGGTCGATATCGAAGCCCGTATCGTTACGGTCAGTTCCACCGATTTTCTTGGCCTGGGCCAGAATTTTCTGGGTTTCGATATTACCAGGCGAAACGACGACATCAGTCTCGGCACGACCAATGAATCTCTAACGACAACAACGACCACAGCGCTCACGGGCCTTCAGACGAACTACAATACCGGCGTATCTTTTCCCTCCGTAGAGGATGCCGACGGCATACAAGGCGGTCAGTTTTCGTTTTTTGGCACTTCAAATCGCATCAACATCGAATCGGCCGTAGATGCTTTAGAATCGGTCGGCGAGGTGAACACGCTTTCTGCCCCCCGGTTGACTGTTTTTAACAACCAGCGGGCCAATATTAAAATCGAAGACGCCAGAAATTATTTAAGCACAGTTAATTATGGATTAACCGGCCAAACCGGAGCCGCTATTTCTGTTGCTATTGTTAGCGCCGAAGCGGTTATCGACGTAGCGCGTAGCGGTACCATTTTGGATGTGACTCCTACGATTAATGCGAACGGCACCATCACGCTTGATCTCCACCCTACTTTTGTTCGTGTCGATTTAACCAATACCCAAACATTTACGAATCGTTTCTCCGGCGCCGACTTTAATAATTCCGTAACGCTTCCTGTTTACGAAAAACAAGCCATGGATACGACTCTTACGGTTCCGAACGGCGGGGTGGCTGTGCTCGGGGGGCTCATTACGGAAACCGAAAATGCTAAGTTGAGGAAAATGCCCTTTTTAGGAGACATTCCTTTGATCGGTAAATGGTTTTTTCAAAACGATCAGAACGAGCATGTTCGTTCGTATTTGATTATGTTTGTCCGTGCCACGGTGCGGGATGCGGAGAAAAATCTTCAGGCGGTTTATGCGGCTCGAACATAGGTACAAAATAATTTCGATTCTTCTCGTGGGATCATTTTGGATGATCGGCTCTGCCGGTGCCGTCCCTTCACAGGAGCTTGTTACACCTGAAACCATCATGGCTCAAACGGTTTCCGATAAGGAAGTCGCTTCGCCCTATATTGTGACGGGAGAATCTCTCGTGACGCTTGTCCGTCACATGGTCAATTTCGAAGTCCAAGGCTCCACCGCCGTGTTTAATCGAAACACCGGCCAGCTTTTCGTTAAAAACACGCCTCAGAATCATGAGGAGATCGGAAGAATCCTTAACCGGATCCGTGAATCTTTTAAGCAGCAAATTGAAATCGAAGCGCAAATTATAACGATCTCTTCAACGGACTTTGAAGGTTTGGGAATCGATGAAATTTTATTCGATGCGAGCGCAAAAACAGCAAAAAAATTAGGACGCGTTGGGACCGACCTTACCTACGGCGACGACAACTTCAGCCATGTTGTCGATTTCGCTAATATCGCCGATGCAGCGGATGCGACCGGACAACTTTCGTTCGGTGTTTTAGGAAACGGGTTTGATTACCGGTTCTTTTTTGACTTGGTTTCCTCCAAAGCCGAGATAAACACGCTTTCCGCGCCGAGAATAATCGTTACCAACAATCAACGGTCTCATATCAAAATTGAAAAAGCCCAGTACTATGTGCGGGAATTGGAATCGGAGGCAACAACGGGTGACGATCCGGTTATTACCATGAAACCCAAGATTGGAGTTGCCGAATCGGGGACCATTCTTGATGCAACGCCGACCATCAATGCGGACGGTACGATAACGCTTGATCTACATCCCACGTTTGTGCGGGCTGATCTAACCGCCACGAAAACGATCAATATTGCGCCCACCGGAGAATTGGATAGCTCAGAGCAGCCGTTCGTTACCTTGCCGGTATTTACCAATCAACAGGCGGATACTACACTCACCGTTGTTAACGGCGGTACCGCCGTCATCGGCGGTTATGTTGCCGAGACCGAAATTTCGAAAAACAGATCCATTCCGATTATCAACCGTATCCCTCTTCTCAACAAGCTTGCGAAACAAGAAACTCATTCCCAGGTTAGGACTTACCTCATGATGTTTGTAAGAGCCACCATTCGAAATCCTCAAGAAAGCTATACCAAATAGCATATAAATCATTTATTTATATTAGGTTACGCATTATTTATTCCCGGAGCAAGAACCGGAAAAAGTCTTGCAATGGCTGAAAGTTTGGGCTACTATGTGTCCGCTTCCGCCACTCTAATTTCTTTTCAGCATTAAATTTAAAGAAAACCCTGCCGTTGGGTTAAGTGCGGTACCGATAACGGCAATCCCTATAGCGTTTTGTATTTATTGATTTTTCTTAAAACACCGGATCAAATCCTATCGTTCTCTCTCCATACATTGCGTTCCACGGATCACGTCTCACACCAAATTTTATTATGAAAGAAAAAATTTTTTTATTAGATGGAAATGGGTTTTGTTACCGCGCTTACTATGCCATTCAGCATTTATCCAATTCCAAAGGTGAAGCTACAAACGCGGTCTATGGCTTTCTCATCATGCTCCGTAAGATTATCGAGGAGCAACAACCTACGCATTTGGCGGTTTGTTTTGACTTGGCCGGGCCGACATTTCGGGATGAACTCTATGCGGATTACAAAGCCACCCGCAAACCCATGCCGAATGATCTGGTAGGGCAGATGCCGGTTATTAAAGAAATGCTCTCGGCTTTCGGAATTCCCATTTACGAGCTACAAGGCTATGAAGCAGATGATGTACTTGGGACGCTTGCCAAACGCCTCGCCGACGGCAAGCGCGAGATTTTTATTGCGACCGGCGACAAAGATATTTTGCAGCTCGTCAATTCACACGTGAAAGTATTCAGCATCAATAAAGAAGGCTTGGTTTACGACGCCGAAAAGGTGCGTGAACGGTTTGAAGGTCTCGGCCCTGAAAAGGTTGTCGAAGTCATGGCGCTTATGGGAGACAGTTCCGACAACATTCCCGGCGTTCCGGGGATTGGACCAAAGACGGCGATGACGCTGATTAAAGAATTTGGAACGCTGGATAATCTTTTAAAGAATGCAGAGAAAATTAAGAGTAAATCGGTGAAAGAAAAAATTCTGGGTAATAAAGATCAGGCCATTCAGTCCAGAAAACTGGCGGAAATCCACTGCGAAGTTCCGATTAAAGCGGAGCTTAGCGATATGGCGCTTTCCGAGCCCGACGGCAAGAAGCTTCTCGAGCTTTTCAAACGGCTTGAATTTCGTACGCTCGTTAAAGAATTTTCTGCTGAAACCACCGAAGACCGCACGTATTCTGTTATTAAGACCGAAAAAGAATTTAGTGACTTTCTTCAAAAATTATCCAAAGTAAAAGTGTTTTCCGTTGATACGGAAACCACTTCCGAAATCGCGCTCTTAGCGACGCTTGTCGGGCTTAGTTTTTCATGGAAATCCCACGAAGCCTACTATATTCCGGTAGATGGGAAACACGATGGGGAAGGCCTGCCCGTGGCCAAAGTGCTCGCCAAGCTTAAACCTATTTTGGAAGATGCCGGTATAAAAAAATACGGCCAGAATATTAAATACGATTTAAACGTGCTGTGGCGCCACGGCATAAAGCTGGCGGGCGCATCGTTTGATACGATGATTGCTTCCTATCTTCTCCAATCGTCGAAACTCAATCATAATCTGGACGATCTTTCGCTTGAACATCTCGGCGTGAAAAAAATTACAACCGGCTCTCTCATCGGTTCGGGTAAAAAAGCCGTTACGATGGATAAAGTTCCCGTTGATAAAGTAGGTGAGTATTCCTGCGAAGACGCCGATTGCGTTTGGCGTTTGGCGGAGATTTTTAAGTCCCGGTTGGAAGAAGATGAGCTTACGGATCTTTTCAACAATCTGGAAATGCCGCTTATGGAAGTTTTAGCGGGCATGGAGCGGGCCGGCGTTAAGATCGACCCCGATATTTTAGGCAAACTTTCCGGGCAATGCGAAAAGGAATTAAACGTACTCGCACGCAAAATTTATAAAGAAGCGGGCGAAGAGTTTAATATCAATTCCACCAAACAGCTCGGTGAAATTCTGTTCGTAAAATTAAATTTGCCGAAGATCAAGCGCACGAAGACGGGATTTTCAACCGATACGAGCGTTCTCGAGAAATTGAGCGAGACACACGCACTGCCCAAGCTTTTGCTTGAATACAGAGAAAAATCGAAGCTCAAGTCGACCTACCTCGACGCGCTTCCCGAACTTATTAATCCAGAAACCGGATTGGTTCATACTTCCTTTAATCAGACGACGACTTCGACCGGGAGACTTAGTTCCACCGAGCCGAACATGCAAAATATTCCCATCCGGTCCGAATTGGGCCGCCAAACGCGTAAGGCTTTCGTTCCCCGCGCAAAGGCGAGAAAAATTCTTTCGGCCGATTATTCGCAAATCGAACTCCGCATTTTGGCGCATTTTACGGAAGATAAGACCCTGATGAAAGCGTATAAAGAAGACGTCGATATTCATGTGCTGACGGCTTGCACGCTCTACAAAGTAAGCGAAAAAGAGGTTACGTCTGAAATGCGGCAGGCCGCCAAAACCGTTAATTTCAGCCTGATCTACGGCAAGACGGCTTTCGGTCTTTCGAAAGACCTCCAGATTTCGGTAGGAGAAGCCGATACTTTTATCAAAACCTACTTTAACCAATTCCCGCGCGTTCTTGACTTCATGGAATCCCAAAAAGAACGGGCGCGTAAAGACGGTTATTTAACCACGGTTTTAGGCCGCCGAGCGTATTTTCCGGAAATAAATTCCACGAACGTTAATATCCGAAACTTTTCAGAGCGTGCCGCCATTAATGCCCCGATCCAAGGTTCGGCCGCGGATCTTATCAAGCGAGCCATGATTGATATTTATCAGGTTTTACTTCGGGAAAAATACGAAACCCTGCTTACGCTTCAAGTCCACGACGAACTGGTTTTTGATGTTCCCGACCGGGAGCTGAAAGATATTACCGAACTCGTGCGTGACAAAATGGAAAACGCGTTGGAATTCAAAGTGCCACTCAAAGTGGATTTTCACATGGGTGAGAATTGGTATAAAGGGTGAGACGCTCCCGTTTATTTCTGATCGGCCTAACCGGTACGTTCGGCAGCGGTAAATCGACGGTTCGAAATTTGTTTCGCCGTTGGGGAGCTCGCGTAATCGACGCCGATCTGCTGGCCCACGAAGCGCTTCGAAAAGGCTCCGCGTCTTATCGCAATATTATCAAAGCGTTTGGTAAAGATACCCCGGGTCGAAACGGCGCGCTCGACCGGAAAAAGTTGGCTCGAATTGTTTTTTCCAATCCGGCTAAAAGAAAAAAGCTCGAAAGAATTATTCATCCTTATGTTTTTCAAAGGATCCGCGAAAAACTGGCGAAAATAAAAAGCGGTATTGTCGTGATCGAAGTCCCGCTTCTTTTCGAAACTGGTTTTAATCGCCAAGTCGATTGTACCGTTGTTGTATGTTCGTCAAAACAGAAAATTTTAAGCCGGCTTTCTCAAAACCGGCATTTAGAAAAAAGTGATATTAAGGCCAGGATGGCGGTACAAATGCCGCTGGCCGGAAAATTAAAACGAAGCGATTTTGTAATTAACAACACAAACGGTCTCAGGCAAACCGCTCGCCAAGCGAGGCGGATCTGGGGCGAAATTAAAAGAGAGGTAAAGAAAAAATGACACCAAGACCAGAACAAAGAGATCACAACCGCGGGCCGCGAATGCGTCCTCCGCATCCTCATAATCCCCGGCATGAAAATCTCAGACATGAGAACAACATGCCTCCACCGAGGCGCGAGAATGAAAATAACAATATGCATACGCCTCCGAGGGAAAACGGGAACAATACGAATAACCGGAGCGCTGCTACAACGGTCGAGCTGGATATCGAAAACCTTCGCAAAATGAAGGTAACCCAGCTTCAGGATCTCGCTAAAAAATACAACATTACCGAGGGCGTTTCGGGTCTCAAAAAACAGGATCTTATTTTTAGGATTCTGCAATCGCGGACCGAGTCCGAAGGCGTTATGTATGGCCAGGGCGTGCTTGAGATTCTTCAGGATGGGTTCGGATTTCTCAGATCTCCGAATTATAACTATCTCCCATGCCCGGACGATATCTACGTCAGTCCTTCCCAAATTCGTAAGTTTGGGCTGCGAACCGGCGATACGGTAAGCGGGCAAATCCGGCCTCCAAAAGAAGGCGAGCGCTACATGGCGCTTCTTAAAGTGGAGAAGGTAAATTTCGAGGATCCCGAGCAGGTCAAAAATAAAACCAATTTTGATAATCTCACGCCGCTGTATCCCGACAGCCGCCTGCGACTCGAGACCGAACCGGATAAAATTTCCACGCGTATTATGGAAATTCTCACCCCGATCGGTATGGGTCAGCGTGGACTTATTGTGGCGCCGCCTTATAGCGGTAAAACGATTTTGCTTCAGCAAATCGCGCACGGCATTACGGCCAATCACCCGGAAGTGATTCTCATCGTTCTTCTGATCGATGAGCGTCCCGAAGAAGTCACCGATATGCAGCGTTCGGTAAAGGGCGAAGTCGTAAGCTCGACTTTTGACGAGCCCGCCGAGCGGCATGTGCAGGTTGCCGAAATGGTGATTGAGAAAGCCAAACGTTTGGTTGAGCACAAGCGTGACGTTGTCATTTTACTCGACAGCATTACGCGTCTTGCCCGTGCGTATAACACCGTTGTGCCGCATTCCGGAAAAATTCTTTCCGGCGGTGTGGATTCGAGCGCTCTCCATCGGCCAAAACGTTTCTTCGGCGCCGCGCGAAATATCGAGGAAGGCGGAAGTCTTACCATTTTAGCCACCGCCTTAATCGATACCGGTTCGCGTATGGACGAAGTTATTTTTGAAGAATTCAAAGGCACCGGCAATATGGAATTGCAGCTCGATCGTACGCTTTTCCAAAAGCGCATCTATCCGGCCATCGATATTAAAAAGTCGAACACCCGCAAAGAAGATCTTCTTATGCATCCGGATGAACTTCAGCGCGTTTGGCTGCTTCGAAAGGTTTTAAATGAATTAAATCCTACGGAAGCCATGGAACTTCTCATTGAACGTATCAAAAAAACCAAGAGCAACGCCGAATTTTTACTCAGTATGAGTAAACTGGAAAAAAAATAAATTCGAAAGGAAAATGAAATGAAGCCAGAAATTCACCCTAAATACGGGCCGGCGGTTATACGCTGTGCCTGTGGAAATGTTATTGAAACGCGTAGTACCCGCGAAAGCATCAGCACCGACGTTTGTTCGGCATGCCATCCGTTCTTTACCGGAACGCAGAAGCTGATCGATATAGCCGGGCGTATAGATAAATTTAAAAAACGTTTCGAAGGCAAAGTGGTAAGCAATAAAAAAATAAAGAAATCAAAACAGATCATTTCTTTTGAGCCTACCGTACAAACGGCTCCTGAAGCGCCCCAGCCTAAGATTCCAGGCGGAGGAAGTAAGGCAAGCGGAAAGAAGAAACCAGCCGCCCATTCTGCTCCAAAGAAATAATGTACGAAAGACTTGAGACGATCGAAGAGCGTTACCGGGAGCTTGAGCAAAAGCTCTCTTCGCCGGGCGCGTCTAAAGACGCGATGCAATTCCAAGCTCTGGCTAAGGAATTAGCCAGTCTCCAGATCATCGTTGATAAATTTAGGATATTAAAGAGGACCAGGTCCGAACTAGAAGAGATCAAGCGGCTCTCCGGAGAAGCATCGGATCATGATATGGTCAAGCTTTACGAGGAAGAAGCGGCTAGCCTAAAGGCAAAGCTAATTTCCCTAGAGCAGGCTCTTGAGGAAATGATCCTTAAACAGGACGATGATGGGTTTGGCGACAAGGCTGTTTTGGTGGAGATCCGGGCCGGAACCGGTGGGGAAGAAGCAGCCCTCTTTGCGGCCGATCTTTTCAGAATGTATACCCGTTACGCCAGCCGCTTGGGGCTTAATGTCGATTTAATGAGTTCAAGCACAACGGAACTTGGCGGCTTCAAAGAAGTTATATTTGAAGTGGCCGGTCCAAGCGCTTACGCAAAGTTAAGGTTTGAGAGCGGCGTTCACCGGGTTCAGCGCGTTCCGAGCACGGAAGGAAGCGGCCGCATTCATACCTCCGCGGTAACCGTAGCCGTGCTCCCCGAAGCGGATGAAGTAGAAGTCAACATAGAGCCTCACGAAGTCAGGATTGACGTGTTTAGGTCGGGAGGGCCGGGCGGTCAGAGCGTGAATACGACCGATTCCGCCGTGCGTGTAACGCACCTGTCCACAGGGCTTGTCGTAAGCTGTCAGGACGAGAAGAGCCAGCATAAGAACAAAGCCAAAGCGCTCAAGATTCTAAGGACCCGTCTTTTTGACTTTTATCAAAGTAAGCAGCAAGCCGAGCGCGCCAGTTCCCGCCGGGAACAGGTTAAGACCGGCGATCGGTCGGAAAAAATACGAACGTACAACTTTCCTGATCGACGTGTGACCGACCATCGTATAAAATTAACCGTCCATAACTTGGAAGAAGTTTTAGAAGGCGAACTTTCTGAGCTTATCGACGCGCTCGAAGCAGCCGATCGCAAGGAACGTTTGGGCAAAAAGGAACCGGCGGCGTGAAAGCAACGGTGATCAACCTTATTAATGTTGGCGATCGTTATCTTAGGCGCGCCGGGTTGATTACGCACCGGCTTTCAACCGAGCGTCTTATGGAATACGTGCTCAGGGAATCGGGCGCCATGCGATCGGTTAACCATAACGTTGCTTACGGGATCGCTGGTGTTTATTTAGACCGTTCTTTGGAAGTTAGCCGGGATATGCGGAAAAAGTTTTTCTCTCTTTTGAGAGAACGCGCGAAACGTTTTCCGCTCCAGTATTTGTTAGGCGAAGCTAGTTTTATGGATTTTTCCTTTGCTGTTGACCAGACCTGTTTAATTCCGCGGCCGGAAACGGAATTGCTCGTCGAACAAGTACTGCGAGAAATAAAAGAATCGGTACCTAGCGGAGAAGTTCGTATTATCGATATCGGTACGGGTTGCGGAAATATTGCGCTGAGTTTGGCACGCTATTTACCGTTCGCAGAGGTATGGGCGACCGATATTTCGGCGGAGACGCTCGCGCTAGCTAAAAAAAATGCCGTTTCGTTAGACGCGTGGAAAGAGGGTCGATTTATTTTGAGCAATTCATTTCAAAACGTTCCGGACATACGCTTTGAATGTATTGTTTCCAATCCGCCGTACCTTTCTCAGTCGGATATGAAGGCGCTTGAAGGCGAGGTTATGCACGAACCAACCGGTGCTTTGTTCGGCGGGAAAACCGGCACCGAAATAATTGTTAAGATTGCTCACGATGCGCGAAAATATTTGACGGACGGCGGACTTTTGGCGATGGAAATCGGAATGGGTCAGGCCAAGAAAGTTAAAGCGGCGCTAAAAAAAATGGGATACTCTTCCGTTCAAACGCTGGCCGACTATATCGGCATTCAAAGGGTGGTTTTGGCCAGATTTCGCAATAAAAATTCTGTTCGTTCGATTTAGTAGTTCATACAGTTATTTGAATCTCTCGCTCTCTTACAACATAAGTTACTATAAATAAAGGGCTTATAGATGGATAAGATCGTTATTGAGGGTGGGAAACCTCTAAACGGCACGATCGAAATCTCAGGTTCGAAAAACGCCACTCTCCCTATTTTAGCGGCCACCCTTATGGCGGAAGACGAGTCCATTATTCGTGGTGTACCGGACTTGCAAGACGTGGCAACGATGGTTAAGATACTACGCTCTTTAGGCGCCGCCGTGACGTTTTCCGACGGAGTTGTTTCGGTAAAACCCGGACGTCATCTTGAGGCGCACGCTCCTTGGAAATTAGTAAGCACCATGCGTGCTTCCATTTGTGTTTTAGGTCCTCTCTTGGCCAGGCATGGCAAAGTAGATGTCTCTATGCCCGGCGGTTGCATCATAGGGCCCCGCCCCATAGACCTTCACCTAAAAGGCATTGCGGCACTGAATGCCGATATCTCCATTGAACACGGATATGTGAAAGCCCGGGCAAAAAAATTGCGCGGGGCTGAAATTTATCTCGGTGGCTCGTTCGGTTCTTCGGTTTTGGCTACGGCCAATGTCATGATGGCTGCTGTATTGGCCGAAGGCGAGACCACGATTATTAATGCCGCTTGCGAACCTGAGGTCGAAGATCTCGCGCGTTTCTTAAATGCGATGGGCGCTTCCGTGCAAGGCGCGGGAACGCATATGATCCGCATTCTCGGCGTTCGTAAGTTAAAAGGCGCCGAACATCGCGTGATCAGCGACCGGATCGAAGCAGGAACCTATATTGTTGCTGCGGCCATTACGGGCGGGCATTTAATGATCAAAGGCTCGGATGCGAGCCACAATACAGCGCTTATTGATAAGCTTCGTCAAACGGGCGTTAGCATCGCCTCGCATAACGGAACGATTGATGTGCGTGGCAAATCCGTTTTGCCCGTTAAGATTACTACGCTGCCGTATCCCGGATTTCCTACGGATTTGCAGGCTCAAATTACCGCGCTGATGTCCATCACGGCGGGTATTAGTGTTGTAACGGAAAAGATTTATCCCGAGCGTTTTATTCATATCAGCGAGCTCGGCCGCATGGGCGCTAATATATTTTTAGAAGGGGCAAGTGCGATTGTGCACGGCGTGAAAAAATTAAGCGGAGCGCCGGTGATGGCCTCCGACCTTCGCGCTTCGGCTGCATTGGTTTTGGCCGGACTGGCGGCACAAGGCCGTAGCGAAGTTCATCGCGTATACCATTTGGATCGCGGTTATGAGAAAGTCGAAGAAAAACTCGCCAAAGTAGGCGCTCGTATTTGGCGCGAGAAGGCATAATTTTATTTTTTAATTTTTATTTTAATGCGAAAAACAGGAGAGCAATGTGTCAGTAAAAATCAGATTAAAAAGAACTGGGACCACCAAGAAAGCCTTCTGGCGTGTCGTGGTAACCGATTCCAAAAATCCTCGCGAAGGTCGTTTTATCGAAGAAATCGGCTTTTATGAACCGGGCAAGACACCGGCTCATGTTTCCATTAAGCTGGATCGATATAAATATTGGGTCGGTGTCGGCGCACAGCCGTCGGATACGGTTAGAAGTCTGGTCGACAAGGTCGGCGCGCGTTAGACTCCGGTTTACCGCCAACCTTTCTCGCAGCACGTTCCTGCCTCCATGTACTCTAGAGGTACCGTGATTTCCGAAAAGAAAAATAAGGCCAACGTTTCCCCATGCCTTACCATCGATGTTCTGACGCTTTTCCCCGGCATGTTTAAAGGGCCGCTTCGGGAATCGATGCTTAAGATTGCGCAGACAAAGGGGTTGGTTCGTATCAAGGTTCACAACTTACGAACCTATACGCAAGACCGGCATAAGAAAGCCGACGACAAACCCTTTGGCGGCGGGCCGGGCATGGTCATGAAGCCCGAGCCTATTTTTCGCGCTGTTGAAGACATTTGCGATGAAGATCATCATAAGATTTACCTGACTCCTGAAGGCAAACCGTTTACGCAGGTGATCGCAAAACGCTTAGCCGGCATGAAAAAAGTGTTGCTGCTTTGCGGGCATTACGAAGGCGTGGATGAACGCGTTCGTGAACATGCGATCGACGAAGAAATTTCTGTAGGCGATTTTGTAACAAC
>Ga0209515_10002622_pt1 | contig 27290 bp, 24 predicted proteins | sample Subgroupgradi54m_FD_187454 | JGI IMG/M metagenome (GOLD analysis project Ga0209515, IMG submission 187454) | Subsurface groundwater microbial communities from S. Glens Falls, New York, USA - GMW60B uncontaminated upgradient, 5.4 m (SPAdes)... ... | reverse complement strand
CGGGGGCAGCAACGTCGGCAACCTGGGAGGCGTTGAGGCCGAGCCGGTGCCCTGGCTGGGTCACGCCTATTCCCTCAACCTGCGCCTGCCGCCGCTCGCCGCCGTTTTCCTCAAGCCGCGGCACAAATGACGCCCGGCCTCCCGAGAGAATACTCTTTGAGCAAATCGCCCTTGGCGGGTCTCCCTTGAGGCCGCCGGTTGGCGCAAGATACCGCCCATGCGTGAGGCGGTGAGCGTGGGGCGCAGGGCATGAAGCTTCGCCTGCTCGCGTTCGTTTTGGCGGCCGCGGCCCTGGCCTTGCCGGCCGTCCGGGAAACACCGGCGGCGAAGTCCATGCGGGTTCATCAGCTCGACCTGACCGGGCAGTGGGGTGCTGATCTTTCGCCCGACGGCCGCACCGTGGCGGTGGCCATCCTGCACAAGGGCTTGTGGGGGGAATCGCGCCGCGAGGATGTCATCATCGAAGCCGAACTCTGGGATTTCCGCGCCCGGAGGCGCCTGGCCCAGCGCGTGCTCTCGCACCGTCCCAATCTCGCCATCACGTCGGCCGAGTGGGGCCAGGTGCGCTACACCGGCGACGGCCAGGTGCTGCTGATATACGACGGCGAGCTGCTCAACGTGCTCAAGGCGAAGACGCTTGAAGAAATCACGCGCATTGACCTCGGGCTGCCGGCCATGCCGCGAGAGGCAGAAGTGGTGGCGCTGGCGGCGCCGCACGACGTCCGCGGCGCGGTGGCCGTGCTGGTGGCCTGGGGCGGGGGGCGCGGCGGCGCGGTGCGCCTGTACAGCCTCGAGACCGGCGAGCTGAAGCGCTCCTGGGAATTCGACCGCGGCCACCCGCAGTATGGCGCGGGCCTTTCCTGGAGCGCCGACGGCAAGCGGTTGGCCGTGACACTCCTGCCCGTATTGCCCGGCCAGCGGCTACCCAAGGATCAGAAAAACCTCGAGGTGTTCGACGCGGAGTCCGGCAAGCCGGCGATGCGTCTCAACGCGGGGTACTCGCCCGGCCCGGTGGCGTTTACCACCGATAACAAACTGCTCACCGCCACGGCGGAGATGCCATGGTCGCAGGTCTCCGGCCCGCACGGAATTCGAGTGTGGGATGCGGCGACTGGCCGGCTGATCCGCGAAATCCAGAGCATCCCGACGGGAGTACGCGGCAGCTTGGTGGTCTCCGCCGATGGGCGGCGCGTGGTGGGGTACATCGGCGATGAAAGTACCGCCGGCCCGCAGCGCGATCCCGAGGGAGTCTTCACCATCCGCGAGCAGCGCTTCCGGCTGTGGGAATGGCCCACCGGGCGCGTGGTGGCCACTTCGCCGCCCGTGCTGCCCAACCCGGGCAAGCGCGCACAACTGCGCACGGACAGCAAGGGCGGCCTCGTCCTGGTCTTCTGGAAATCGGCCGACAGACCGGTGCTGGTCTACGAAATTCCCCAGTGACGCGCGCCTAAGTCACGTTTCGTCTCCCGAGTCTCACCGCTGCGCCGCTCTTCCCGGCGGAACATTTACCTCGGCCAGCGCGTAGTACAGGCATGACCCACTCCAATAGGAGGTAGCTCCCCCATGAATCCCAAGGCAAAAGTATTCTCGGTTGTGGCCATGGCGGCATTGGCGGCGGCGACGGCGCTGGCCGCGACACCCTCGGCACAGGCGGGGCAAGCGGAGCGCTGGCTGCACGTGCGCGTGGATAACCAGGCGGCAAAGGGCGAGATGGTGCGCGTCAATGTGCCGCTCTCGCTGGCCGAGAAAGTGCTCTCGGCAATCAACAAGGACCGGCTGCACAACGGGCGGATCAGCATCCAGGAGGCCAATGTAAACGGCGTGGACTTGCGCGCGCTGCTCGAGGCCGTGCGCAGCACGCGCGACGGCGAGTTCGTAACCGTGCGGGGCACCACGGGCGAGGTTCGCGTGGTGAAGCAATCGGGGTACTTGCTGGTGCACGTCAGAGAAAACAAGGAGGCCAAGGACAAACGCGTGGAGATTCGCCTGCCGCTCACGGTGGTGGACGCGCTGCTCTCCTCCGGGACCAATGAACTCGACCTGGTGGCCGCGCTGCGGGCCCTGGGTGCGCACGGCGATACCGAACTGATCAGCGTGAAGGACGAAAATAGCACGGTGCGTATCTGGCTGGACTCGAAGAACACCTCGGATTAGTTTCCGCCGCGCTCGGAGGAAAGCCGTGCTCAAAAAAGTGATGGCGGGAATGGCGGGCGCTGTGGTCCTGGCCGGAGCTTACCTGATTCACGAGGGAGCCATCCGGGTGCGGGTGGACGAGCAGGGCGCCAAAGGGAATCATCTCCACTTGTTCGTTCCCGCGGGGTTGGTTCCGGCGGGCATGATGTTCGTCCCGGAGGCCAAGCTGCGCGAAGTGACCGCTGAGGCGCGTCCCTGGCTGCCGGCCGTCCAGGCAGCGAGCGGCGAGCTGGCGCGCTATGCGGACTGCGACCTGGTCGAGGTGCGCGACGCCGACGAGCATGTGTACATTGCCAAACGCGGCGCGCTGCTGATCATTGATGTCCACTCGCCGCAGGAGACCGTGCACATTTCGTTTCCGCTGAAAATGCTGGAGAAGGTGGCGCAGCGCCTGGGGGCGCTCGGTCCGGTGTCCTAAGTATTTCAATCGCGCGCGGGATGCCGGCGCGGAGATTGTTCGCTCCGCCCGGCACGGGACCGTGCAGGGCTCCTTTTAGAATCGCGAGGCCAGAAACGATGGGCGGGCCAAAACCCGCCCGGGTGCTAACGTTGCAGCAATTGCAGCGGGGCAGTGTTCCGCCAGTGGCTTACTTGCCGGGGATGAAGTAGACCTCTTCCTTCATGGCATCCTTCTGCCAGCCGCGGCGTTGTAGGATGCCCTTGCCATTTTCAATCATGGTGGGATGGCCGCAGAGGTAGGCGCTGGTGTTCTGCCCAGTCAAGCCCCACAGGTCGGTGTACTTACGGACGAGGTCGTCCACCCGGCCGGTCTCACCCTTCCAGGCGGCGTCTTCCCACGGCCGGCTGACGGTGGGGATGAAGGTGAGCCAGGGCGCGTCGGCGGTGTACTGCACCATTTCGTCGTGATAGCCGAACTCCCAGGAGCGGCTGGCGCCTTCGATGAGAAAGAGCTTGTGCTCGCCCTTGAACTTGCCCTCTTTCCAGTCCTTGTAGAGCGTGCGGGCATAGCTGACAAACGGCGCAATGCCGGTAACGGTGCAGAGCAGCAGATGGTTGGTGCGGCCGCTCTTGGTGTCGAGGGTGAAGCGGCCCTTGGCGACCTTGCGGAAGGCCATGGTATCGCCCACCTGGAGCTTGTAGAGCAGCGGGGTCAGCTCGCCCTGCGGCACCAGCTCGATGAAAAATTCCACTTCCTTTTCGTACGGCGAGGAAACGATGGAATACGGCCGCTCGACAAGTTTCTCGGGCGTCTGCACGCCCAGAGTGGCGTACTGCCCGGCAACGAAGCGGAAATCCCCGCCGGTGTCCACCCGGATCATCCACAAGTCCTCGGAGAAATCCACGCGCTTGGTGATCCGGGCCTGATAGAACTTGTCTTCAGCAGGACTCATCGGCGGTTCTCCTCCCGCGGGGGCATGGAATGAAATTGCATGCGGCGATCGGGCACGAGAAAAAAGGCGCCCGCGCGGATGGACATCCGCCGGCGGCGGCTACAGGTCCGCTCCCTGGCGGTCGGCCATTTTCTGCAGATCGAAATTGGCCTTCAGAGTTGTCCTGCCGGTCTGGCAAACAAATTCGGCAGCCTTTTCTTCCGGTGAAAGAGTCGCCTGGCCGGCTTCCGACTTCTTGGGGAAATAAAAGTGCACGGCCACGATCTTGGAGGCGTCCCCGGTGCGCTCGACCTGGACACGCACGGGCGCGAGGCGCGTCTTCGATTTCCTCGGCGCGAGATAGGCCCTCTCCTTCAACTCTCTCTCCTCGGCTTTCAGGAACGGGGTCATGTCCGTACCGAGGACGACGATCTGATACTCGGCCGGCTCCTGCGCCAGGAATTTCTCCGCGACGTCCGGCGGGACGCCGCGCAGGACGGCATTGCGGGCCTGCGCCCGCCGGATGGTCCGCGAGGACGCCCAGTGCAACAGGAATACGGCCTCCGCCGTCTGCCCCGCGAGGGGCTTCGCCTCGCGGGTGACGTCTCGGGGATCGCTGGACGCCGCCGAGGCGCTGGCCCCCAGCGTGGGGGCATCAGCTCGGCCGGCGTTCCCGCCCCAGGTATTCTCCACGGCCACCGCGCGCACCCAGGGCGATTCGGTGAGGACCTTACGGATGTCTTTCTCGTCCCACTGCGTGTAGGGCTTTTCTTTCCAAGGGTCTCCAGCCCAGAGGCTGGTGGCCAGCACGGGAATCGCGAGCAGTGCAGTCAAGCGTCTGTACATTGCGTCCTCTACGATGTTTGGATGCTGCGCAGCGCGGCTTGGTAATCGGCCGCGTCAAACCCGATCACGACGATTTCGCCCACCACGAGCGTGGGCGTGGCCCGGCTGTGGAGGTCCTCGACCAGCTCGCGCAGGATCTCCGGGTCGCTGCGGATGTCCTTCTCCTCAAAGGCGATTCCACGGGACGAAAGAAACTCTTTCGCGGTGACACAGGCTGGTCAGCCGGGCTGAGTGTAAAAGCGCACGCCGGCCATGCTTCCCTCCCATCTGTCCACCCGCCTGCTTATTCTTACCAGTTTATTTTCGCCGGCGCAATTGCCCATCGCCGCGGCGGCAGGCCGGCTGGGGAGGGCGGCGGGGCTCAGAACCGGTAGATCCGCGCGGTCACTACGCCGTCCACGCGCACCTCCTTGAGCGGGTGGCCCTGGCGTTGCACGAGATCGAACAGGGCTTCGGTCTCGAAATAGCGGCGCGACTCCTGAATGAGGAGAAAATCTCCCGGCCGAAGGACGTACCGGGGATCGAAGAGCGCGCCGATGTGGATATCCGACCGGCCGCACTTTTGCAGGTAATAGCCCACGGCCATAGGGTTGCTGACGGCCAGAACCGCGCGCTGGGGAGCGACTTGGCAGACATATTCCACCGCTTCCCGCACGCCCAGATCATAGAGCTCGTCGTGGGGGAAGAACTTGGCGGCGTTGGCGCGGCCCCCGCCGAGCTGGTTCAAGTAAAGGGGATACAGCGGCGCCCAAGCCAGGGTCTCGGCCGCCGGCCAAACAAAAAACGCCAGCCCCGCCAGAGCCATCCCCAAACGGCGCAATGCAATGGGCTCGAGCCGGGCCAGCCAATGATAGAGCTTTTCCACCGCATAGCCGGCCAGGAGAAACAGAAACGGAAGCATTTGCAGCAGATAGCGAATCCACTTGGTCCCAAACACGGCGAGGGGAAAGAAACAGAGCACGACCATAATGCGGAGAAAGATGGCAGCCATCGAGCGGGAGTCCAACAAGACGAGCACGAACCCGACAATCATGGCCAGCAGGATGGGCAGCGGCGTCTTCACCCCCATGGCCCAGAAATAGAAGTACCAGGGCACGCCGAACGGCGTGCTGGTGATCGTGTTCATATACAGGTGGCCGTTCAGGTTGTAGCCGTGATGGACCAGGGTCATCTCGCCCATGTAACGCAGGATGTTGAGCATCTGCGTGGGCCAGAGGATGACGGGATTAGCAATGACAAACGCCAGGCCCATCACCCCCCAGAACCGCTTGCCGAAGGGTTTGAGGAACGGCCGATGGTCCAGGCCGGCCTTGCCGGCGACATGCCAGATCAAGACATTCAACCCAAGGAAGTGCAGGTAGTACTTGGAGGCGACGGAGAGGCCGAAGCAGGCGCCGCTGAGAGTGAAGTACCACCTGGCAGGAGCATCTTCCGGAGTTCTCTTGCCGCAGAAAAAGAAGTACATGCCGAGGAAGGTAAAAAAGGTCAACAAGGTGTCTTCCTTAACGATGCGGTTCAGCGCGATGGACATCGGAGCGAAGGCCCAGAAGAAGGCCGCGGAGGCCGCGCCGATAACACCGAGCATCTCCTTGCCAAGCAGGTAGATGACAACGGTGGTGGCCGCTCCGAACAACAGGTTGGGCAGGCGCAGGAAGGTCTCTTCGCGCGCCCGCCAGGGACGCTCGCCGGCCCAGCGGTTCCACTGCTCTCCGACCCCAAGGCTGGCCCAGACAAAGAGCTTCATCAAGATGGGGTGCTCGCTGTTTACGCCGACAAAGTGTCCCTGCTTGAATTGCTGGATGGACAGCCACTTGCCGGCCTCGTCCTCGGCCAGGCTGATCGTGCCCACACGATGGAAGCGGAGGCCAAAGGCCGCCAGCGTGAGCAGAAGAAGGAAGAATGTTTCGGCCCGTCGAGCCGCAAGGCTATTCATAGGCCAGCGCGTCCACCGGGTCGTAGCGGGCCGCTCGGTAGGCGGGATACAGAGCGCCGGAAAAGGAACCCACGAGCGCAAAAAAGATGGCGCGGAGAATCCAATCGTTGGAGATCAAGATAGTTAGCGTGGGAGCGGTCTTCTTCAGCACGGCATACACCGCGTAGGTGCAGCCCAAGCCCACGGCAATGCCCGCCGCGGCCATCAGCAGTGTCTCGCCCGCGATCAGCCCGAGAATGCCGAGTCGCGAGGACCCCAGCGACTTCAGGATGCCGATCTCCCGCGTGCGTTCCAGCACCATCGTGTACATGGTCAGTAGAACCACCAAGAAGCTGATGGCCACGCCCAGACCGATCATGGAGCGGATAAACGGCTTCAATTCCGGCAGATTCGCCGAATTCATCAAGGTGAGGTACTCGGCCATGGAGCGAATGCGGTGGGTGGGCAAGAGTTTGACGATCTCGGCACGGGTTCGCTCGGTGTCGCCCTTGCTGCGCACGTAGAAGATCGAAACGCGTTTGTCGGCTCCGGCGATCTCCTGCGCCGTGCGCAGGGGAATGAAATACCGGGCGCCTTTGCCGTGCTCGACGATCCCGCAAATGGTGAATTCGTGGTTGATCAGCATCAATTTGTCGCCGACCTTCAACCGATGGGATCTTGCCATGAGGTCGTCCGCGATCGCCTCGTCGGGTTTCTCGAACGGCCGCCCCTGGCGGAAGAGAAAACCTGTGCTGAGACCGTTGAACCTCGGAAAATCAATTCCATAGACGACGCCGAAGCTGCCGCTGTCCGTCAGGATCAGCACCGGCGCGACTTCGTCTACTCCTTCGGCTTGAGCGATTTTCTCGCCGAGCGATTCCTGCATCACCGCGCTGGAAAACGCGAAAAAGATGGACGAGTTCGGCGGCTGAACAAGAATGTCCGCGCCCACGCCCTCAACGCGCTTGCCCCACTCGGAGACTACCCCCGCCGACATGCCGACAACCAGCAGGATTAGAAGGATTTGCAGAGCGATGGCCAGCACGCCGATGACGGAGCGCACCGGGCGCACGCGCAGATTGTTCCACATGAGCTGCCAGACCGAGAACCGGGTGTAAGTCTTTTCCGTCACAGGCATTCGGGACGTTAATCTAACATCCCCGAAGAAATCGGTCAAAGCCGTCACGAGTCAGACTCTGCCGCCTGCGCCCGGGCGGGCACGCACAGGCAGATGTGCGCAGACTTTTTCACTCGGGCCTTGCGCGCTGCCGCCGAACTGCCAGCGGCGATGCCAGTTTTCAACAATTGTGTTGAAAAGACTGTGGAAAAGGGGCCGGCGCGCCCGCTAAGAGCACGCGAATGGAGAAACTTGACACGGATTGCACAATTCTGAGGCATATGCGCGCAAGGAAAATGGCCCGTGAATTGCCTTGGCCGCGGCGCGCAATGCCCAACTCAAACCGTGCGTTCAACTCTCGTTCAACAGGCTCTGGCACTCGGAGGCGGTGCTGGTGCTGCCCGTTCTCAACGCGAACCTGCTCGTCGTCCAGCGCGCAGCCTGCCCTTGCGCGCGTGGAAGTCCAATCGTAGAGTTAGCTCTGCTGCGAGGTGCGTAGGATTGATTCGCCGCTTGCTCAAGCCGCCCTGGGTCTGCGTCCTCGCGGCCCTGCTGCTTCGAGTGGCTCTGATCGCCGCGCTGGGCACGTACCACAAAGACCCGTCCGAAGGACAGATCCATTTCGGCTACGAAACCGGGCGAGTGGCGCGCTCGATTGTGCTCGGCCAGGGGATCAGCTCGCCGTTCCACGACCCGTCGGGGCCGACCGGAATCCTGATGCCGCTGTTTCCGTACTTGCTCGCCGGTGTATTCAGACTCTTCGGCATTTATACGGACGCCTCCGGATTTGTCATCCTCACGCTTTGTAGTCTGTTCTCGGCGCTCACTTGTGCGGTCGTGTTTTCCATCGGCGAGTTGACGTTTGGCCGCACGGTGGCGAATATTTCTGCGTGGACGTGGGCCTTTCATCCCGTGGCGGTGTTCATCTCCGTCATCCGTATCTGGGAGACAACGCTCGCGACGCTACTCCTGACCCTGTTGGTGCTGGTGACATTGCGCCTAGAGCGCGACACGCGCCTCTGGATGTGGTTCGGCTACGGAGTACTCTGGGGGCTGACGGCGCTGAGCAATCCAACCGTCGTCGCGGTCCTGCCGTTCTGGGGAGCGTGGTTGTGGTACCGCGTGAGGCGGCAAGGCGCGAGTCCCGAGCGGTTTGTCGCGCTTGCGGCCGTCGCGTTTGTGCTCAGCGTGAGTCCCTGGTTCATCCGCAATTACCGGGTGTTCCACCACTTCATCCCCTTCCGCACAAATTTCGGACTTGAACTGCAGATCGGGAACAACACCCGCGCAACCGGCGAGCAGATCCACGACCTGCATCCCATCCACGATCCGGGGGAATTCGAACGCTACCGGCGGATGGGAGAGGTGGAGTACATGGCCGCAAAGAAGCGCGAGGCCTTCCAGTTTATCGCCAGCCATCCGTGTACTTTTGTCCGGCTGACCCTGACGCGCATCGCGTTCTGGTGGACGTTCATCTGGCAAATCCCCGGCGGCACACGGCTGGGGGCGTTCGCCGCCGCGCTCGGGCTGTTCGGGTTCGGGATGCAAAGTTTTCTGGCCTTTGTGGGACTGACCCTGGCATTCCGAAGCGGCAAGCCGGTGGCACTGCCCTTCGCCGCACTCTTCCTGTTTTTTCCTCTGGTGTACTACATCACCTTCGCCCAACTGCGCTTTCGCCATCCGATTGAGCCGGTGATGGTCATCCTCTGCGTCTATGCCCTGCGGAAAGTCTTTTTCGGCGAGCGGGCCGATGAGGTCGCGGCGTCGCCGTCTTCCGCATGACAGTCCGATGAGCTTGACGCGAGCGGGCGGCCGTCGTATCGTCGTGCGCAAGGATGGGGTTGAAATCGGAGACTCCCCTCATGGCTGGGAGGTAAGGCACGCCCGACCAGCCTAATTCCGGAATTGATACCGGCTTGCGGACGGGGCAGCCATCACGGGGACTGACGCAACACTATGCATCGTGGTTCCCGCATATCGAAAGCGACTTTCGTGGCGCGAGTCTCAACCGGCTGGTTGCCCGGATGGTTAAACCCGGCCGCATTCTCGACGCCGGCTGCGGCACGGGCGGGTTGACCGCGACGCTACTCCGGCGCGGCTACCAGGTGGTGTCGCTGGATAACTCCGCCGAGATGGTTGCCATGTGCCGCCAACACCTTTCCCAGCGGGGCCTTCCGAACGACCAAGTGCGCCTCGCCAGGATTGAGGATCTGTCGAACGCCGGCGAGTTCGACACGGTCGTCTGTTTGGATGTGCTCGAGCACATCGAGGACGATCGCCGGGCTCTCGCAATCCTACGGCGGTGCCTGAAGAGCGACGGGCGGTTGATCCTTTCGTTGCCGGCGCTCAGCACGCTCTACGGGCCGAAGGATTTGGCCGTCGGCCACTACCGGCGCTACGACAAGCGAGGTCTGCTGGCCCTCCTCCGGGAGGGCGGCTTCGCTGTCGAGCGAGTGCGGTACTGGAATGCCCTGGGGCTTGTTCCTGTCTGGGTCAGCGTCAAGTTGTTCAAGAAGAGGCTGCCGGAGGATTTTCGTTACTCGGGTCGTTCGCCGCTGAAGCAGGCGCTGAACACGGCACTGCGCTGGTGGTTTATCGGTGCGGAGAATCACATTCCGTGGCCGCTGGGGCTGACCCTGATTGTCAGCGCTGTACCGAGCGGTGTCTCGGTTGCCACTACAGTTTGAATACGGCCCAGCTAGCCCTCAGGGTTTTTCCCTTCTGCGACTGGGCTTTGCAGTTTCACGGCTAGGTCGCCGATACAAGGCCAGCTCCCTACTGCCCCATTGCCCAACTGCTGTCCGCCGGAGGTGAACTGCATCATCATCTTTCCGGCGCGCGTCAGTTCCGCCTTACGCGACTTGGTCTTTGGGGTCTGCTCCATTCCGCGGAAGGCTTCGCCGGCCAGTTCAGAGTCCGCCCATACATGCTGCGAGAGAGTTTCACCCGGCAGCCCTTGCCAGCGAATCTTGTGCAGCTATAATGCCCGCGGCGAAAGGAGAATTGCGCGTGGTGAAGAGTGCCCGGGTTGTCATCTTATGCGCCGCGCTTTTCACGCTCGCCGTGTCGGCGGGTCGCGCCTACCAGTCCTGGCGGAGCGACGCCTACCTCGACCATGCCTCGGGCGCCATGGCCACTCTCGCGCTCGATTTCAAGGACGGGATCTTCTACCGGCCGCTTTACGGGCCGATGGGCTATGGCGGCACGCGCTATTCGCCCTTGCACTTCGTTCTATATGCCGAGCTGTGGAAACTCGCGGGGGATTTTCGGGTCTCCGGCTATTTGCTCAGCGCCCTAGCGACGGCGTTGCTTCTGGCGGGCGTCTATGCACTCCTGCGCCGGCTCGCCGTGGATCGCCTCCTCGCGTTCTCGTGTGCTTCGCTCGTGCTGACCTGCGAGGCGGTGCAACTCTGCCTGCACGGTTTCCATGCCGATACGCTTGCGGCGGCGCTCAACGTTTGGGCACTCGTGCTCTGCGCCGGCGCGGCAGCCGGTGGCGGGGCGATTTTTGCCGCGGCGCTGCTGTTTGCCCTTTCGTTCGCCGCAAAACTCACCAGCGTGGTGGGCGTCCTCAGCGCATTTTTCGCGCTGTACTTCACCGGGCGCTCGCGGCTGGCCTGGAAACTGCTCGGCGCGACCGCCGCGGCGTCTCTCGCGGCCATGGGAATTTTCTATTGGGCCAGCCAGGGCCGCTGGTGGGAGACGATGCGAGCATCGGCCACGGCCGGAGCGCCGCTCGGCCGCTACGCGCTGCTGCTGGTCAGCCCGTTCTACGTCCTCTGGAATGCGGCGTATCGGGATGCGTCGGCCATCGGCTTTCTCTTGCTTGCCGGCACGGCGCTAGTGGCCTGGCCGCGCCGAGCGGGGTGGGAGCTGCCACGAGTGTTCTTTGGCGTCGCGGTGCTCGTCGCCGGAGTTGTGCTGATTTCGCCGGGAACCGGCATCACGCAGGGACTCGAGCCGATGGTGGCGGCGCTGGTGATCCTGCCGGCGTGGCTGCGCCGCGAGGAAGGGCGCACCGCCGGTGTCGCGGCGATTGCGCTGGCGGTGGCGTCGCTGACGGCTTTGCCCCCGCACTGGTTCCGCTTCACCGAGTGGGATCGTGTGCCGCGCCGGCAGAGGGCCGAGCTAGCGCTGCGGCTGATCGGGAGCTCGCCGAAGCCAATCCTCGCGGAAAACCCGATCTTGCCGATCATGGCCGGACAGCGGCCTTACGTGCTGGACGAGTCCACGATCCACATTGTTGGGGAGCGGGATCCCTCGTTTGCCGAGCCGCTCTGGACGGCGCTGCGGGAACAGGCCTTCAGCGCCGTCGCACTACTGGACGACCCGCGACTGGAGAACGGTCCATCGTTATATCGTCGCCGGACGCACTACGATGAGGAGTTTTACCGACGCGTCGTAGAAAACTACCAGCTCGTCTCGGAATACGAGGATCAATACCTGTTCTTTCCGCGGAAACGCTGATCGCGTCACGGATGTAGCTTTAATACCAGCGCGGCGGTTTTTCCAGGCGGATTTTGATTGTCGGTTCGTCTTCGGCGATGTCGTACCAGCGGCCAAAGGGTTTCCAGCCCTCGGCGATCACCTGGATGAGCACCTTGCCTTTGGGGATCTCCGGCACTTTGGCTACGCCGTCGCGGTTGGTCTTCAAATTCATCTCGAATTTCTTGTCCTTGGCCAGCGTGCGCTCCTGGACGAACTTCACATACACGCTGGCGTTCTCGACCGCCTGGTTTTTTTCTCCCGCGGTAACCTCGATGCGCAGTTTGGTGACCCCGGCGGGCTTATCCGGCTTTCCTCGCGGCTTCGCGCCCGTCTGCGCAAGGCTCATCGCCGGCAGCAGCAGAGCGACCGCGCCAATAATCCCCCAAGTTTTCGTTCCCGATCTCATCGTGGCGATGCCCTGTGTGAGCCGGGCGACCGACCACCGCCGCACACTCCTGGGATGCGGCCAAAGTGGCCTGGCGCTGCCCGCTTTTTCCGTGGATGTCATGCGGAAGGCAGATTGACTCGCGTGCACTCCTGCGCTACCTTCGACCGGCAGTCGGACGGCGCCGGCGGCGCAGTGGATTCGCATCTACTCATATACCTGCGACGAGAATTCCGCAATCAAAATTCGCTGGCGGAACATCCGATGTGAGAGAGATGTTTGCGGCAGCGCACTGCTGGCACGGCCAAGGAGGCCCCGCATGGGTTTTTCGACAGACGCCATCCACGTCGGCCAGGAGCCGGACCCTTCCACCGGCTCCATCGTGCCGCCGATCTACCAGACGTCCACCTACGTGCAGGAGGAGCTGGGCAAGCACAAGGGCTATGACTATGCGCGCACGGCGCACCCCAACCGGCGCGCGCTCGAGCGCTGCGTCGCCAAGCTCGAGGGCGGGGAGACCGCTTACGTTTTTTCCTCCGGCATGGCGGCGATTGACGCGGTCTTCCGGCTGTTGCGCCCCGGCGACCACGTCATCGTCTCCCAGGCGGTTTACGGCGGCGTCTTCCGGCTGACCACGCAGCTCCTGACGCAGTTCGGGCTGGAATTCAGCTTCGTGGACACTTCCTGCCAGGAAAACATGGCCAAGGCGCTCAAACCCAACACGAAGATGATCTACGTGGAAACGCCCACGAACCCGACCATGATCCTTACCGACATCGCCGCGGCGGGGCAGTTGGCCGCGCAACGCAAGCTCACGCTCGCGGTGGACAATACCTTCCTGAGCCCGTACTTCCAGCAGCCGATTGCGCTGGGCGCGCACATCGTTGTGCACTCGATGACAAAATACCTGAACGGTCACAGCGACGCCGTGGGCGGCGCCGTCATCCTGACGCGAAAGGAAGATGCCGAGCGGATCTATTTCGTGCAGCGCTCGGCGGGCACCGGCCTGGCACCGATGGACTGCTTCCTGGTGGCGCGCGGCATCAAGACACTGGCCGTGCGCATGGTGCAGCACAACACGAACGGGATGGCCATGGCAAAGTTTCTGGAAGCGCACCCCAAGGTGAAGCGCGTGCTGTATCCGGGTCTGGCCTCGCACCCGCAGCACGAGCTTGCCAAGCGGCAACAGCGCGGCTTCGGCGCCATGCTCTGCTTCGACCTCGGGTCGCTGGAAGCGGCGCGGCGGCTGCTCAACAATGTCCGGCTCTGCGCGCTGGCCGAAAGCCTGGGCGGTGTCGAGACACTGATCTCGCTTCCAGCACTCATGACCCATGCCTCGGTGCCGCCCGAGGTGCGCCAAAAGATCGGCATCAGCGACGGCCTGGTGCGACTCTCGGTGGGCCTGGAGGACGTCGAGGATTTGATCGCCGACCTCGAGCGCGCGCTCGCGAGCGTCTAACGACTCTTCACTCAGCCCCCGCTTTTCGTGGGCTATTTTCTTTTCTTCGTGCTCTGCGGCCGTGTGCCTTTGCGGCTTCTCTTACTCACCGGGCGCAGGCAGTTCTCGAGCCAGCGGAGATAGTCCGCCGAGCCGCGGACAACCGGAAGAGCAATGACTTCCGGCAGTGCATAGCTGTGCGCTCGCTTCACTTCGGCGGTGAGGGCCGGCAGGAGCTTCCGCGAAGTTTTGATCAGGAGCAGATACTCCGCGGCCTTTTCCACCTTTTCCTTCCAGCGGTAAGTGGACCGCACCGGCGCGTCGAGCACATTCACGCACGCCGCCAGACTCTTTTGCACCAGCCGCAAGGCGATGCGTTGGGCTTCCCGCCGCGTCCCACAAGTTACCAAAACAACGACTTTGTCCGTCATCTCGGTCTCTTTCTTCCTCGGGGCCGCGTGACGCCCCACCTTTTCTCTTCTTCCTATTCCCTGCTCCCTGTTTACTTTTGCCCTTTTCCGTGAGCCTTTTGCCCTTTTTGCCCTTGTGCGCGCCACGATACAATAGCGCGCCGTGCGAAACAAATGACCACCAGCCCCATCCGCTTCGGCACCTCCGGCTGGCGCGCCGTGATTGCGGACGAATTCACCTTCGCCAACGTGCGGCTGGCCGTGGCGGCCATCGCCGAACACGTCCGCCGGGGCAACGCATCGCCCACGCTGATCGTGGGTTACGACACGCGTTTTCTCTCCGAGGACTTTGGGCGCGCGGCCGCGGAGGTGCTGCGCGCGCACGGAGTGGAAGCACTGCTCTGCGACGGCGCCGCACCGACTCCGGCTATCGCCCATGAGATCCTGCGGCGCCGGTGCGACGGAGCCATCAATCTCACCGCCAGTCACAATCCCGCCGAGTACCATGGGCTGAAATTCTCCGGCGCCGACGGCGGGCCGGCGCAACCCGAGGCCACCCGCGACATCGAGAGGCGCATCGCGCAACTCGCGAAAAGGCGGGGCGCTCCCCCGGGTGCTTCGGCGGAGCATCCGGCCAACACGTTTCAGAAAATTTCGCCGCGCGAGGCGTATCTCCACCGCCTCACCGAGCTGGTTAATTTCACCGCCATCCGCGAGGCCAATCTGCAGATTGTTTTTGACGCGCTGCACGGCTGCGGCGCGGGCTACGTCGATCGCGTGCTGACCGACCAGGGCGTGCACACCACCGCGATGCGCACCGGCCGCGACGTCCTATTCGCCGGCACCGGCCCCGACGTCTCCGAGGCCAATCTGGCCCCGCTACGCCAGGCCCTGCGCGACCGCGGCGCACAAGTGGGACTGGCCACCGACGGCGACGCGGACCGCTTCGGCATCCTCGACGCCGACGGCACCTGGTTTTCGCCGAACCACATCCTGGCGCTGCTGTACGACTACCTGATCGAAAGCCGCGGTTGGCGGTTGCCCGCGGCGCGCAGCGTGGCGACCACGCAATTGATCGACGCGGTGGCGCGGCACCACGGCCTCAGCGTGTTGGAGACTCCGGTCGGCTTCAAATACATCGGCGAGCTGATCAAGCAGGACAAGATTGCCCTGGGCGGTGAGGAAAGCGCCGGGCTTTCCATCCGCGGGCACGTGCCGGAAAAGGACGGCATTCTTGCCGGGTTGCTGGTGGCCGAGATGATTGCAGCGCGGCGCGCATCGCTCGGCGCACAACTCCAGGGGCTATTCAGGTGCGTGGGCGCGGAGTACTGGCCGTTGCGCACCAACCTGCAACTGCCCGAGGACGTGCAGGCGCGCACCATCGAGCGGTTACAGGGAGATTTCCGCACGTTTGCCGGCCGGCAGGTGAAGCGGACGGACCGCACCGACGGGTTGAAGCTGGTGTTTGACGACGACTCGTGGATCCTGCTGCGGCTGTCGGGCACGGAACCTGTCTTGCGCATTTATACCGAGACCTCTGCCCCGGCCGCCTCCGCGCAACTAGCCCAACAGGCGCAGGCGTGGATCTTCGAGGCCGGTGGAAGCGTTTCGACCGGCCTGCGCGCAGCGGCAAAAAGAAAATGAGCGCGCGCAACCAGCCACCGTCGTTCTTCCGACGCCACGGGCGCACGATACTGGCGCTGGCCGTGTTTGCGCTGCTGGTGCAGGATATTTTCGGCGCGCACGGATTTCTGGCCATGCGGCGCACGCAGAAGGAGATCGCCCGCCTGCGCCAGGAAATCGCGCAGGTCAACGCGGAGAACCGCGACCTGGCCGCGCAGGTGAAGGCGCTGAAGAGCGATCCGCGCCTGATCGAGCGCATCGCCCGTGAAGAGATGGGACTCGCCCGCCCGGGCGAGCTGATTTTCAAGCTGCCCGCGCCGCCGCCCACACCGGAGCCGGCCAAGAAGTGACTTGTGAAGGGTGACGCGTCCTCGGAGCGCCGGGACGGGTGGCATGCCCAACCGGGGCCCGGTGCGTAACGAGAGGCCCGTGGCTGGTCTGGCGTCGAGCTTCCCCGGTTACGAAGCAGTCTTCATTGCGCTCCCGCCGGCCGGCGAAACCACCCAAGCACCTCCGCGCCGCGGCCTTTGAGCCGCGTGCGCCCCAGCGATAGAAGCAGCATGGCCAGGAAAATCCCCAGCAGGCCGAGGGTCGCCGCGGGAATGCTCATCGCGCGCTTGGGCAGGATGGAAAACCGACCGTATACAAACTCGATGTGCGCCCAGTACACCAGCAGCGAGGTCTGCCCCAACTGCACCATCGGGCTGAAGCCCCACAACCCCGCACCCCAGCGGCACCAGGCATAGCTGCCGAACAGAATGACCAGCAGGACGCCGACGCGGATGAGAAAGAAATTCGGGCTGGTGTGCCAGAAATCGTAGACGGCGTAAACCTGCCGCGGCTGCGCATCGAGCCACCACCCCAGCGCGGCAACGGCGACGCCCCCCGCTCCCAGGAGCGCCATGACCGAAGTCTCACGGCGGCGCGCCCAGTCGCTCAGAAGCACAAAGCCGAGCGCCAGGCCCACAAATGCGAACGCCGTCCAGGGAAACAACGGGAAGAGCCACGGCTGCGGCTGGGGATAGGTATGCACGCCGTTGATGTAGGACTCGAGCGGCCAGGGCAGCCAGCGCGGGCGCAAGGTGGTCCACAGCGGCGGGGTGAGCAGCACCACGGCCAGCGCGACAACCGCCGCCGCAAAGGCGTTCGCCGCGCGCGTCCGCGGCAGGCGGCAAAGCAGACCCATGAGGATCATGGAGAGCCCGATCATGTTGAGGATGTCCACGCGCAGCAGGTCTGTCCACGGCGCGCCGGGCTGGCCCAGCACAAATTCCTGCACGCGGAACAACAGCCCCAGGCCGAAAATCTCCGCGCCGCGACGCATGGTCGTGCGGGCGATTTCATCGGGGGGCACGCCGCGCTGGCGCAGCTTGTCGGTGACCAGCGCAAAGGAAATGCCCGCAAGGAACAAAAACAGCGGCGCGGGGAGCGTTCCGCCAAGCTGCGACCACATGAAAAATTTGCTGTGGCGCGCGGCACTGCCCAGCCAGGAGTCGTAGCAATGCGTCTGGAACATCAGCAGGCAGGCCAAGCCCCGCATCCAGTCGATATAGACCAGCCGCGACTTGGCCTTGTCGTTCATGGGGGGGTGGTCAGCGGCATTCTACGGCAGTCAGCGGGATTTTTTGCGCCGGAGATAGGGGAGGCTGTTGGGGCGGAGCCTGCCGCGGCCGGTCCGAACCGCGGGGTCAGCGCGCGACGCCGGCGAGCGGGCTCGATGCCGAGGCGTAAAGCCTTTTCGGCATGCGCCCGGCAAGAAAAGCCTTGCGGCCGGCCTCGACGGCGTCGCGCATGGCTTCGGCCATGAGCACGGTGTCCTGCGCTTCGGCAATGGCGGTATTCATCAGCACGCCGTCGGCGCCGAGCTCCATGGCCACAGTGGCATCGGAGGCCGTGCCCACGCCGGCGTCCACGACCAGCGGTACCTCGCTGACGCGCTCGCGGAGGATGCGGAGATTGGCCTCGTTCTGGATGCCCATGCCCGAGCCGATCGGCGCGCCCAGGGGCATCACCGCCGCGGCGCCGGCATCGATCAGCTTGCGGGCAACGATCAGGTCATCATTGGTGTAGGGGAGCACAACGAAGCCTTCCTTCACCAGCGTCTTGGTGGCCGCCACCAGCTCCTCGGTATCCGGGAACAGCGTCTGCTGGTCGCCGATCACTTCGAGCTTCACCCATTCCGATAGGCCAACTTCGCGAGCCAGACGCGCCGTGCGCACGGCTTCCTCGGCGCTGTAGCACCCGGCGGTGTTCGGCAGGATGAAAAACTTCGAGCGGTCGATGTGATCGAGCAGCGATTCCTTGGTGCGGTCGGTCAGGTTGACCCGGCGCACAGCGACGGTGACCATTTCCGCGCCGGAAGCCTCGTGCGCGCGCACCATCTCCGGAAAGTTGCGGTATTTTCCCGTCCCCACGATGAGCCGCGAGCGGAAGGCGCGGCCGGCGATGACGAGCTGGTCGCTCATGTCCGTATGCTCCTCGAGCCATTCTACCCCCGGTGCAGCCACAAACAAAACGGCAGGCTGCCGGGCCAGTTTGTGCGGCTCGCGCGCCGGCCCAGGAGCGGGAGGCTACACCTGAGGCAGCGGGCGAGGCTCCTCCACATCGGCGTACAGCCGCTCGATGGCGTCGCGGTAGCGCTCGGCGATGACGCGGCGCTTGAGTTTCATCGTATAGGTGAGCTCGCCGCCGTCGAAGGTGAAGTCGTGGTCGAGCACGGCGAAGCGCTTGATGGTTTCGTACTGCGCGAGATGAGCGGTGAGGCGTTGGATTTCCTGTCCCAGCAGCTCGCGCACCCAGGGGTGGGCGGCCAGTGCGGCGGGGGAAGAAAATTTCAATGCAATCTCGGCGGCGCGCGCCTCGACATTGGCGAAGTGCGGCACAACCAGCGCGGCGACAAACTTTCGGCGGTCGCCGACCACGATCGCGTTCAGGATGTAGGGGCTCGATTTGAGGCTATTTTCGATGGGCTGCGGCGCCACGAATTTTCCCGCCGCGGTCTTGAGCAGGTCCCTCTTGCGCTCAGTGACCACCAGGTAGCCGTCGGCGTCGAGGAAGCCGATGTCGCCGGTGCGCAGCCAGCCGTCATCGTCGAGCACGGCGCGGGTCTCTTCGGGGCTTTTGTAGTAGCCGCGCATCACGCACGGCCCGCGCACCAGGATTTCGCCGTCTTCGGCGATGCGCACGGCGACGTTGGCGATGGGCCGGCCGACGGTGCCAACCTTGTTGGCGCGCGGGCCGTTCGTGGAGACCACCGGCGAGGTCTCGGTGAGCCCGTAGCCCTGGTAAATCACCACACCGACGGCCCAAAAAAATTCCGCCAGCTCACGCGCCAGCGGCGCGCCACCGGAAATAAACGCGCGCACACGCCCGCCAACGCCAGCGCGGATGCGCGCATACACCAGGCGATCGGCGAGCGCCCAGCTCAGCTTCAGTCGCAGCGAGGCGGGGTGCCCGTAGGCGCGCCACGGAATGGCCTCGCGCGCCACGCCGAGCGCCCACTCGAACACGCGCCGCCGGGCGCCGGCAGTCTTCTGACCTTTCTCCATCAGGTTGGCGTAGAGCTTCTCGAAGAACCGCGGCACCGCCGCCACCACTGTCGGCCGCACCTCCACAAGCGCCGTTTGCACGTCCTCCATGCGCTCGACGTAGGCGAGCGGGATGCCGCGGAACAAATAGCCGTAGTCCATGATGCGCTCATAGACGTGCGAGAGCGGCAAGAAGGAAAGCGCGAGGTCGCGGTCGTCGTAGTCCATCACGCCGATGCGGTCCATCTCGTTCGAGCTGAGATTTTCGTGGGTCAGCATGACGCCCTTGGGCTCGCCGGTTGTGCCGGAAGTGTACATGATCGTGGCGAGCTGCGCGGAGGTGACCTCGGCGGCGCGCCGGCGGTAGAGGGCGACATCGGCGTCGCTCCCGGCGGCCACCAGCGTTTCGTAGCGCAAGACGTCGCCATCGAGGCTTGCCGGCGCGCCGGCCAGGATGATATCGGCGACGCCGGGTAGGCGCTCTCGGCAGCCGAGCAGGCGCTCCGCCTGCGCGGCACCCGCCGCAATCACAACCTTCGCTCCGGAGTGGTTGAGGATGTAGGCCATGCGGTCCGGCGACTCTTGAAAATAGACCGGCACATTCACCGCTCCGAGGCCGAGAATGGCGAAGTCGGCGATGTGCCACTCAGGGCGGTTGGGGGCAAACAGCCCGACGCGGTCGCCGGCGCGCACGCCCAACTCGGCCAGCGCCCGCGAAAGCCCCGCAATGCGCCGCAGCATCTCTGCTGCGGGGATGGCCTCCCACCGTCCGCCCGACTTATAGATTTGCGCACGGGGGGAGTGGAAGCGATCCACGCCTTCGAGCAGCCGCACGGTGAGTGAGGGATAGCCCATGAAAGCCCCACGCCCAATCTATCCCAGGCTTCCGCTTGTGCGCAATGGAACGAAAGGACAGTTTTCCGCCGCGCATTCCGCGGCGAGGGATTCGCTCGCAGAGCCGATGCCTGGTGACGGCAGGCCGACAGCGGAGGGCCGATCGCGGGCCGCACATGGCCGACGGCTGCTTTCTGCGCTAAGATTGGCGCGACGACCGGCGGATGTCCAAGCTCAGCACAGAAAGGCCCTCCACCTACCAGGCCGTTCGCGCGCCGCGCGGCACAGCGCTCTCCTGCAAGGGCTGGCAGCAGGAGGCGGCGCTGCGCATGCTGATGAACAACCTCGATCCCGAGGTGGCCGAGCGGCCCGAGGAGCTGATCGTTTACGGCGGCACGGGCAAAGCGGCGCGCAATTGGGCCTGCTTCCACGCCATCGTCGCAGCGCTGCACGCGCTGGAAAACGATGAGACGCTGCTGGTGCAGTCGGGCAAGCCGGTGGGCATCTTCCGCACGCACCCCTACGCCCCGCGGGTGCTGATCGCCAACGCCAACTTAGTGGGCCACTGGGACAATTGGAAGCACTTCGGCGAGCTCGAGCGCGCCGGCCTGACGATGTACGGCCAGATGACCGCAGGGAGCTGGATCTACATCGGCACGCAGGGCATCTTGCAGGGCACTTACGAAACCTTCGCCGCCGCCGCGCGCAAGCATTTCGGCGGCGAGCTGGCCGGGAAGCTGGTGGTCTCAGGCGGGATTGGCGGCATGGGCGGGGCGCAGCCGCTCGCCGCAACGATGAACGGCGCCGCGTTTCTCGGCGTGGAGGCGGACCCCGAGCGCATCAAGCGGCGCGTCAAGACCGGGTATTGCGACGTCATGGTCAACGACCTCGACGAAGCGCTGCGCATCCTGAAAAATGCGGTGCGCAAGCGCGAGCCGGCATCGGTAGGCCTGGTGGGCAACTGCGCCGACGTCATCCCGGAGCTGGCGCGCCGCGGCGTCGTGCCCGACCTGCTGACCGACCAGACCAGCGCGCACGACCCGCTGGGCGGCTACATTCCCCGCGGGCTGACGCTCGAGCAGGCCGCCGAGCTCCGCCGACGCAATCCCGACGACTACCGCAAGCGCGCCATGGAGTCCATCGCGCTGCACGTGCACGCCATGCTCGACCTGCAAAAGCTGGGAGCGGTGACGTTCGACTACGGCAATAACATCCGCACGATGGCTTACGAGCAGGGCGTGCAGGACGCCTACGATTTTCCCGGCTTTGTGGCGGCCTACATCCGGCCGCTGTTCTGCGAAGGCCGCGGGCCGTTTCGCTGGGTGGCGCTCTCCGGCGAGCCGGAGGACATCCATCGCACCGACGAGCTGGTGCTCGAGCTTTTCCCGCACGACGCGATCCTCAGCCGCTGGATTCGTCTGGCGCAGAAGCGCGTGCGCTTCCAGGGCCTGCCGGCGCGCATCTGCTGGCTAGGCTACGGCGAGCGCGACAAATTCGGGTTGGCCATCAACGACCTGGTCGCGCGCGGCGAGCTGAAGGCGCCCATCGTCATCGGCCGCGACCACCTCGACTGCGGCTCGGTGGCTTCGCCCTTCCGTGAAACCGAAAAAATGCTGGACGGCTCAGACGCCGTGGCCGACTGGGCCTTGCTCAACGCCCTGCTCAACACCGCTAGCGGCGCCTCCTGGGTCTCCATCCACAACGGCGGCGGCGTGGGCATCGGTTATTCGCAGCACGCCGGACAGGTCTGCGTCGCCGACGGCAGCAAGGAAATGGCCGCGCGCCTCGAGCGCGTGTTGACCAACGACCCCGGCAGCGGCATCGCGCGCCACGCCGACGCCGGCTATGCCGAGGCCATCGAATTCGCCCGCAAGCACAGCATTAAAATTCCCCTGCCATAGCTCGTAGCCTGCGCGGTGCGCGCGCCTCCCAGGCCACGATCAAGCAAGACATGACCGCCGGGAACCATCGCGCATACCCGGAGCGGGTGAGGGACGCGCGATTTTGGCCCGGTAGCCCGCCAAGGCTTCGAGAGCAATTGCACTCCGGCATTGCCCCGGTGGCCCAATTACGATATAGAGGTGTCGCCCAACCAACCGGAGACAGGCCGAAGTGTCTCCACCACTGTTGATCACGGGCTGCTCGCAACTGGTGACCCTGCGCGGGCCAGTGCCCCGCCGCGGCCGCGCTCTCACTGACCCCGGCATCATCCGCGATGGCGCGGTGCTGGTGCGCAACGGCATGATTGTCGCCGCGGGCCCGCGCCGCCGGGTGGCGCGCCTGGGCGAGGCGCGCCGAGCGCGCAAGCTCGACCTGGGGGGCCGCATCGCGCTGCCGGGCTTCGTGGACTCGCACACCCACCTTGTCTTTCCGGCCAGCCGCGCTGAGGAATACGAGCGGCGCATTGCCGGCGCCAGCTACGAGCGGATCGCCCGCTCCGGCGGCGGAATTCTTTCCACCGTGCGCAAGCTGCGCGCCGCCAAGCCCAATGCGCTCAAGCAAAAGGCGCTTGCGGACCTGAAATCCTTCGCCGCGCACGGCACCACCACGCTCGAAGCCAAGAGCGGCTACGGCCTCGATGCGGCAAGTGAGCTGAAAACGCTGCGCCTGCTGCACGAACTCCACCAGGAACAGCCGCTGGATATTCTCGCGACGTTTCTAGGCGCGCACGTCGTGCCGCCGGAATATCGCCGCCGGGCGGACGACTACGTGAAATTGCTGGTACACAAGCTGATCCCCTCGGTGGCGCTGGCGGGCCTGGCGGAGTTTTGCGACGTCTTCTGCGACCGCGGCGCGTTCAGCGTGGCCCAAGCGCGGCGCATCCTGACCGCCGGGCGCGCCTGCGGCCTGGTGCCGCGGGTGCATGCCGAACAGTTGGCACGCACCGGCGGCGCGCGGCTGGCCGTTGAGCTCGATGCCGCGAGCGCCGACCACCTGGAAAAGATCAACCGCAGCGACATCCGCGCGCTCGCGGAGTCCGACGTTGTCGCGACGCTGCTGCCGGGTTGCTGCTTCCATCTTGGACTCGCCCGCTACGCCCCGGCGCGGGAGCTGATTGCCGCCGGTGCGGTGGTCGGGCTGGCCACGGACTTCAATCCCGGCACCAGCCCCACCCTCAGCATGCCCATGGTGCTTTCCCTCGCCTGCGCGCAGATGCGCATGACTCCTGCCGAGGCTCTCGCCGCCGCAACCATCAACCCGGCTTATTCGCTGCGCCGCCAGCACCGCATCGGCTCGATTGAAGTTGGCAAATACGCAGACCTGGCGGTGTTCGATCTGGCCGACTACCGCGAAATCCCGTATTATTTTGGCGTCAACCATTGCTGGCTGACGCTGAAGCGCGGCGAGATCATCTTCTCTCGCGAGAAGTTGTAGGGACCGTCAGACAAGCCGGGGGATTCCAGGCGGAGTCCGCCGCGGTCGGAGGAAGAGTCCCAGTCCGGCGGGGATGCCCCAGCTTCTGCAGAACCGGGAGCTCAGCCGGACAGCCTAAAGGAGCGGGGGGACTCCCATGGGAGACGCCGGGCGGCCAGGGAGATGAAGCGACTCATCGAGTGCGTGCCGAATTTCTCCGAAGGGCGCGACGCCGCCAAGGTGGACGCCCTGGTGGCGGCCATGAGCGCGGTCGAGGGCGTCTATGTGCTGGACCGCGAAATGGACGCCGACCACAACCGCTCGGTCATCACGCTGGTGGGCGAGCCCGAGCCGGTGGCCGAGGCCGCGCTGCGCGGCGTGGGCAAGGCCGCCGAGCTGATTGACCTGACGCGCCACACCGGCGCGCACCCGCGCATCGGAGCGACCGACGTGCTGCCGTTCGTGCCGGTCGAAGGCGTGGCCATCGAGGATTGCGTTGCGCTGGCGAAAAAAGTTGGCCGCGAAATCTGGGAGCGCTACCGCATTCCCGTCTATTTCTACGAAGCCGCAGCCACGCGCCCCGACCGCACCAACCTCGAGAACATCCGCAAGGGCCAGTTCGAAGGCTTGCGGGAAGAAGTCCTGAAGAACCCGGACCGGGCGCCGGACGTCGGAGAGCCGCGGCTGCATCCCACCGCCGGCGCCACCGTAGTGGGCGCGCGAAAATTTCTGATTGCCTACAACATCAATCTGAACACGCCCGACGTTTCCATCGCCAACAAGATCGCCAAAGCGGTGCGCTTTTCGAGCGGAGGGCTGCGCTTCGCCAAGGCCATGGGCGTGGAGTTGAAGGCGCGGGGCCTGGCGCAGGTGTCCATCAACCTGACCGACTTCGAGCAGACGGCCATGCACCGCGTCTTCGAGCTGGTCAAGCGCGAGGCCGCGCGCTACGGCTGCGCCATCGTGGGCAGCGAGATCGTCGGGCTGGTGCCGAAAAAGGCGCTGGAGATGACCGCGGACTTTTACTTGCAGTTCGAGAATTTTTCCCCGGCGCTGGTGCTGGAGAACCGCCTGGCCGCAGCTCTCGCCGGCGTGCCGCTCGAAAGCAAGGGCCGGCTGGCAAGCCTGGTCCGGCCGTTTCTCGCGACCGTGGCTGAACCGACCGCCACTCCCGGAGGCGGCTCGGTGTCGGCGCTGGCCGGCGCGCTGGCCGCCAGCCTGGGACAGATGGTCGCCGGGCTATCGCGGAAAAAGAAATCGCAGGCCGCGCACGTGGAGGAATTGTCCGCCGCCGTGGCCGAGCTGCGCGCCGCAGCGGAATCGCTCGCGGAGGCCATCGACCGCGATGCGGCCGCTTACGAAGCGGTGATGGCCGCCTACAAGCTCCCCAAGGAGAGCAGCGAGGACGAGCGGCGGCGCCACGAGGCTGTCCAACGCGCCACGCGCGTCGCCGCCGAGGAGCCGCTCGGCGTGGCCGAGGCCGCCGTGGAACTTTATGAGCGCCTCGGGCAACTGGAGTCCATCTCCTCGCCTTCTATGCTGTCAGACCTACGCGTGGCGCGGTTGATGGCGGCCGCCGCGGCACGCGGCGCGCTCGAAAACGTGGCCATCAACCTGGAATCCATCGCCGACGCAGGCTATGTGGCGGCGACGCAAGCGCGAGCCACGGCGCTGGAGGCGCGCCTGGCCTCGAGCCCGGTTGCCGCGGGCGAGCGCAGATCTTAAGCGAAGTGTGGGCACGGACTTCCGCCCGACCTGGGTTTGGTGGGGCTGCGCAGAGCGTACTCAACAGTGGGATGAGGTGACCTGTGAAGGCGAAAAAAGTTTTCTGGACGACGACCCTCGTGGCGGCAGCATTGCTGGTGCCCGCTGCGAGCCGTGCCGGCACACTCGGCCCGGACATCATCGGATTGTTCCCCAAGGAGGTGGGGGAATTCGCTTACGCCGACTTGAAGAAGGCTCGGCAGTTCAAATGGTTTCCGCAGCTCAAGGCGCAGTTGCTGCCCAGCCGCTTCCGCCAGTTCGAGCAGTTCCTCGCCTCGGCAGGGATTGATCCCAATGCGCAGATCGAAGAGCTCGCCTGGGCGCTCGTGCCGCCGGGAGTTGCCAAGGACAGCTCCGACAACAGCACGGCTGTGCCCACCGGTGAACAGATCGTGGGCGTGGCACTGGGGCAATTCTCTCCCCCCTCGGCGGAAGCGTACTTCCAGGCGCAAAAGCTTCCGGTGACCAAGGTGCGGGGATACACGCTGTTTGCGTTCGGCACCGGCGCGGGCGCGAACGACCTTTTCTTCTTTTTTATTGACTCCAATACGGCCGCCTTCGGCCACCGCAGCATCCTGGAAAAACTCATCGAAGTGCGTTTTGGCATGGAGGAGGGGTTGCTGCGGAATGACAAGCTTTTCCCCTTGATCAACGAGGCCAACGGTCGCGGCATCGTGTGGGCGGTTTTGAACCCCGCGTTCACTCGCTTGGCGATGCAGCAACTGGTGCCCGAGGCGGCGCAATTCCCGCAGGCCAACCAATTGATCGGCAAAATACAGGCGCTCATGATTGACGTGGATGCCGGCAGCGAGCTCGAGGCGCGATTCCAGGCCATCTGCGCCACCCCGGAAGACGCCAACACGTTCGCCGCACTGCTTCAGGCCGCCCTGCTCTATCGCCGCTACCAGGAAGCCCCGACAAATCCCGACCTGGCGAGAGTGATTGACGATGCCCGCATCACTCCGCGGGGCGACCGTCTGGAACTGCGATTCGCCCTGACGGAAGAGCAGATGCTCTCGCTGATTCGCCGCAATACGTTCCAGGTGAGAATGTAACGGCGCCTCCCCGCGTTGCCGGGCTGTCTGTCTGAGTCGGCTTGGCGGATTATTTCTCGGGGCGCGGGGCGCGGAGGTATTTGACCAAGATCATCCGCGAAGTGCCGTCGTGGGTGTCGCAGAGCACCCGATCCACACGCGAGTGCAGCGCGCGATCTCGCGGCCCGCCCCGTGTTTTGGCTCCGCGGCCCGCAGCGCCTTCCCCGCCCGCCGCAGCGCCCGGCCGGCCCTCGTTTTCGAGAGTCACTTCGATGCGGTCGGCAAAATGCTCAATCATGACGCTGAACCTGGGATTGGCCTCGCTGAGCGGCGGCGCGGTTTCGCGGCAGGCTTGCTCGACTGCCGCGGTCAGGTCGGCCGAGGCACGAGCGTCGAAGCCAACGCGTTCGGCGATGTACTCCACGGCGCGCACCACCACCGCCAGCAGCCGCGGGTCGTTCGACAGCCGAAGCACAACACGACCGCGCTCATCGCCCACGGCGATCCACCACGCGGACGTCGCACGCCTCGCGGCAGTCCGGGCAGTAATACTGGCCGTCCACGCACAGCCGAATCCCTTCCAGGCCCTGACAGCAACAGCAATAGCGGTCGCACTTGCAGTCCGGCTCGGGCTTGTCGCACATCACGCAGAGGACTAAATCCTGCATGGTCGCCTCTGCCGAAACTATATGCGACGCGCCGAGTGGCGACAAGGCGCAAGTTTCCGCGGTGCCACCAGCGCGGTACGGTGGCGAGTTCTGTGCGCGTGGAGGAGTGTGCGGGCGGGTTTCTTGACACCCCTGGGGACGCGTGTTAGTTTCGGCGTCGCTCGCGTGGCTGCGAACCATTCTGTGAGCGCTCCACCCACAACCGAGCTGCGCAAGACGGCGCTGAACCCGGTGCATCGGCGGCTGGGAGCCAAGATGGTGAACTTTGGCGGGTGGGAGATGCCGGTGGAGTACACCGGGATCATCGCCGAGCACCTGGCGGCGCGCACGGCGGCGGGGCTGTTCGACGTCAGCCACATGGGGGAG
>Ga0209515_10002621_pt1 | contig 27301 bp, 27 predicted proteins | sample Subgroupgradi54m_FD_187454 | JGI IMG/M metagenome (GOLD analysis project Ga0209515, IMG submission 187454) | Subsurface groundwater microbial communities from S. Glens Falls, New York, USA - GMW60B uncontaminated upgradient, 5.4 m (SPAdes)... ... | reverse complement strand
CACGCCACCGGCGCGACAGCCGGCCCACAAGCCGTCCCCACCCCCACAATCATCCACAATGGACGATGAATGGGGTTGGATCAACGAACCGCGTCAGGCCCGTGAGGTTTCAGGGTCGAGGGCCCCAGGCTTCTCGGACCCGACGCCAGTAGGTGGCGTAGACGCGGCTGGTGCCGTCGGTCACGACGCCGGACACGCGGTCGATGTATTCATCGAAGGTGGGCACGGGAGCACGTGGGGCGGTGCCGCTGAGAAGTTGTTCCGGCCGTACGCCCAGGCGTTCCAGGAGGACGAGGGCGGCTGCTACGTCGGCGCGGGTGGCGGTCCCGTGTTGGTCTTTCATGCTGCGGCCGGCATCGCGGTGGCGTGGGCCAGGACCATCATGTCGAGGGCGGCCATGGTGTAGATGAGCAGCAGGTCTCGGTCCGGGTAGGCGGCCATCAGCAGACGATCCCCGCAGCCCAGGCGACAGGCGTGGCGCACGCGCGCCGGGAGGCGGACATGTCCCTGGCGAGCGATTGCCTCTGTGCCGTTGGCGCGGGAACTTACCATCACGACGCCCGGCATCGTTGAGATGTCCACGGGGAGCCCTGGCTCCCAGTGCAGGACGCGTAGCGGTGACAGGTCCGCGAGCCGGCCACGTGCCTCCATTGTCGTGATGACGTAGAACGCTGTGCTGGCGCGGTCCGGCGAGGACAGGCCGGCAAGCGGAAGGCCCTGTCTGGGTTAGCCGGTGGCCTGCCGGGGTTCGCTGAGTGCGGACCAGAGCCGATCCTGGTAGGGCATGGCGAGGGGCATGGCGGAGCCGTCGGCTGCCGCGAAGGGTTTCCGATCTTCGAGGTTGCCGTGGTTCGCCGTCGAACCGACGAGCACCGGCTTCATGATGTTCATCAGCAGCTCTCATCCGACTAGATCCGGCCCGAGCACACCTCTTGCCTGGCACGGCGCGCAACTGCACGCCGCATGTGCTAGCCGGTGAGCGAGGGGTTCTGACGTCCACGGTGTCGGGCCGCCATCAGCGTTACCGTTGTCATCGAGCAGCGGCCCGGTCGCATCGAAGACGTTGCCGGCCGTTGCCGGCAAACCCGTCGGCGTTGGTCGCCCTCGTGCGGCGTTGCCAGCGAAGCCGCCCCGGAAGACGTGGCGTACACAGACGCAACGCGACGGGGGCCGGCTGTTCCGGCGCCGGCTGCACCGTTCCGTGCGCTGTTCCGCGCCGTGAGGCTCGCATCGCGGAACAGCGCACAGCGCGTTCCGCTGGTCTGTCCCCGGCGTTCCACCGCGACGGTGCGCGCGTGGACGCTGTGAAGCAGCAGCTCCGGAAGGTGCTCGTTGATGGCGCGTTCCGGAGGCCGGCAGCCTGGACGCCTGGCCCGAGCTGGCGCCGATGCTGTCCCCACGGGTGATCGACTGGGAACTGATCCGCAACCAGTACGACCAGATGGTCAAATACGCCACCGCGCTGCGGCTGGGGACCGCCGAGTCCGAGCAGGTGCTGCGCCGGTTCACCAAGGGCGGGCCGAAGCACCCCACGTTCGCCGCCATGGAGGAGCTGGGCCGGGTAATCCGCACGATCTTCGCGTGCGAGTACGCCTCCTCCTACGGGCTGCGCCGCGAGATCCACGAGGGCCTGCAGGTGGTGGAGAACTGGAACTCCGGCAACGTCGACCTGCACTACGGCAAGAACGGCGACCTCACCGGCGCCGACCGGGAGTCGGTCGAGGTGTCGATGCTCGCCCTGCACTTGCTGCAGTCGGCGTTGATGCACGTCAACACCGCCCTCCTGCAGTTGATCCTGTCCGAGCCCGAGTGCGCCGGCCGGATGACCACCGTCGACCGGCGGGCCCTTACGCCGCTGTTTTGGACCCACGTCAATCTGTACGGCCGCTTCGACCTCGACATGGATACCCGTCTCGACCTCGACCACGCCATTGCCGGAATCGCGGGCAAGGGCATTCCCGCCCAACGCGCGACGGCCGCCGCCCACGCCTCGGCCGCGCCCGAAGCCTCGCCGTCGCCATAGCGTCTCGGGTCAGCCGGGCCGGGTGCCTGGACCTGCACCTGCCCGACGAGGAACTCTAAGTGTCCACAGTGGAGGACTCCCGCCGCCCACCCCTGGCGGTCGGCAATGCGGCGAACCCGGACGATGCGCCGACGTCACCGCCGGGCTGGACGCCCCAGCATCCCCGTTGGATGCTATTGAGTGCTCATGGAGATTTTCGTTCCCGGCATGCTCCTCGTCGCGGCGGGCGTGTTCTTTGGTGTGGCGTACCAGGTGACCGAGAGGGCCAAGACCGCGGGTAGGTTCTGGCGTCGCTACGCCGTGGCGCTGGCCGCCGTCGGGGCGGCCGTCGTCTGCTTGGTGGTGCTTGAGGCGGCCACGCGGGAACAGGGTCCCTGCGGGGGTAGCGTCCTTCTCCTGCTGGGTGGCGTCGTGGCCGTCGCGGGAAGCGCAGCGTTTCGCCGGGCCAGAGCATCGGGCAAGGCTGGCTGGCTCCCGGCCGTCCTGGCCGGGGCGCTGATCGCCTGCCTGGTCTGGGTCGGGGTGGACTGGCAGCAGTTCTGCCTCCGGGGTCGGGCCGAGACGTACTGGCTGATGGACCATCACTGGGCGGCTTCGTACCCGTACGGCAGCCGCCGCACGAACGCGGTCACGTTCGTCGCCGCCGCGCTGCTGGTGCTGGCCGGCGTGGCCCGGACCGCGCAGAACGTCTGGCGCAGGCGCTGGTCGGGGGCTGCAGCCAACCTGGTCGGGGTGGTCTTCGTCCCGTTCTACGTCGCCAGCATCGTCAGCTTCGCCGACGGCGACCGCGACGGCGACGTGGGTGAGGTGCTGCAAGCGCTGCCGCTGCTGTCCCTGACCGTGCTGGCGGTGGCCATTCTCGGCGAGGGGGCCGCCGCCGTCTATGGGCACCGGCGTCGTCGCCAGCAGGCCACGGCTCCGTCAAGCTCAGGATCATGAGGGCTATGCGGCACGATCTCGGCGGCTTCCTGAAAATCGCGGCGGTCGGCGCGGCCGGCCTGACCTTTGTATGCGCAGTCGGAGGTTGGTCCCTCTATCAGAACCGGCTCCGCGACGACATGCCCATCTGCGAGACGCCTTCGCAGTGGTACGCCATGCCGGAGCAGGAGGTCAAGAAAGCGACGAGCAGGCTCCAGGACTCCGGCCGGCACACCGGCTTCTGGCTGGAACGCGACCGTGGCGAGTCTGGCTACGCCAGCTGCAGCCAGAGCATGTCCGTGTCCGAGATCAAGGACAGAGGTGTCCTGGTGCAGTTGCGCGACAGCTTTCTCGGTATACCGCAGGCTGCCGAGGTGTGCGTGGCGGTCCAGCCGGGCAGCGCAGAGTCCCATCAGGACAAGGTCACCAGCGTGCTCATGATCTGCCCGCGGCCACCGGACTCTGGAGCTGCCCCATGACCCTTGTTGTCGGTTTGGGGTGGACCCCAACACAACACCCGTCGACGGCGGCAACCGCGTCAGGATAGGGTCATCCGTGGCATTTCTTGACGCCTGTCCGTCAGGCCCCTAGAGTTCAGCCTGACGTTTCGAGTGTGGGAGGGGGGTCGGACGGTGCGCGTCGGCTACGTCAGGGTCAGCAGCCTCGACCAGAACACCGTCCGCCAACTCGACGGCGTTACCATCGAGCGCGTCTTCACCGACAAAGCCTCCGGTAAGGACACCACCCGCCCGAAACTCGACGAGCTGCTCGTGTTCGTCCGCGACGGCGACACCGTGATCGTGCACTCCATGGACCGCCTCGCCCGTAACCTCGACGACCTGCGCCGCCTCGTCCGCACGTTGACCGGCAAGGGCGTGCGCGTCGAGTTCGTCAAGGAACAGCTCACCTTCACCGGCGAGGACGTGCCGATGGCCACCCTGCTGCTGTCGGTCATGGGCGCCTTCGCCGAGTTCGAACGCGCCCTGATCCTGGAACGTCAGCGCGAGGGCATTGCCGTGGCCAAGCAACGCGGCGCTTACACCGGCCGTAAGCCCGCACTCACCGACGACCAAGCCCGCCAACTCCGCGAACGTGCCGCGGCCGGCGAGCGCAAGTCCGCACTGGCCGTCGAGTTCGGCATCAGCCGCGAGACCGTGTATGCCTACATACGACCCGAGCACACCGCAGCCGGAGGAACACACCGATGAGCAGCCTGGACGAGCTGGAACGCCGAATCGCCGCGATCGAAGACCGGTTAAGTGTGGAATCCGGGCTGCGCGCCAGCGGGGACCGCGATCTCGGCGACATGGCTCAGACGCTGCGCGCCCAGCAACACACCATCCAGGCGCTGGCCATCACCCAATCCCAGCACAACGAGAAACTCGACCGGCACGAGGAGTCCCTCACCGCGGCGCACGGCAAGCTCGATCGGATCATCACCATGCTGGACCGGTTGCTCGACACCAACGGGCAGTAGCATTAGGCCCCCAGTACCGGCAACCGCAGCCCGCAGCCGAGCCTGGGGCTCGCCGTAGCTTCGGATGTTCCGGCGACGACGTCAAGATCGGGCGTGTCAGGTTTTCGGCTCTTACAAGATTTTCGTAGCTGGTGATTCGGCCCGGATGTGGCCGGTGACGTTGCGCCCGTTTCGGTGCAGGCTGGGTGCTGTGTGACGTCGAGATTGAGATCCTGCTGCCGCAGTTGGTCGCGGTGCAGATCGATGAGGTTCAGGCCGGCGGGGAGCTGATCCGGATCGTGGCGCGCACCCGTGCGGGCGTTGCGGTCGCGTGCCCGGGCTCCTCGGAACGGCGGTCTGTCATGCGGCATCCCCGGCTTCCAACACATCGCTACCGGCGTCCAACCCGGTGATGATCCAGATGCCGGGTGACGCCTCCCGGGCGAAGACTCCAGGGGTCACTTCCTGCTCGGCTTCTAAGGAGGTGGGCTGTCGGAGCGAGGCGTACATGCCGCGTCCAGCGCGCTTGATCTCGTTGTCGCGAGCCATAGCGGCCAGGAGGTTGCCAACAACGTTGAGGGGCCGTTCGCTGTCCGAGCGCCACCCATGCTGTTCCAGCAAGGCTAGGGCTTTGTTGGCGGTCCATAGGCCGCCCTCCGAGTCGATGGCTTGCCGGAGGACCGACCGAGCCGGCGGTGGTTCGTTGCCCTCGGAGCGACCGCCAGATGGTCCGGGGAGGAGCTGGTCGACGGCATCCTTCAGGGCAGGAAGGTGCTCCTGCCCATCGACCATGAAGAACATCCGTCGCCGGTCGTTCTTGCGGCCTGCGGGCTTGATCTGAGGCGGTAGGTCTTCGGTGAAGGCCGGGGCCAGCTTCGCCTGGACATCGAAGTCCACCGAGCATTGGCGAAGCGCATCGGCATAGTGACGAGCGAGATGGATCTGTGCCCTGGCTTGCTCGACAGCGGCCAAAGCGGCCTGATGCAAAGCGACCTCATCGGGCTGACCGACCGACCGCTGCGCAACGGTCTTCTGCCGTTCGGCCGCCCACACCGCAGCGGCCAGAACCCCGAAGACAGCTATCGCGCCCAGTGGCACCGCCGGGCTATCGCCTGCTCCAGACACTTACACCTCCGTCAAACATCGTCCTGGGCGAAGAATACACCGTTGAGCCAGTGAATACATGTCAATTACATCAGATCATCGTGGAAGCTGGCTTCAGCGAAGTGTGATTTGCGCTCCGACTGGCGCCTCTCTGGGCGACTGGCCGCAGGTGCTCGTGCCTTGCTAGATCGCATAGGTTGGCATAGCCTCGGCAGTCAGGCTCCGCATCCGGCAGAGGAGACCCGTGGATCAGCGAGCGAAGGGCTTGCGGCGTCGGCTGGGCAGCTTGCTGCGGGTCATTCGGAGCCGCGCTGGTTTGTCCGGGCCGCAGTTGGCGCGGCTCATGGGCGTCAACCAGTCGACGGTGAGCCGGGTCGAGAACGCGGAGCGGTGGCCGTCGCTACAGGACATCGAGGGATGGCTGACGGCCTGCGGTGCCGATGAGGCCGAGCGGGCTCGGGTGATGGCGCTGGCCGAGGCTATCGAGCACGGCGTGACGTCGGTACGGGACCTGCACCGGGGCAGCCTGGAGATTCGCCAACGCGAACTCATCGACATCGACGCGCACGCCGTTCGCTTGCGCCAGTTCCACCCCACCCTGATCACCGGCCCGTTTCACTCGGCCGATTACGCGCGGGCCTGCATCGAGGCGGCGAACTTCGGCCGGCTGGTCGATGTGGAGGCGGCGGCAACGACACGACTCCAGCGCGGGCAGCGGCTGCGTGGTCCGGACGCGACGCCGTACCACGTGGTTCTGACCGAAGCGGCCTTGCGCTGGGTTTCCACGGCGGGGCCGGAGGCGACCGCCGAAACCTTGGGCATTCTGCTGGCCGCTGTGGCGGTCGAGACCATCACGGTGCAGGTCATCCCGTCCGGCGCACCAATGAGCGCGCTGCCGGTGTGCGGATTCTTCATGGTCGATTGGAAGGACCCGGACGAGCCGCCCATGGTGATCGTCGAGACGCCCGGTGCCGAGCTGACGTTCGTCGGTGCAGCGGAGTGCGGCGACTTCGAGGAAGCCTGGCAGCGTATGGCCGCTGCGGCGCTTGATCCGGCCGCTTCCCGTGACTTCATTGCAGCACTACTCAAGGAACAGGGCACCAGCGTCCCCTGACCACCCCGGTTCGGGGCCACCACCTCACGCAAGGAGGACCCCATGCAGTACCCCCGGTCCATGCCGCCACCGGTCGAGCTATTCACCGAGTGGAAAGACAACACTGGCGAGGGCACCTGCGTGCAGATCGCGCACGGGCCCGAAGGTTGGGTCGCGGTGCGCGACTCCAAGGACTCCGGCGGACCGGTGCTGCGGTTCACGTCCGAGGAGTGGATCGCCTTCAAGGACGGCCTGTCGAGCGGCAAGCTGACCTGACCCCCCGGATCTCATGCACAAGGGGAGGACACGCGTGGCTACTCCCGACACCGAGCCAACGGTTTGGAGCGAACATCCCTAGTTCGCCGCGACCTGGGTTGACTCGGCTGTGGGGCGCTGTTGGCGTGTCCTCCCTGGGCGACGGCGCGTTCCTAGCGGCAGTTCCGTTGGCGGCAGCGGCCGTGACGCGCAATCCGACGGCGGTTGCAGCGGTGACGGCGGCGATGTACCTGCCGTGGGTATTGGTGCAGCCGGTGGCCGGGGCGTTGCTGGAGCGGTGGCCGTTCCGGGCAACGATGCTGGTGGCCGACTGCCTGCGAGCGGTTGGCGTGGGCCTGCTCGCCCTAGTCATCGCGACAGGGAGGGCGGGCATTCCGCTGTTGGCGGTGGCGGCCTTCGGCATGGTGCTGGGCCAGATCTTCCATGACGGCGCGGTTCAGGCAACGGTCCCGGAGCTAACCGGCCGCCATGGATTGGCCCTGGATAAGGCAAACGGCCGCGTGTACGGGATCGAGACCGCCGGCAAGCAACTGATTGGGCCGCCGATCGGGTCGGTGACGTACGCACTGGTGCCGTGGCTGCCGTTCGCCGGTGATGCGGTGTCGTTCCTGGCCTCGGCGGCGTTGTTGTCCCGGCTGCCGCGAGGGTTGCGCACCCCGGTGACGGCAGATAGGCCACCGCTTTTCAGGGCGGTGTGGGCGGGCATTGTTTGGCTGGCCCGTCACCGGCAACTCCGGCTCCTCGCCGTGGTCGCGGCCGCTGGCAACCTGGCCTACAACGCTGCCTGGGCAACGCTTGTACTGCTGGCCACGGACAAGAACGGCCTGGGCATGGCGGCGGCCGGGTTCGGGCTGCTGATCTCGGCGTACGCGGTCGGCGGGGTGGTGGGCGGCCTGTTGACGAGCCGCCTCAACGTCGGGCTCGGGCCGACGCGGGCGGTGGTGGTCCTAGCCAGCTGTCATGCGTTGGCCTGGCCGCTGATTGCCTTGGCGCACAACGCTTGGGTGGCCGCACCCATGCTGGCGGTCATCGGGGCGGCGCAGACCATGACGACGGTCACCAACGTCGGTCTGCGCCAGGTGCTGGCGCCGGCCGACATGCTCAGCCGGGTAACCGCGGCCTTCCGGACACTGGTCAACTCAGCCTCGCCCCTCGGCGCGATTCTCGGCGGCGTCATCGCCAGCGCCTACGGCCTGCGGGCGCCCCTGTTTGTCGCTGGTGCCGTACTGCTCCTGGTGGCGATGGTGACTGCTCCCGCCTTGTTGTCGCGCGGGTCCGCCGAAATTTGATCTTCCGGTTCCGGAACGGAAATTCGCGCAGACGATCTAGGGGCTGGGCCCAGAACCGATGCCAATCTATGCCACCTCGGTTTCGATGGCGCTGGTCAACTCCTCGACGGTGTGCCGACCCCTGCGTCCGTGCTGTCGGGTGACGGGGCTTGAGCGTGCCAGGGACCACCTGGTCGCGCGGTGCGCTTAAGCCCCAACCGGATTTCCGTGCGCGGATCGCATCGTCATGGAGGGATACGGATGGTCTGGCCCTATGTCATGACCGTGTTGGCCGCGGTGCTACTCGGCTTCCTCGCCGGGCTGTTGACGTTCAAGGTCAAGCAGAAGTGGTGCCCTGAGTGCGGCGGGGAGTTGCGCTGCGTCGCGTGCCTGGATCGCATGGCGTTGACAGGGCGAACGACCCGGAGCCAGGCGCGGTGAACTCTCCTCTCAATATCCGAGCCATAAAGGCCGTCGTGGTACACGGGCCGGAGGACTGGCCAGACGGTCGGTACTGCCGCAACTGTCATGCGCGCTTCCCCTGAGCCCTGAAGCGCGCGGAGTTGCATTTGATGCAACGCGGTATTCGTCCTCGCGGTGCCCGGGTCGAGCGTGGGACCTGTTGCAGCGTAGGTCTTTCTGGCGGTCAGATGACGTGGCGGTTCCGTTGCGGCGTTTGGCGTGTCGGGGCGCAGGCCGTATCTGGTTCAAACTTCGTTGCGTTGGTTACAACGTGACGGTTGGTGCGGATTTGGCCGGGTCGGCGCGGTTGGAGCTGGCCGACAACGTGCTGCATCTGGATCCGGCGGCGGCGGTGTTCGAAGCGATGTTGGCGGGTTGGGTGCGCCAGCAGCGCACCCGGTTTCTGCGCGAGGACACGGTCGAGCCGCGGGTGCGGCTGGTGCGCCGGATGGCCGAGTACAGCGGCCTGTATCCGTGGCAGTGGACACCGGCCGAGGCCGAGGCGTTCATGTGCTCGCTGCGCTCGGGCACGCGGCCCATCGTGGTGTCGACCGCGCGGAACTACGAGGGCGCGGTACGGATGTTCCTGGACTTCGTGGTCGATGCCCGCTACGGCTGGCTGGAGGTGTGCCGGCAGCGGTTCGGGGTGACGCCTCAGCAGGTGTTCCACGAGTGGAACACGGTGGCGCACGTGACCGAGTACGAGGGCCAGCCGGGGCGGCGGCCGTTTACCTACGACGAGGCGCAGGCGTTGTTCGACGCGGCCGACGCCCGGGTGGAGCGGGCCCGTCGGCTGCGACGCAAGGGGGTGCTGGCCGCGATCCGCGACGCGGCGCTGCTCAAGACGGTGTACGCGTATGGGTTGCGCCGTTCGGAGGCGTGGGGGCTGGATCTGCCCGATACCCGGCACAACCCGAAGATGCCGCGGTTCGGCCGGTTCGGGGCGCTGCTGGTGCGCTACGGCAAGGCGTCGCGGGGCAGCCCTCCCAAGCGGCGCACGGTGTTGCTGGTCCCGGAGATGGACTGGGTGGTGCCGGTGCTGGCGCAGTGGGTGGACGAGGTCCGGCCGTTGCTGTCGCCGGGTGGGCATCCGGCGCTGTGGGTGACCGAGCGGCGGGGCCGGTTGGAACGGCGGGCGATCAATGACGCGTTCGTCATCGCCCGCGATGCCGCGGGACTGGACAAGAACCTGGATCTGCACTGCCTGCGCCATTCCTACGTCACCCACCTGGTCGAGTTCGACTATCCGGAGCGGTTCGTCTCCGAACAGGTCGGGCACGCCTACGCCGCCACCACGGCCATCTACACCGGGGTGTCCAACGACTACCGCAACCGGTTGCTGGCCCGGGCGTTGCAGCAGCGGTTCACCGAGCTGGAGAACCTGGCGTGACCAAGAAGATGGGCTACCGCTGGCATCTGCGGGTCTTGATGGCCCAGCGGGGCATGTTCGCCACCTCGGACCTGGTGCCGTTGCTGGCCGAGCGGGGCGTGCATCTGTCCCGCGAGCAGGTGTTCCGGCTGGTGACCCAGGATCCGCAGCGGTTGTCGATGGACACCCTGGTCGCGTTGTGCGACATCCTCGGTGTCGGTCCGAACGACCTGATCGAACCGGTGGTGGTCAGCGCTCAGGTGCCCAAGGCGGCCGAGGCCGGACGCAGTCGGGTGGCTGCCCCGGCGCCGCGACGCGCGACGATCCGCCGTCCCGACCACAGCCGGTAGCCGTGGGCCGCGCACCAGTCGCGGAATGCTACGAGCGGCTGGTTATGCGGCTGGGTCAGCTGGTGTCCGGGCTGGACGGCGCGACCGCGCGTCAGGCGCTGGCCGCGGCGAAGGTCACCCTTCGGGTGACCCGCAGCGTCGAGGCTCACCTGGCCGCGCATCCCGACGCGTTGACCAGCGGGGACAACACCTGCCCACTGCCGCTGGTCCGGCTGATCCACGCCCTGCGGGCGGCGGGCTTGCCGGGCGTGGTCGCCCCGGCTTGCGCCCGCTGCGCCGAGGTCACCGAGCAGCTGAGCGGGGCTCGGCCGGGCGGACGCATCTGCGCCCGGTGCGTGCACCAGACCCGCCCCCACCACGCCTGTATCCAATGTGGACAGCAGGCGCCGACCCAGGCGGTCACCGACAACGGGCCGGTCTGCAGGGACTGCTATCAGACACCCCGCCGGGAATGCGGCGGCTGCGGACGGCTCCGCCCGCTGCGCCGACGCTCCGACGGTGACGCGCCTGACCTGTGCAACGGCTGCTACCTGCGCATCGAACCGCCGGTCACGTGCGGCTACTGCGGCCGGCTGATGCGCTGCCAGAACGACCGGCACGGCCAGCCGCGCTGCCAGAAATGCCGCGCCGCGCCGCGCCGGGACTGCGTGCGCTGCGGGCGGCACCGCCGCGTCCAGGCGCACTGGCCCGACGGGCCGGTCTGCGCCACCTGCTACGGCCGCGCCCGCGAGCACCCCGCCCCGTGCGCCCGCTGCCACCAGACGAGGGTGCTCATCGCATCCGATCCACGCGGCGAGATCTGCCCGGCCTGCGCCGGCATGCCTACCCCGCCCTGTCCCTCGTGCGGACAGCCCGGCATGCCCCACGCCTACGGACCCTGCGCCCGCTGCGTGGCCCTCACCCGGCTACGCGAACGCCTCACCGGCCTCGACGGGCAACCCCACAGCCAACTGCAACCGGTCCTCGACGCATTGACCGGTCTCGCCCTACCCGCGGCCATCGACGGCTGGGTGCGCACCAGCGCCGCCGACCACCTCTCCGCCCTGGCCCGCACCGGCACACCGATCACCCACGAGCTGCTCGACACCCTGCCCGCCGGGCAGGCCGAGCGCTACCTCCGCCACCTGCTCGTCGCCGCCGGTGTGCTGCCCCACCGCGACGACGACCTCGAACGCATCCCAGCCTGGCTCGAACACCAACTCCAGCACCGGCCGACCCACCACGCCGCCCTGGTCCGTCCGTTCGCGCACTGGCAGATCCTGCGCCGCGCCCGCACCCACCGCCGCAAGCCCGGCGCCAGCGCCGGGGCCGCCGAGTTCGCCCGCACCCGCATCCTCATCGCGCTGGACTTCCTCGCCTGGCTCGACCAACACGACCGCACCCTGGCCACCACCACCCAGGCCGACATCGACACCTGGCTGACCACCGGCACCACCAACCGCTACCACCTGCGCACCTTCATTGTCTGGGCCAACCGCCGCCGCCTCGCCCAGAACCTGTCAGTGCCTCACCGCCGCCGCGGTGACCCCGCGACCTTCCTCGACGACGAGCAACGCTGGCAGCTGCTCCACCGCTGCCTGACCGACACCACCATGCCCCTGCCCACCCGCGTCGTCGGCGCGCTGGTCCTGCTGTTCGGCATCCGCCTGTCGCGCATCACCGCTCTACGCACCACTGACATCACCCGCCGGGGCGCCCACACCTACCTGACCCTCGGCGCCGAACCGACCCTGCTACCGGCCAGCCTCGCCGGGCTGATCCACCACCACATCGAGACCCTGCGCCCGGTCACCCCGGTCATCGCCAGCCTCACCAACGACCCGTGGCTGTTCCCCGGCCACATCCCTGGCCGGCACGCCGAAACCAGCCAGTACGGCCAGAAGCTGCGTCGCTACCACATCGCCGTCCGCGCGGCGCACAACAGCGCCCTGATCAGCCTCGCCGCCGACCTACCACCAGCCGTCCTGGCCCACCTACTCGACATCGGCGTCGGCACCGCCGCCGCCTGGGCCAAGTACGCCCAACGCGACTGGACCGACTACCTCGCAGTCCGCGACCAGGACCGGAGGAATACCGCACATGAGGAATAACCACGCTCTACCAGTTGCACGCTGGGCGGTCACGGTCCTGCTGGCCGAGTGCTGGACCGAGCAGGACATCGAGCAGTTGGTACGCCAAGTCGAGTCCGGCGAGATCCCGTGGTCATAACCGTGGACCCGACCACGAGCGAGCCGGCATACCTGGCGGCAGACGCCAAGTGGTCACGGCGAAGCAGCCAAGCTCCCGTCCGCCTGGCAGAGCACCCGGCCATGAGTCTGCTCCGGGATAGCGACGAGCCGATGCACTACAGCTTTTCGAACAGCGATAGGTTGACTACGGTCCCAGAGATCAGAGAATCCGCATCGGATTGAAACTGCGCCAGCGCATGGATCCTGGCGCACGGCTGGACGGCGCGAGCCGGGCTCACGGCAGAGGCGTTCCGGCTACTCGTCCGCAAGGTGGCGCGGGAGGCCGACCGGTACGAGTTCCACTTCACCGGTGCCGACCGGTACTGACACCGGGCAGATCAGGCCGTGAGGAATCGGGTCGGCGTGTCAAGCACTGCGGCTGCACCATCGAGGTCGGACAGGCGGGTGGCCAGTGTTGCGACGGCAAGCCGTGGCGGCAGGGCGACGCTGAATTTTAGGCCGACGAGAGCCTTCTCGCTCACCGCGGGCAGGCATAGACGCTGACTGGCGTCGGCGGTTGCCTCGCGCCAGGCCTCCGGGGTGAGGTCTTCTCGCATGCGGATCTGGTGGTCGTCGAACCGGTGCATCGGGTCGACAAGTTCGCTGAGGGTGGCCGCGAGTGTAGCGTTGGCGCGGAATCCGGCCCAGGTCCACCAGCGCACGTCCCCGGTCGTGTCCCGGACGATGACGTTGCCGCCGGGGTGCACCAGGCTGATCTTCTCTTCGCGCTCCTGGGCCAGACGCTCGGCGGCGCGCCGGGTGAGCTTCACGGGTGGGTCGGTTCCCAGCAGTACCTCGCGCATCGCCCGGGTCAGCTCGTAGCCGAGCCCGGCCCAGCCCAGTGCCAGCCAGCGGGCCCGACCGCCACCGTCGGCGGGCTCGACGAAGCAGCGCCGGCGTCGCCAGTCGATGTAGGTGACGCGCCAACTGCGGCCGGCGAGCAGCAGCCGGCGGTCGCCGTGGACCTCTTCGGTGAGCAGGCTCGGGTCGATCCGGCCCAGCTCGGTCCGTCCTACCAGGACGGTGAACTCGGGCGGCCCGGTGAAGACCGCGGTCATCTCCATGAAGTTGCGCCGGCCGAACCGAAGCTCGGCGGCGGGACCGATGAAGAGCATTCCGCCGTCGCTGTCGAGGTACCCCTGCTCCTGGAGGTGCCGCAGGATGACGTCGGCGCTTCGTCCGAACGGCTCCAGCCCGTTCCACCACTCAGGCCAGAGCTGGTCGCCGACCCGCGTCTCCTGCAGGCACAGCGCGAGGATCTGCTGCGCGACGATGTGTCGTGGCTCGGGTGGCGGGGCAACCGGTTCGACCCAGCCTTGCGACCACAACAGCAGCAGCGCCGCGGCCTGGGTCAGCGACTGGCCGTCGAGTGTGAGGAACAGGCAGTTGCGGGTGGTACCCGGCCGGCGGCCGGTGCGACCCAGCCGCTGCAGAAACGACGCGACGGTCGATGGCGTACCGACCTGGATGACACGGTCGAGGTCTCCGACGTCGATACCGAGCTCCAGCGTGCTGGTGGAGACGATGACGCAGTCGCGCGCCTCCGTGAAGGCCTGCTCGGACCTGCGCCGCTCATCCACCGACAGCGAGGCGTGGGACAGAAACGTGGTGACGCCCTTTCCCCGCAAGGACTGGCCGAGCTCTTCCACGGTCTGCCGGGATTCGCAGAAGACGAGTCGCTTTTCGCCCGCGTGCAGTGCGGCGATGACGGCCGCCGCGTTGGCGATTGAGCCGACATGGTCCAGCTCGATATCGCCCGCCGGTTGCTGCGACACCTGGGCGCCCGCCGGCGCTGCCGAGACCGGCGCGGCCCGTTCAGGCGCGATCACGGCGGCGGTACGCGAACCGGCTCCGGAGCCTTGCAGCCAGGTGAGCAACTGCTCGGGGTTGCCGACAGTGGCGGAGAGTCCGATGCGCTGTACGGGTTGTCCGATGAGGTGGGTGAGGCGTTCCAGGACGGCGAGCAGGTGCCATCCCCGGTCGTCTCCGGCGAAGGCGTGCACCTCGTCGACCACCACCGCGCGCAGGCCCGCGAAGAAGACCCGATGGTCGACGTTGGTGCTCACCAGCATCGACTCCAGCGACTCCGGCGTGGTGAGCAGGATGTCGGGGCGCTCCCAGAGCACCGCGTGGCGGCCGGAGCTGGAGACGTCGCCGTGCCACACCGCGGCGCGCCGGCCGAGCCACCCCGCGTACTGCTCGACCCGGGGCGCAAGGTTGTTGAGCAGGGCCTTGAGCGGACACAGGTAGAGCAGCGAGGTGCCGTTCCACTGCTCGCCGGCCATTCGCGACAGCAGCGGGAAGAGCGCGGCCTCGGTCTTTCCGCCTGCGGTCGGGGCCAGCAGCAGGGCGTCGTCCCCGCGCAGCAGCGGCGGGATGGCGGCTTGCTGCAGAGGGCGCAGGTCGGGCCAGCCGAGGCTGTTGACGATGTGGTGCACCAGCACCGGATCCAGCTCCGCCACGGCCGTCACATCGGCAGGTCGATGTCGTCGGCTGAGGCGGCGTTGGTGGTGTTGGCGGCGTTGCGCTCCACCTCGGTCAGCTCGTCGGAGCGCAGCGTCAGGGCGTAGTGCTGGCGGGGGTTGTAGTCGTCGAACTGGTCGACCCGGTCGAAGACGTCGGAGACGAGCTTCTTCAGGAAGATGCGCGGGGCTACGCCGACCTGACCGCCGAGTCGCCCGGTGACGGCCTGGGCGAGTTCCGCCAGGTACTTGTCGTCCACTGTGGACCTGACTCGTTCGCTGTCGTACAGGTCGCGGACCCGGGTACCCAGCTCGACGAGCGCGTCGATGGTGAAGCCGGGCAGCCGGATCTGCGTGGCCCGCGGGTTGTCCCAACGGGGATCCGAGCCGAAGTCGGTGGCGAGTCGCTGGGCGAGCGGGGCCAGCCGCTGCACTCCCTGCGGACCGTCGTAGAAGGCGGGGGTACCGGTGATGACGAGGAACAGCCCGGGGAAACGTCCGGAGTAGATCTCGTCGACGAGTTGCCGGAGCGCGTTGAGGGCCTTGTCGCGGGCGTCGGAGCGGACCCGTTGCAGCGTTTCGACCTCGTCGAGCACGAGCAGCAGGCCCGGATGGCCGCTGTCGCGCAGCACGGTGAGCAGGCCCTGCAGGAAGCTGAGCGCCGCGAAATGATCCAGATCGCCTCTGACTCCGGACGCCCGGCGGACCGCGGCGGCGACCTGTGGCTGACCACCGAGCCAGGCGGCGAGGCCATCTGCGCCGCGGTGGTCGCCGGCGGCGTTGGCGCTGCGGTAGCCGCGCAGGCCGGCGGCGAAGGCCGGTGTGCTGCGCGAGATGTCCGCCAGTCGTTGTTCCAACAGTTCACCGACTGCGGTGTCGAGTCCGTCGGCATCGGCTTCGGCCACCGATCCGGCCGCCAGGATGTCTTCCTCCAGCGTGAAGATCCAACCGTCGAGGACCGGCCGCAGTGCACTGGGCGGGAACTGTTCGGTGCCCAGTCGCTCGACGAGGCGCCGGTACACCGTCTCCATCCGGTGCAGCGGGGTTTCGGTCTCGGAGATCTGGACCTCCGACGCGGCGAAGCCCCGGCGCTTGGCGCGTTCGGCCAGCCAGCGGGTGACGAAGGTCTTGCCGGCGCCGTACTCGCCGCGGATGGCCTTGAACACGCTGCCGCCGCCAGCCACCCGGTCGAGGTCGTCGTCGAGCGCGGCACTGAACCTGTCGAGTCCGACGGCGAGCGCGTCAAGGCCGTTGACGGGTACGGCGCCCCGGCGCAACGCGTCGATGATGTCGCGCCGGCGGCGGGCGGAGACCTCCGACGGTGGGCTCATCGCCCCTCCAGGCCGAACTGTTCGGTCAGCAGGTCCAGGTCCAGCTTGACGGTGCGGCCGTCCGGGTCGACGGTGAGCACCGCGTACCCCTCGACCTGGAGCAGCTTGCGCAGCGCGGTCACGGTACCGGCGATGCGGTGCGCGGGGACGTCGGCGTGCGCGGCGAGTGTCTCCAGGGTCGCCCGCCCGCCGCCGGCCACCAGTACGCCCAGCAGTGCCGCAACCCGTTCATTGGGGAGTGGGGCCCGGGAGCCGCGGCGTTGGGCGTACACGTCGCTGGCCAGCAGGGCGTCGATCAGGCTCGGCGCAACCACCACAGTGGACGGTGTGGCCGCTTCGGCCGGCGCGAGTTCGAAGAGCGTGTCGACCTCTTCCGGAGGGCGGGTGCGCCGCCCAGGCTGGCTGGACGGCTGCGCGCCACTGGCCGGCACGGGTGCTGACGACGCGACGGGCTCGCGCCACCAGTCGGGGCTGGCGACCGGCGCGCCGGCCCAGCCGGGTACGGCAGCTTCGTCGCCGGCACTGAGCACCAGCAGCGGGATCACCGCCTCGGCCGGGGCTGCGCCGCCGTGGTAGCCCGCTTTTCGGGGACCGTAGCGGAGCTCCTCCCGCCAGGGCAGGACCACGCGGCCGCCGGCCTTGGCGACCCGGCTGCCGCTCACAGCCACCTCGCCGTCACCGGCCGGTTCCGTGGCTGGGCGCCACCGGTTTTCGTGGGTCGCTGTCGTGCGCAGGACACCTTCGGGGCCCCGGTCGATGACGTGTCCATGGTCGGAGACCAGGATGACCACCCGATCCTGGGCGAGGGCAAGCAGATCGCGCACCGGGGCGATGGTGTCGGCCCCCCAGACGATGGTCCCCGGGTCGCTGCGGTCCAGGGCGTCGTCGATCGTGTTGACGACGGCCGCGACCAGTGTGGTCCTCGGGTCCGCCATGGCGGTGAGCACGTCGGCGTCGAACGGGGAGCCGGCGCGGGCGCGCAGTGCGCCCTTGTGCAGCAGTACCGCGCCAGGAAAGCGGTCGGTCAGCGCCTTGACCTCGTCGGCCTGGTGCCCGACGGCGATCCGACCGCTGAAGAGGCTGCAGCGGCTCACTTCGGTGATCGTGGGCAGGGCGGCGAGTACCCCGGTGCGTGCCGCACCCTCCGGCGTGAGCTCCAGCCAGCTGCCCGTACTGGTCAGCGACTCGGCCAACTCCGTTGCCGCGGCCGTACTCATGCCGTCCATTAGCAACAGCAGCACCCGGCGGCCGTGGTCGAGGATGGGGCGGACGAGGCGCTCCAGCAGCTCCTCGACGCGCAGCAGCGCACCGGGCTCGGCCTCGGCGCTGGTGGCCGCTGCGAGCAGCGTGGCGAACTGCTGGTCGTGTCGGGCCCGGCGGGCGTCGACCGCGCGGTACAGCATGTGGTACGCGTCGGCGACCTGCGGATCGGTGTCGCCGGCGAAGACGTCCAACCGGGCCCGGTCGACCCAGCTGTCCTGGCGGACCTGGCGGTGCAGCGCGTCGTACAGGGTGGCCGGCGCAGGAGTGTCCACTGTGCACAGCCAGCGCAGCAGTCGCAGCGCCATGCAAGCCGTCGAGACCCGGTTCGCCTCGGCGGCGCGATGCTCCTCCAGCTTGGCCAAAGCCTCCTGCGCCTTGGCGACCGCTGGGGCGGCGGCCTGCCCGCCACCGGATACCGGCAGGCCGGCGCCAGGCACGGCGAGGCGCACCGCTGCGGCGAAGGCGCGCAGTCGGTGGGTGAAGCCGTTGGGCAGGAGCGCGGAGGCGCCGAGCAGCGTGGTGACGTCGATGTCGGCGGCGATGGTTTCGGCGCGGTGCAGGGCACGCCGGGCCTCGCGCCTGCCGTCGGCGTCGGTGTCCGCGGTGCGGTCCACCCATGCCTCGGCCGCCGCGTTGAACGCCAGCGCCTGAGCCGCGGTCAGCCGCGCGCCACCGAAGCGCGGTTCCAGGCGGGTGCGGGCGACGGCGATCTCGGTCCCGGGGCTCTCGCTGATGGCGGGCCAGAGGACGCCGGCCAGCAGGCCCAGCGGGATGGCGTCCACCCCGTGCCCGGCCCGTACCGCCGCCATGACGGCGACAGCGGCTGGGCCGGCGAGGCCGACCAGGTATTCGGTGACTCCGTTGACCACGGGCGCCGGCAGGCCGGTGAAGCGGAGCAGGGCAGGCGCGTCGGTGGTCCATTGCAGGAGACCCGCGATGTCGATCTGCGCGCGGGACAGGCCGAGCAGCTGTGCGGCGAGGCAGCGCAGTGCGTGGTCGCGGGTGAGGACGGTGCCGGGCGGTGTCGGCCACCCGTCGGGCGGCGGGTAGTCGCTGAGCGCGTCACAGACCCAGCGCCCGGCACCGACCAGGGTCGGGTCGAGGTCGGCGACGGCGAACATCTGCCGGACCAGTTCCCACGGGTCGACGCTGCGCACGGTGTGCCGGCTCACCTGCGCCAGCAACGCGTCACCCAGCTCGGCGTCGGTGAGCTCGGTGAGCAGCACCAGTTTCTCGGTCTCCGGGCGGTCATGCAGTGCGGCGCGGGCAGCCAACGGGGTGGGGCAGGCGACGACCCGGACGGTGGTGCCGCCGATCGTGATCAAAGGGTCGTCCGTCCACTCTGGACGGGTCCGCAACGCGATAGCGGCGGGGCTGTGCGGCTCGGCGGAGGGGTCGGCCGGGTCCGCCAGCTCGGTCAGCCAGGCCTCGATCTTGCGACGGATCGCGGTGGGCTGGACTGTGGTCACCGCACCTCCCAGGTCACCGTGAGCCGGTGACCCGCAGCCACCTCGGAGCGGATCTCCTCCGCGACCGCTTCCCAGCCGGCACCGTCGGTGATCTCCCGACTCATGCTCCGCCTGACCGTCGCGTCGGAGGCCGCGCCGCCGACTTCGGCGGCGGCAGCACCGGCTCGGCCGCCACTGTCGACAATGGAGCCCTGGGCTGCCAGCAGGGCGGCCGATGCGTCAGTGGCCGTCCTCAGCGCGGCCGTCAGGTCGGCCGCGTGCTGGTCATGCCCCGCGGCCACCCGGAGCTTTTCGATGATCACTCGGGCCCGCTCGTCGACCTCCGCACGGGACGCCACCGCGTCGATCAGCGGCCACTGGGCGTTGGCCAGCGCCGAGACGACGGGAGCAGCCTGCTTGAAGGCGGCACCCGCGGCCTGGTCGTCGATATCGCCGAGGTCGGCCCGGGCCACCAGCTCGACGAGTACGACATCGTCGGTCTCGCCCGCGACCGAGGCGAGGAGTTTGGCCACCCGACGGGTGGTGGCGAGCCGGCCGCTGGTCGCCTCCACGTCGAGCCCGAGCACCTCCGCGTGCTGGCACAGTGACTGGACCAGTTCGGCGGTCACCGGTGCGTACTTCGTGGCGACGCCGCGCATCGTGCCGGCCAGCTCGCCGAGGTTGGCCGGACTGCGCCACAGCGGGAGCACCTCGCCGAAGAGGGGCTGGCCGCGCCGGACCGCGTCTTTCCACGCCTGCTCGTCGGGCATGGGCGGGTGACGCAGCTCCAGATGGTCGAGGACCCCCAGCACCGAGGCGACCTCAACCTTGCTCTCGTGCTCGTACCACGCGAGCTGCTGCTCCAGCGCGAAGACTGCAATGATCAGACTCTGCAGCTCGCGGTCGAACCCGCGGGCCTGCGGCTTCTCCAGCAGGTCGCGCAGCAGATGGACCGGGAAACGGTCGGTCTTGCCCTGCTGCGCCGCGCCCTGCAGTAGGTGTTGGCTCCACCAGCAGGTGCTCGTGGTCAGCACATACCGGTGCTCGGCCAGCTCGCCCAGGCGCAGGTGGTTGCAGACGCGTTGGATCGTCTTCTGGTCGGCCGTTTCGACAGTGACGCCGCGGGTCGGGTCGGCCGCCGCCCGCTGGGCGCATTGCAACACCTTGGCCAGCTCGCCCCGGGTGATCGGCCGTTCGTCGTCGGGCAGGGCCGGCCGACCCGGGTACGCCCAGGCGAGCAGCTCGCCGGTGAGGTGCTCGAAGGCGGCCCTGAGGGTGCCGCCACGCGGGTCGCCGATGCGTACCCCCTCAGCGAGGGTGTGCAGCACCCCGATGCTGTCTTCCTCCACATCGGACGGTTCCGGTTTGGCCGCACCGTAGGCCTGTTTGAGCGCCTGCAACAGGGATGAGCGCAGGTGCTGCTGGCGCTGCTGGAGGTAGATCTTGCCCTGCTGACGGTCGGCGACCGACCAGTCCGCGGCGAGCATGCTCAGCCGGTCGCCGGTGCCGCCGGTACCCAGCAGATAGTTGGTCTTCGCCAACAGCGCCACCCGGGCCATGCTGTCGTCGGTGAGGAAGAAGGGCAGCCAGAAGACGGTGCGCGGGCCAAGGGCCAGCTGCTCGATGCGGGCGAAGTCCTCGTTGCGCCGGTGACCCGGGTCGAACGGGTAGTCGATGATGATGCGCCAGGTGTCACCGGTGGCGAGCAGTGCCGACTCCGGCATGGTGTCCGGGTCGCGGACGTTGCCGAATCGTACCTGCACGAAATGCTGCCGGCCACGCCACGGGCGGGGGTGTTGCAGCTCGCCGAAGGTACCGTCGGGGCTGGCCAGTCCCAGCTCGGCGCAGACCAGCTCGCGGACCAGTTGCTGCAGCACCCCGGTGGCGGTTTCGTTGTGGGGTACCAGGTCCAGCAGTTTGTCGTAGTCGACCGCGGAGAGCGTGAGCGAGATGACCGGGTCGGGCCCGTCGGAGAGGTGCAGTTCGCCGGCGTCATCGGCGAGCCGGCGCAGCCGGTCCAGCACAATCTGGTTCTCGTACCCGACGATCGGCGAGGTGATCGAGCCGAAGTTCAGCGCGTGCAGCTTCGCCGCGGTGAGGTTGTGCAGCGCCGGTACCTCGGGGACCAGCGCCCCCAGCAGCAGCGTCTTGACGAGCTTGTCGTCGACCTGGAACTGCTCGTGCCCGGCCGCCTGCGCCTCGGCGATGCCGTGCCGGGACAGCAGCAGCGGCCTGAGCTTGTGCAGGTACGTCTCCCGGGCGGCCTGGAACAGCTGCTTGAGCTTGGGCCGGTCAGGCAGCTCGCCGTGCAGCACCAGCGGGTCGAAGAGCGCCGCCACCCCGATGAGGTCGTTGACCTGCAAGGTGTCGCGGCGCGACACGAGCAGCTCGGTCATCACCTTCAGCGCGGTGCGCTCGCGTTGTAACGCCTGCGACAGGGCGACCAGGGTGGCGACCAGAGCGGGGGAGAACGGGTACAGCTGGCGGAAGGCGGCCGCGTCCGAACCGATACCGGCGTCGCCGTACTGGGCGCCCAGCAGCAGGGTGTCCCACACCTCGCGGTTGCCGCGGACCGCCGCGAAGGCCCTGTCGATGACGGCCCGTGCCGCCTCGTCGTGGGGTTTGAGTAGTCGCTTTTCGGTGATCTCCGGCAGGTTGGTGTCGGCGAGCACGATCTGGCCGAGCCTGCCCTGAACGCTGCGCGTCACGTGCGCCAGCGCCTCACGCTCGGTGCCGCCCACCTGCGGCCCGAGAAACTCCTCCAGGTTGCGCTGCCGGGCCACGAACGACACCAGCGGCAGCGGTCGGGCCGCGTCGGAGGATTCGACGAGCTTGTTGAGCTTGGCGCCCTCGGTGTTGACGAAGGTGTGGTCGCTGATCTTCGTGGAGAGCCAGAGCACCAACTCGTCGAGGAAGAGCACCGCCGCGTCGTAGCCCAGCTCCTTTGCGTGCCGGGTGATCACCGCCAGGCCGGTGTCCAGGTCGAGGTACTCCCCGCTGCGTACGGCGTGGCGGTAGAACGTGGTGGTGAGCGCACTGACCAGGCTGTCGCGCCCGGCGGTGCCCGGCGCCTCGGCAGCCGCTGTCGCGTAGGTCTGCGGAGTCCAGCCGGCCGCGCGGGCGATCAGCGAAGCCAGGTTTCCGCCGCTCGCTGTTCCGACGCCCGCGTTGGCGCCGTCGCCGGGAGCGCCGCCGGCTTCGCCAAGGGCGGCGAAGAACTCGTCGTCGCCCATCCGCTCCCGCAGCTTCGCCGCGTCGGCCAACAGGCCGTCGGAGCGGTGCACGGCCGGAGCCGGCGCCTCGGGATGCGCGGCGGTGATCTGGTTGAGGTACCCCTCCAGGATGGCCTGCTCCACCGACTGCGCGTCGAGCATGTGAAAGGTCAGGGTGAGGATCTTCTTGCCGCGAAGCCAGGGGTCGGCCGCGGCGACCGGCTCGGCCAGGCCCCGGACCGCCCGCGCCTCCGGATTGTGTTTGAGGATCTCCCGCAGGACCGCCATGAAGTGCGACTTGCCGGAGCCGAAGGAGCCGTGCAGGAACATTGCCTGCGACCGTCCACTGGAGACAGCATGCCCGATGCGGCCGAGGGCGTCGGTGAAGTTGTGCCGGAGCTGGTCGGTGACCACGTAGCGGCGCAGGTCGGCACCTTCGGAGGCGCGCACCACGAAGTCGGCGTCGCCGATCGAGGTCGGGATGTCGATCAGGTCCCGGAGCAGCGTCATGCAGCTTCCACCTGTCAGGTCGTGTCGTTCCGGCCGCGCGGCGCCGGGCGTCGTCCATTCAGGATATGGCGTGCCGCGATGACCGGAATGACCGACATCCGGCGCAGGAGGCGGAGCTACTCGCCTTCGGGTGCCCGGGCGCGCAGTGCCTCGGCGGCCTGCTTGAGCACCGGCAGGTGGTCGCGGCGGAAACGTACCGGTGCCGACGGTGACGCGGTCGGTCGGGCGGCGGCAAGCGACAGCGACAGGTCAAAGGGGTGCTGGCTGCCGCCACCCAGCCCGGCCAGGGCCAAAGGGGGGTCAAGTGATCGTAGGCGGTGAGGGATCAGAGCCGGCGAAACCGCCGCCGATGATTTCGAGCGTGCAGTCGAGCCATTCACGACCGCGCAGTTGCACAACCTGATCAGGCTACCGTCCATGTGTGGGTAGTGCCGGAATCCGGGAGTCCGGCGACGCGTCCCACGGCGCATACAAGACACCCCAGTCGCCGCCCAGTAGGACCCCCGCCGGCGCCGCGGCCAGCGAAGGCTGTTTCGCGGCCGCGGAAGCGAAGCTCTGGGTGCTAGTGCATCGACGAAGCGAGCTTGACGGTCCGGCGTTTGAAGGGCACCGGGCCGCCTTCCAGGTGGTACAGCGCTAGGACGTTAAGGTCGTGGCGCTCGAGGGATCCGGTGGCCTCGACGACGCCGTTCTTCGCGTCCGAGGTCAGAGTGATGATCATTTCGGCGTCGGCGGAGACGACGAGTCCGGGGCTGCGGGTGGCGAAGATGTACTGCCGGCTGCCTCGGAGGTCGCGAAGCTTGGCCACGAGGTATTCCTCGATCCATGGTGCGTGGAGTGCGTCCTCGGGCTAGTCATGTGTCCCCGAGCGTTCTGGATGAGGACGTAGAGGCCGGTTGGCGTCATTGACGATGGTCCTGGTCCCACTGTGGAGTGGCAGCAGGCCGTGGCGATTTGGCTCGAGGCGTGGTCAAGACTGCATTGATCTACAAGTGCGGGGCCGCCTCTCACTGACATTGATCATGACGACTTCCGGAAGCGGCGTCGGAACTCGCGAACGCGCATGGTGTCCGTTCCCGCGAGCAAGCCAGTCAGCTCTGGTTAGAGCGTCAGCACGTCGACCCCGAGGCCGGTGTACCGGTCCGCGTCGACGGTCAGGACCGGAAGCCCGGTGGTCAGCGCGTGAGCCGCGGCGTGGGTCGCAGGCCAGCCCAATCCAGGGCGGAACGCGCGCAGCGCGTCGAGGTGACTGGTGCGGGTCAGCCCGCAGACGTCGATCGCGGCGGGCGGGGCAGCGGCGAGGATATCGGCCAGGTGATCGAAGAGAACTGGGCGTACCAACGCGGCCGCGGTCAGGCAGAACGCCGGGACCTCAAGCGCCGGACCGCCGTCGATCGCGCCGTGCAGCAGCCGGGACAGCTCCCGACGGTGATGCTCGCTGCCGGTACCGGCCAGGCCGGCGATCAGCGCGAGGTCATCGAGAACGTAGCCGCTCACGCCGCGGCGGTCGACCGGTGGGCGTCGATGGCCGCCTGGCCGAGCGCCGCCACCGGGTCGCGCTCGTCGTCGCCCGAGCGCAGCCGTTCGGCGACGCTGTCCAACCGCGCGGCCACGCTGGCCGGTGCCGGATAGGCGCCGGTGGTGTCGCGAACCCAGGCAAGCGCCGCGGCATGAGCGTGCAGGACCGCCACGGCCCGGTCCGCGGCCTGGTCCGGCTGTCCGAGTAGATCGTCGACCAGCGCGTGCGCGCGGGCCCGGTCATCAGCGGCGGTCATGGATACGGATCGTACGCGCGGGCGCCGACAATTTGGAGCCAGCCCCGCTGGCTCGCGGCAACGTCACCAACCGCTGGCACCGGAGAGGCTCCGCCTGGCCCGCGGAAGCGCTGTCGTGCCGATGTGCATGCACGGGGGCTCGCCGACTCAGCTCACCCTTCGGTCGCGACTGCCGCGATGGCGGCGTGTGGCCGATGGGTGCCGTCGCTGGGCCGCTGCAGGCGCTCCACTTCCGCGAAGCCAGCCCGCGCCAGTCGCTCGGAGAACTCGTCAACGGGCCAGCGATAGGCGGTCACGACCTTGTGGTCGAAGGCCGCGACCTCGTCACCTACGAAGATGGCAACCACTAACGTTCCGGCCGGGGCCATTGCTCGCCGGAACTCAGCGAGCACGCCGTCAAGATCTTGCGGCGGTAGATGGATCAACGAGCCCCAGGCCAGGATGCTGGCGACGGAGTGGTTGGCAACGGCGAGATTATCGAACGACCCGAGTTGGTAGCTACCGCTTGGGTGGGCTGCCTGCGCGTGGGCGATGAACTCGGGCACCATGTCGATTCCCGTTGCGTCGACGCCCAGCGAGCGAAGGTAGTCGGTGATATGGCCAGGCCCACAGCCCAGATCGAGTACCGTGCCAGGTCGGCCCGCCAGATGCCGCCCGATGAAGGCGAGGTCGTCGGCGTGTACCTGCTGGCTTGCTCCGAACAGCTCGATGTAGAGCTCCGCGACGGACGCATATGCCTGCTGGACCTGCGCCAAGTTCACCACGCGACAATATGGGCTCTCGGATTGGCAGAGCAGGGCGGGGCCAGCGGGGGACGCGTCGATGCTCGCGGTGCCCGCATCCGGCGAGCCGATGGCAAGCTCAGATGAGCACATCTGCCGCGAGTTGCGCGTTCATGAGCGAGCGAGAGCCACGACTTGGCCGGAATGTCTGCCTTCTGGACTGAACCTTTACCGTAGTCATGGAGCGAAAAAAGGCAGACAATTTTCCACCCGGAACGGTCTTGGTTCAGCCGTCGTCCGGCTTGGAGCCGACGGCCGCCGACGTGGCCGCCGCCCGTGCGGAGCTGGCCCAACGCGGCGACCGGAGCAGGCAGGTCTGGTATGTCCTGGGCTGCCTGGAAGCCGCCCTGGACATCGTCACCGACCCGCGCTACGGCGCCGACACCGGCGCCATCGCCTGCCGACAGGCGCAGGCCTTCCTGTGGGCCCTCGACGCCCGCCCGTCGGCCCCCACCGACGCCGCCCCGGCGGACCTGGGTACGGCCAGCGCCGGGCACGGGCGGGTGGTCGCATGAAACACCACCCGGGTAGCGCGCAACAGCAGCGCCGTGGCTGTGGCCACGATTGCGGCGTGGTCGTCGTGGAGCCATATGGTCCACGTCGCCTTGCGCTTCGGTGAACGGCCCGAGGTGGCCTACGTCCTACCGATATCTGTCGATGGGATGCTGATCGTGGCGTCTGCCGTCATGGTCGACGATAAGCGCGCCGGGCGCAGCGTGCGCTGGTCGGCCCGGATCGCGTTCATCGTGGGCGTGGCCGCCAGCGTGGCCGCGAACATCGCCGCGGCCCACCCGACGGCCGGTGCCCGGGTGGTGGCCGGCTGGCCCGCCGTGGCCCTGCTGCTCGTCGTGGAAATGCTGTCACGGTCCGGGCGGACAACCGACCCGCGCGGCCGGACCTCACCGGACCGGCCGGCACGTCCGGCCACCGCGGGCCGCGCGCCGGGTACGGCCGTCCGGTCGCGGCGGATTCCGGGCCGGCCCTCGCGCCGTCCGGCGGGCCAGACCGCGGTGGCCGTGGCGAAAGTCCGCGCCGAACGCCCGGACGCCAGCGTGCCGGACATCGCCTCCGCGGTGGGCCTGTCCGAACGCCACGTCCGCCGGCTCGTCGCCGCCGCAACGTAGAAAGCTACATTGACGCGTGTGCACGACGGTTCCCCGGACGCTTCGCGACAACCCGGCAAGGGCGATGGGACGCCCGGAGAGAGCCAGCCACGACCCGGTCAGCTTGGGCGCGGCGGACCGTGCTGGCTGAGCAGGTCGTGGTGGTTGGCGGCGTCTGCGCTGTGGGGTTCGGCGTGCACGACGGCGGAGGTGAGGCGGGGTACGGCGTGGATGAGGTGGTGTTCGGCGTCGTGGGCGATGGCGTGGGCGTGCACGACGGTGGTGTCGTCGGCGACGGCGATCTCGCACTCGGCGTGCAGCTGGTGACCGATCCAACGCAGCCGTACCGCCCCGACGTCGAGAACCCCGGGAGTGTGGCGCAGGGTCGCCTCGACCCGGTCGACCAGGGCCGGGTCGACGGCGTCCATCAGCCGCCGGTACACCTCGCGGGCGGCGTCTTTGAGGACCAGCAGGATCGCCGCGGTGATGGCCAGGCCCACCACCGGGTCGGCCCAGCGCCAGCCGAGGGCCACCCCGCCCGCGCCGAGCAGCACGGCCAGGGAGGTGAACCCGTCGGTGCGGGCGTGCAGCCCGTCGGCGACCAGCGCCGCCGACCCGATCCGCCGCCCGACGGTGATGCGGTACCGGGCGACGATCTCGTTGCCGGCGAACCCGACCAGCGCCGCACCGGCCACCGCCCACAGGTGCGACACCGGCTGCGGGTGCAGCAGCCGGCGTACCGCGGTGTAGCCGGCCAGCGCCGAGGACGCGGTGATCGCCGCGACGATCGCGATACCGGCAAGGTCTTCGGCCCGGCCGTAGCCGTAGGTGTAGGCGCGGGTGGCCGCCCGCCGGCCCACCAGTAACG
>Ga0209515_10002620_pt1 | contig 27305 bp, 33 predicted proteins | sample Subgroupgradi54m_FD_187454 | JGI IMG/M metagenome (GOLD analysis project Ga0209515, IMG submission 187454) | Subsurface groundwater microbial communities from S. Glens Falls, New York, USA - GMW60B uncontaminated upgradient, 5.4 m (SPAdes)... ... | reverse complement strand
GGAACCAACATTCGTGAAATGATGGCAATGGGAAAAAACTGGATGGAATTTGTGCCAGAGGGAACTAAAAAAGTACTATTAAAAATAGACGCAGAAAGACGACTCTCAAAAATTCTTTAATTATAAAGTCAATCAATATTGATGATATTTTTACTTAACTTTCAGAATTAAACACAATCCATAAGCAAAGGAGTTTATCGACAAAGAGTAAAAAAGGAATCCCCCCCTCCCACGAATAAAAACTCCCGCTGTCTAGGTAATATCGAACGTTATGATTTGTTGGAAAGTAGTTAATTATTACGAAAGTAATGATGTTGTAAATGGTTGTCTAATGTGTTGGCTGTTCTGTGATCAGGATTTTGGTGTTAGTTTCTTCTTTCTATGCATTGCTACTGCAATAATGACGCCAATAATGACCGCGGCTATTATCACAAGAATCGTAATACCGCCACCAGCAATGGGCGGTTGGTATGATTGTTCTGCGGCATTTGCTTGTGAAAGAAGTGATTGCGCTTGGTTCAAATCATTGACTGCTGACTGGAATTGTCCTTGATTCGCTAAAGTTGAAGCTTGTGAAACAAGAGATTGTGCCTGCCCCAAATCACTAATTGCTGTTGGACTCTTGTAATTGGAATTTTGTGCTTGATTAATTGATTGAGCTACACTAGATGCTGTATTTTGATAAACTTTCTCATATGCATCGTGGATATACAAATATCCTGAACTTATTGTCACAGTTCCAAGCAAAAATCCTTGATCCACCCAAAATACGTCGTAGCTGTGTTGTCCGACACTTGCACTTGCAGGGACGTTAAATGGTATACTAAATTGGTAACTTTGTCCTGTTGCGATGCATGGAGTAGAAGATGACATAAATGCTGAACCCTGTCCTAACCAATCAAATTGTAGGGCAAACTGCTTCGTACAAATTTGGTATGGATGGCTGTTGTATAATGTTGCGGTCAAAGTACCGCTATCACCTTGATAATATGTATTGGAGTCCCAATTCACTGAACTAGCCGTTTGCGCATATGCATTCAACGACAATCCGATCATTAGTCCACCAACTACACACGATAATGCAAGAAGGACTATCTTTTTCATAGATTAGATAAAATTAGATGTACTCTTTCTTAAAGTAATTCAATTAAACCTCTATACTGTTGGTTTTTAAAAAACAATTTTGGGAACAAAACACAATGATGAGAAGATGAATGATTCTATGCCTATTTCGTTGAATTATTTTAGGAAATAATTTATGGGTTACAGACATATGACATCTGAAGATCCACATTCTTTGTTGAAACTACTGAATATGTATTTGAAAGCACTACATCGTAATTCCCTGAATTCAAATTAAGAACAAAACTTCCCGATGCTATCTTTCCACTCTCATAGTATGCGGTGAAAGCACTGCCATTTTGATATTTTTGGAAATTACTCTGATCAAAAACAAACACCATGATATTATCTCCTAGTCCAGCATGAGCAGAAAACGCTCCGTTAACCGTAGCTGAACATCCTATACTAAATGGATGATATAGATACGTACTCGGACTGACCTTGTAAGTTGTATTTACTATTGTGATACTAGATGTTGGCACAGAACTACCGCCAACAATAATTTGTCCTGTCATCCATGGATGAATTTGACAATAATAGTTGGATGTTCCAACATCTGCACTTGATAATGTGTAAATAAAGTATTTATCTGGTGCAATCAAACCACTGTTAAAGAGTGTACCAGTTCTGTTGTCTGATGGATGACCGCTTGTTACAGTATGACTGGCAGTATCAGCGTTGAACCATGTGATTGATTGACCAGCGTTTGCGTAGAACGTATTTGGTGAGAAACAATTCTGTGCGGTTACACAATCCTGATTTGCTGAAGAACCGCGCGTTATAGTTACATCAATACCTGAAGGTTGAGAAGGACTGGTCTGTTGCGGAGTAGTGTAGGTAAATTGGAATTGTACTGTAGCTTTATCCGAACCATATTGTGCAACTACAGTATACGTTCCTGATTGTGTCCATAAAGATCCACCCGCAACGAATGTTGTTGAAAAATCACCATTTGATGATAGACCAATTTGTGAGATCAGAACGTAGTTTTGATCAGGATTGCGAACTGCAAGAGATACTAGAGTATTGGGAGTTGGATTTCTAATATGACCCCCTACCATGATTGTATCACCCCTTTTGTAAATGGAAGTATCAGTAGACACTGTTATTGGAATGGGTTGTGTTTGTTGTGGGTTTGGTGTAGATTGTGTGGGTGTTTGTTGTGAAGATTGAGACCATTTTATTCCATCTGGTGGGACGGTATAATGTATTATGAGATAAAACATTGCTGGTTTTCCTGAACTATCTGTATATGGTGTTGCTATTGAGCTGTCTTGTTCAGGATAAGAAGATGGTGTTGTTAATGGTATTTCTCCTATGTTATATTGATTATAAAATATCAAATCAAGATTTTTGTGCACTGGTAGTATCATATTACTAATTAGATTTTTGGTATTGCCATAACTTTCACTTTCAAACCTGTCTCCGCCTGATGCTATATGGTCGCCATGTGCAAATGAAAACTCAGGACCAGAAAAGTTTGCAGGGCTTGTTAAATCAACAAAGTCTCCATACCATGAATCCTGCCCATTAGCATCGAGACTATGAAATATACAAAATTTATAAATATCTCCAGGATTATAATCCTCTATTGTTTTACCATTAACAGATAACAACGGCTCTATAAAACCAGAATGCCCAAAATTATCTGTATTATAAACAAAGTGTAGAGCTTGTTTTGGGTCACCAGTATTCGTATAAACAAATCCTAGCTGAATAAAGTCACCTGTATTGGTATAAACATAAACCCAATGAGTAAGAAATTTTCCTGTTTCTATTATATCAGACGGCATAGGTATTGTCATACATAGCGCAGTATCCTTTTGATTTGTGATAAAAGCGGTTCCTTTTTGCCAAATCCATAAATGAACGAAGGAGTCTTGTGCATAAACTGAGGTTTGTGAGGGTTGGGTAGGTGATCTAATTATGGCGGAACCAGTAACTGTTTGGTCTTTTACAAACTCAAACGATACTTGGATAGTATCATTGGCTAATGTATCAATCAGTCCATCAGTAGGACCTATTCCACTTGTAATGCCAGAAACATTTCCAGTTCCATCAAGAGTAACTTTTCCTGTAAAGATCCCTGTGTTGGTCCCTGTCTCAACAAGTTTGTATTGTGATATGATATGTCCACTTGTTGAAACAGAAACATCTATTGTATCTATCGAGTTTGGATCATAATTAAAAGCTGGTGCTATAACTGTGATATTGACTACATCAGTCCAAGTGTAGACTTTTTTATCTAGTTCCACCGTAGCACCACCATAAGCAGGCTGCGGTTGTATTCCAAAAGAAATACTTGCTAACGCCACTATCAAAACAAGACCGAGAATTATTTTTATCGTAGATAAAACAAAGTGACAGTTTTAGATAAACTAGATCAATCTCCAACAAATCATAACGTGATCATAACGCTAGTTATGACACCTTTTCGTTATCTGGGAGGGGGGGATTGCATTTTTATCGACAAAGAGTAAAAAGGGTAAGATTGGTCGGAACGCGTTTCTTTAATACAAAGTTCAAATAATGTGAATTTATTGTATTGTAATTATTGTGGAAAAGAATTACCTTCTCCTGATGCTGACATCTGTACTCAATGTGGAAAGCTCGTAATCAAAAAAGCATCACAAACAAGCCCTGAAATATATTCTGGATCTGAAGGAAGATTGTCCCGAGCTTGGTATTTGTTGCCTATTTTCTTCGGAATAATAGGCGGAGTAATTTCATATTTTGTGTTAAAAAATAAAGATAGTAAGTTAGCAAAGAATTGCTTGTGGATTGGAATTATAATTACAGTTATTTCTATTGGAGTAGCTTTGGCAAGTACAGTTGTACAAAGTGCACTTAATGTCGACAATCCACTCAAACAGTGTATAAACAATAAAGAAACACATTACAAAATTTCAGCAACTTTAGAAATAACCATAGATGGAAAAAAACAGGAAATTCCAGCTAATGTAGGATTTTCACAGGGTTGTCAGAGAGCTCTTTATACACTTTCAAACAATGGAGTGATTTATGCAGAGTGGACAAAAAAATATCCCTTCGAAGTAGGCCACTTTTTATGGATATGGAATTTTCCTCTGCGTGATATGGATGAAACTAAATCAAGAGTACTTGTAAATGGAGTAGAGTCACCAGACTTTATACATACACCACTTGAACAGGGAGCTCATTACAAGGTAGAATTTATTTCAAAAGCAAGATAAAACTTGGAATAAGAAAGTTTATTCAAGATCGTGTCGCATTTTCTTCTTACAGTTCGGGCATATTGGACCCCAATAGTTCACTTTGTTGTTGATTATCTTATGACATGATATACAATAGTAAATTGCCATTTGTATGAATCCTAGCTTGCCTTGATTATTCCTGTACTGACAAGATACTGTATTCCTTTCAAAAACTCAGCATCAGATATCTGATCATTAGCCCACCATCCAGCGTTATTCTTAATCCATGATGGAATCTGCTGCGATTGTGCAGTGCCTTGTTGGGTTTGAGATACCTTGACAATTCCTTGCTGTATTAGATACTGCATTCCCTTCACAAAATCCCCGTCTCCGACAGAGCCTTCTGACCACCACTTTGCATTATTTTTAACCCATGATGGAATACTGGTAGGTTCTGTATTTGGCTGTGTAGGACTAGGTTGTGTTGGAGTATTACCTTTTTCAATATTGAACGCACTATAAAACACACTACCTGCCCCATAATCTAATACAAGACCATATCGGCCTACCGTTTGATATTTTTCTGGGTCTAGTGTCACAGAAAATGAATTACTATATGGTATGTTGATAAAAAAGTGATCTGTTTCCTTATCGTCAGGTCCAAAAATATCGATCGTTATTTGGCTCTGAAGGCCATAGCCAAGCGGTCCACATAGAATTATTGGTTCTCCAATTTTGTAGGTAGGGTGTTTAAATCGAAGATCAAAGCATTTATCATTTGTATTAGCTGGTGGCGGGGTTGTTGTTGTGGGAGGAGTTTGATTTTGTTTTGCTGTATCAATTGCTTCAATATTATATAGAGTATAACTTGAACCTGCATTAGAATTTAATACACCAAAACCAGAATCAGTATATCTCTGTATAACTGCATTAACATCGTATTTTGTTATACCCATTTTTTGCGAATCATCATAAGTAGGATGACACCCATTCATTATACTTAATTGTGTATAAAATGTGTCACACATACCATTAGGTTCTATTCCACCTCCTTGAAGATGATTTAAACCAAACGTATGTCCTAATTCATGTTCAGCGATTACAACTAGATAGTCTTTTGTGTAATATGTGAAATTCTGGTAAGTTCCCTCTCCATAACCAACGGTAATAACATTAAATGTTCTCCATATATTCACTGGGAATGTAATTCCAGCCGCATCTTCAAAGGCAGGAATTGCAGCATATAATACTATTACATCACAATAATAATGATCTAAACTTTGCCTAACGTCTGACATGGTAATTATATTCATGTTGAATTTATGAGAGTTTGTAGCTGAGTTTAATTTATCTTGCCACTCATTTACTGCTGTGATTGTTGTTTCTGTCAAACCCAACTGAGTGTAATTAATATTTGAATATACGGTCACAACCCCTGAATCAGATACATAATATGGTGAGGTTACAATGCAGACATTTGGATTATTATTACGAATCCACAATTCATTGTTTAGATAAGGGATTGTATATTGTGAAGGGATTTCTGGTGGTGGAATTACTGCTTGTGGATGTAATGTTGCATAGACTGGGTTAAATAATAATGGTATTACAGCTATTAGGAATAGTAGATATTTCATGTTCGGTTACCCGCTTGAGAAATTGTTAATGATGGGTATAGAAAAAATCCCCTTCCGTTATAACTTTCTTTTAAAGACATATTCACTTACTAGCATTTTGAATTAATGTTAGCCATTTATTATCACCTGCATAACATGTACATGATTTTGTTTCAAGATTTACATTTGTTATCATGGCGTAGAATCCTGCACTTTTTTATTTTTTGAATTTGTAATGGTTTTCTTTTCTTTACGTTCTTTAATTTCATTAATAATTAGACATAAAGCACAAAGCATGATACCACCCAAAAAATTTAGAAGCGAACCAGTAAAGATACCAAATACAGCTTCTATTGCACCTATGATCATCAGAATAGCACAAAATACGAATAGCTTTTTGCTCATTTTTTACCAAATAATTTCTTTGTTCCTTGCAAGGTCTCCTTGCGTTTCATTATACCCTTTAGTATCCTCTGGGCATCAAGGCTCCAAACATCATGTGAAAAGAAATTATGTAGAGTTATTTTATCCCGAGCATCATCATCCTGACGAATGTATAATGTCCTATCAAAGAAATCTTCTAGGATCTCGTTTGTAATTTCTAATAATTTTTTATTTGTCTCCAAGTCTTCAAAATATGGATCGAGTAAAGACGGATCCTCTTTGAAATCTGCATGACCACCAATTACATGTTCTTGTAAAGCTTTGAAATATGTAGTTACAAATAGTAGTCTCGCATATTTTTTTTCTGGCATGTTTGATTTAGAACTTCCATAATTGAATGCCTTTTCAGAGTATGACTTGACAAGATAGGGATAAAGTAACAGTCTATAATCATCTCGTAATCCATCCTCATTGAAGATTTTCTCATATCCTGCTCCTCCTGGCATGTATTTACTGATGCTGCCATATGGTTTTGCAGGGTTTTGTTCAATAACAGCTGCCATAGCCTGGATTGCATCATGGGCTGGGATCCTTCTTTCATGATCATCGGGCAGATATTGATCGAATATTTCATGACCTTTGTAGAAATCTCTTTCCTTGTCACTCATAGCCTCCCAAGAACCAGCTTGTTGTTCGTAAAAATATCCTAGTTTGGTTTTCAGTTGTGCATATATAGAATCATGGAACCTCTCAAGCGATATTAGATCCCTTCCTTTGACAGCATTTTGAGAATTTCTGTATCTAGTTATATTATTTCGTGTTGTCGTGACATTTTCAGTGATTATTGTTAACTGAATATTTCCTTGAACGTTTGGATCTCCCTTTACCACATCAGCAATTGCAGTAGAGGTTTGGGCACCGTTTACGATCTGTGGTTCAATTAGTCTAATTTTATTGTCCTTTAATTCTTCGAAGCCTTTTACCACTATAGTTACTCCATTGTTGTAATAGAAAACTTCTTCAGGTTCTTTAAGTAATGATTTTCGTAGTTGCTTATTTACTTTTGTTTTAACTGGCAAAAATTTTCGTATGTTTGATTCAAAGATGAATTTCCTGGTTCTAAGTACGAGCCTACCGATTTCATTAAGAGAAATGACACCAATTATGGTGTTGCCATACTTTACATAACCATTTTCAAGTTTTATTTCTTCAATCTTGTTTTCTGCAGGTTCTGATATTTCGTTCCATAGTTTTTCTACAATTTGGTTGAAACCATAAACATGGAAATTGTCTGTATCAGCGTAATCCACATTCTGATTTGTTACGTAAACGAACTCACAATCCCAACCCTTAGTTTTAATGTGGATTAATGCGTCACGAATTCTTCCTTCTTCAAGTTCGTTTGGTTTTAATTCTAGGAGTTCATCCATCTTTGCTTTGAAAGCACGAACCGCATCGGAGCTATGAGAAGCACCATATTTTGATTGAAATATTCTGAAAAAACTCATCTCACTTCCTTGAACCTCCAAAATTGCATCTATTCCATGGTCATTTGCACCATCAAGCACTCCATTTGCTGCGTCGTCTGCAGTAGCTTCAAATGCTTTAGTGAGAACCCAATTCAAAAACAGGCTGCCTTTTTCTGTCGGATTCTTACTTTTTGATACTTCTTTTTCTATACTCTGTTTTACACTGGTAATGAATCTCTCTGGAGGCTTACTTTGTCCCGCTACCGCTTTGATTATTTCAGCAGCATCAAGCATATTTTTTCTTCTATCAGTATCACTCAATGAATCGCTATCAAACCTCGATCGGTCAAAGGCATAGTCTTCTTTTTTCTTGTCTTTCACTTCATTTGATAAGGTAGTTCTATAAATTAACTTGATCTTTTCAAACCTCTGTAGTACCGAATGGTTTTGTGATTGTTTTACAACATTGAGCAAGATCTTTTTCTCCTCAAAGAAATTGTGAATAGGTGAGATAATTCTCTCTTGTAATTTTCTCTTCCAGGCAGTTTGTATTGTAAAGATAAAATTGTAGTGGTTGCTCATTTTTCTTCCTCTCCATATTCACATTTTTTCGTTGAAGGAAGCTTGTAGACTATCTTGCATTTTTTGCAAAAATACAGATCCTGTACCTTGTCCTTCCTTCCACCCATGTACAGAGAGAAGCAGTGTTGCTTACACTCTGTACAGATTGGATTTCGGTGCGTTAATTCACCCTCAAAAATGCGGATGCTCATTTTTCTTCATCTCCCTTGAGGTTTGGTGACTTCAAAAGATCCTTGAGACCTTTCAGAAGACTTTCCTCGTTAAGCACTTCTTTCTGTATTTTTCGTTGTTTGTCACATGCCTTCTTGATTTGGCGTTCTACATAGTTCTGTGTTTGTTGTAGATCTTCAACAGTACCTATGCTGTTTTCATTGATCTGCTGCAGTGTCTCAAGAATTTGAAGATATTCGCTGCCGGTTATCCATTGGGCCAGTGCTTTTGAAATGTGTCCCATTCGCATAAGCTCCTGTTCCTTGTTGCTGATGTACTGCTCAGTTTCAGCCATGTGTATGACTACTTGTCTTAAGGCACTGTAGGTAGCTTTCACATATTGAGAATGCACAACAAAATATAGGCATCCGTTGTTGTGAAAGACTTCACCAGAGGGATTCACTCTTTTTGGTAGCTTTTTTGAAACAAGAATCCCAACTTTAGTAGCGTCTTGTTTCATGTTTTTCTCTAGTTGTTCAACATATTCGCTTAACCAACTTTTTGTGTCCTTGACACTGATGGTTATCTTTCCAACTTGGTTCTTCCTTTCAAAGACAGTTGCAATTATGTCTGTTCCATGTTTTGCAGCTTGTGTTGTGTCAAATTCGTCTTGTGAAAAAGCTTGTCTTAGCTCTTCGGCAGTTATCATTTCGGAGACTTCGCCTATTCCTGGCCCTACTATTTTTTCACTTATGCCACTAAGGATCTTGGTGGTGTTATCCATTTTTTCGCCAAACATAGTACTGAAGTTCTGCAGAACTTTGCCAACAGACAATTCAATACTAGTGCTTGTTGGATCCAATCTTTGGAAAACAAATTCTGCTATCCTAAGCATATTTCCTAATGATCCATCTTTTACGAATTGATGAATCCGTAGAAGTTCTTCTGGTGTTAGGCCTGCTCTTCCAAGATCATGCACATTAGTATATTGTCCACAAACTGGACATTCTACTTGTTCAGTGCTGACTACCATTGCAGTCTTCCTCCATCCTTTAGTGTCGCCATTAGATTATCGATACCGTATTTCTTGGCCTCGTCAATCCTCAAGCGTTCTATCCTGCGTAGTTGCTTGGCAGAATATGTTGGGCATAAAGAAAATCCGCCCACATCCTCTGTTACGCTATTTGGAAGATTTGTACCCTCTTCTACCGGTATTCTTCCAACCGGACTTTCTACAGGAGAGCGTTTCCTGGTCTCGATTTCGAGACATTGTCGTAATTTGTGATTCATGAGTCTACTACGTTATACTAGTCTACTATCGAATCGGAGAATTTGTTTTACAAATCGTAATTCATTTCCTAGAAGTAGGTGAAAAGTTTCTATCTATAGTACCAATGGTACGATCCCATTAAATACAAAATTTTGATTTTTATCATGTATACATTTGTCTGATAAGAGCAAAACAAGATCAAGGTCAGGACTAAAGAAATTATTTTCAGAGCTTAGTGAAGATACTGATGAACTGATTGACAATGGGATAAGAGCAGGTTTTATTGGTGATTATGACGAAGCAATAGAATATTTTGACAGGGTCATTAATCGCACGATTCCTATAGGTAAAGATACTAAGGAAACTGCCCTCTTCTACAAAGCTGCTGCTTTACAAAATTTGGGTAAATTAGAAGAGGCTGAGTTAACATATGATAAGCTGTTAAAGATCGCACCAAAATTTTCAGAAGCATGGAATAATAAAGGCACAGTGCTTTATGATCTTGAAAGATACGAAGATGCCATAGAGGCATATAACCAAGCATCAAAACTAGACAAAAAGTCTACACTTGCCATCACCAATAAAGCAGAAGCATTGGGGGATATTGGGAAAACTCACGAAGCCTTGGCAATATTTGAACAAGTACTAAAAGAAGATCCAGAGAATTTTCAAGCCTTATTAGGAAAAGCGAAAGCTCTATCGGAGTTATCGGAAAGCGACATAGCAATTCAATTATTTGATAAAATCTTGGAGGTTGATTCAGAGAATGCGGAAGCTCTGGTAGGAAAAGGGATAACACTCTTGGATGTTGAGAAATATGAAAAAGCTCTTGAGTGTTTCGAAAGGACATTAAGCATTGATTCATGCGACGAGCTTGCTTGGTACAACAAGGCATGTGCTCTAGCATTATTAAATAGGAAAGATGTTGCACTTGACGCTTTAACTGTAGCCGTTTCTTTGGAACCGCAGAATGTGCAAGATTTGGCAGGTGAAAAGGATTTCGATAATATTAGAAATACTGAACGATTCGAGAAATTACTCAAACAAGGGAGTTGATCCCATGAAAGGAATCGAGTTTAAGTAATTCATTCTTTCCACCTTGTAATTCCTTTAAGGCAAGTGCTACTTTCCTACCTTTTTCTAGTAATTGGTAAACAGTTACATTTGCGGCCTCATCTGACCTTTTCTTTTCTATCCAGCCCCATTCACATAATTCATCTAAAGTATTTGTGAGCGAGATCCATTTCTGCCCTCTTAAACCCGCTGTTTCATCATTCATCATTTTGTTCTGGTTAGCTTTTGCAACTGAAAAAAGATACATAACAACCTTTACTCTTACATTGTCCCTGTATACGTAAGTTGGTCCACCTTGACTTGGCCTAAACTTCCCGCGTCGTACCAATACTATCGTTCACAAAACTGTTTTAGATAAACTAGATCGTATCCATGTTTTTGTAATAAGAAAGTTTATTCTAATTTTTCCCATTTATTTTTCATGTATAATTAGGATTAGACATGTTTTTTAGAGAATTACAAAAGAAAACTAAAGCTTAGCCGATTTGCTATCTATAATAAGGAATAGGTTTGCCATCACGTATAGCTTCTGCGGTATCTCGAAACTCTTTGGCTTTCCGATGATTAGGATCTTTCTCTAAAACTTTATCAAAGTATGAAATTGCTTTGGTGAATTTTTTTATTTTTAAATATAAATTTGCTGTAAAGAATAATAACATAACATCATCAGGTTCGATCTCCATGGCTTTTTCATAGCAATCTATTGCCTCCGCATATCTGTTTATCATAGTAAATTGTATTGCCTTGAAGAATAGTTCATCAAAATTGCTAGATTCGATATTGAAGGCCTCATCATAACAAACTACTGCGTCCTCGTATTTTTCTAGTCTTGTAAGTGCATGCCCCATATAGAATAATGCAAAGATATTGTTTGGATCAACTCTAAGAGCTTTATTGTAGCAAGGTATTGCTTTCTCATACTGTTGCCGCACAAAAAATGCCAGACCCTTATAGATTAATGCTCTAGCAGTATGCCTTACGTCACTTTCGTCAGATTTTCTATTGAGGTGTATGTCACTCCGACCTAGGTACTCAAGAATTTTACTTTTGTAATCTTCTACTTCCTCATAGATTCGTTTAGGACCAACTTTAATGGCTTTGTCCAAACAAGCAAGAGCCTCATCATATCTTCCCAGATGAACAAGTGCTTTCCCTTTGTACAACAACGCATAACCATGAGTAGGAGAAATCTCATCAATCAAATCGAAGTTTATCACCGCTTCTTCATAAAGCCGCAAAGCCATGAGTGCTTTTCCTTTGTAGAATAATGTAGCAGTGTCCCTTGGATTATCTTTGGTAACAATTTCAAGTTCTTTTAACGCTTCTACATACTCCATATTTTCAATATGATGACTCACTAGCAAATAGTGTTCAGAGAAAAGATCCTTATAAGATCTACATCTATGGGACAGGGTCCCATCTTGGTCTTATTTTGGATCCTTATTTTTAAAATTGATAATTTTGCGTATATTATCTAGTCTTTTTCTGTTTTTCAACGCCTCTGTTCTACTCAATGTTTTTTTGTTAAAAATATCATATTCCCACAATATTCGATTCCCATTCAAAATAGATATTCTATCAAAAACCTGCCTCATCTTGACGTAGTACTTGTTATTCAGAAGATCTACTATCTCTTTTGCGTCTTTTTTGTGTTCGGTGAATCCTAAAGAAATATGTGGATTGAATCCTTCATTTTCAAATCTATCAACTATCTCTACCTTTTTTCTCAATCTAGCTACTAGTCTTTCTCTAACTGTATTGAAATTTTTATCAAAACCTACTTTCATAAAAATTGGTTTTACATCGTCATTATCAAAAAAATCATAATTTTTGACTTTGAATTCCACTACTCTAATGGATTTTAATTCTTCCCTTATAGATTCTAGTATGAACTCTTTAGCTATACTTTGTTTTATTGGTGGTACTAAAGTAATATGTAGTATCTGTTTATCAAATTGATTAAAATCTGGAAACTTCCTTTCTAATTCATTTTGTATTGAAATAAGCTCCAATCTTAATTTCCCACAAAGTCTGTACTCTATAAAATAGCTATTTTCATGCGGCATGCAACATCACATTTGAATTTTTAAATTACCTCTGAATAGCTTTTTAATCACTGACAAAAATGACATTTCTTAATTAGATTCTCCTATCTTCTATATTTTGCCTTTCTCATGTATTATTTGTTAAAAGTTAATTTGACAGGCAAGTTGATCTAATCTAGATTGAAAGTTTTCATTAGTCATTCCTTTGATGATAAAAAACTGGCCTATGAATTGCAGAGCATCTTAATGAAACATGGAATAGAAGGCTATTTGGCTGAAGAAGATTTCAAACCTGGTTCACGTCTAGAGAAAAAAATCGAAGCAGAGCTATTTCGTTCCAAGTATATGGTAGTAATTCTTACTGAGAAAGCAAAAGCATCGGCTACTGTTAATCAAGAGATAGGACTTGCTAGGGGAAAACGCATTAGAACCATAATAATGCTGGAAGAAGGAGTAATTCCCCCTATTCTAATAGGTCATAGAGAAGCAGAAGTTTTCACAAGAGAAAACTTTTCAGAACATTGTAAAAAAGTAAGAACATTCCTACTTGAAAAGAGGGGTGTTAAGATAAAAGAAATTCAAAAGGACAAGACCCTGAGGGTAGTTAAAGGTGACATCACAAAAAGAAATGTAGATGCGATTGTCAACGCAGCAAATTCCCATCTCCAACATCGAAGTGGTGTAGCAAAAGCTATTGTAAGAAATGGCGGTTACGTGATTCAGAAAGAAAGCAACAAAATTGGATTTGTTCCAGTAGGTTCTGCGGTAATGACAACGGCAGGCAAAATGCCATGTAAAGCAGTCATACACACTGTAGGCCCACGAATGGGGGAAGGTGACGAAGACAATAAACTCAAAAATGCAGTCAAAAACTCTCTCACACTTGCCTCACAGAAAGGATTTAGAAGTATATCGATGCCTGCAATCAGCTCAGGAATTTTTGGATTTCCAAAAGATAAGTGTGCAGAAATACTCATTTCAGAATCTATAAAATTTCTTAATACTAATCCACAGACTACCTTAGAAATAATTGAATTTTGTACACGTAACGATGAAACGTTCCGCTATTTTTCAAAGCAGTTTGAACAATTCTGAAATACTTTATTTCCAAAATTTCCACTTGTTTTTAGAAATGTTCTCTTGTTTTTCATTTAATGTAATGTAACTGTCTCCAGTTTCTATCAGTGAGATTAGTTTCTCCAAGCTTAGTGGAGTGTAGTTGACAAGCTCAGCACATACATTTACTGTCTTGTTTTTCTGGTTGATAAATGGATACTTCTTCAAGTTATTATTGTGCTTGTCACCATGTATAATCCACCCATCATATCCAAAAGGTCTGTGTGGATCGTGCATTAGTAAAAATTTGTAATTACGATATTGGATCCCGTATCTATTTGGTATTACTATGGCCCCTTCAATTATGTCCGTATCATGATTTCCTCTTAGATGATATTTTTCACCACTGAGTTTTTTATGCCAAAAGTCTATAGGTCTTCTTCCTTTCCCATATACTAAATCCCCAAGGAAATACACAGTATCATCCTTAACAGCATCATTCCAGTTTCTAACCATTTCATGATTCATTTGTCTTTTTGAGTCAAAAGGTCTGTGTGAGAATCGAATAATATTAAGATGATCAAAATGAGCGTCACTGAATATGAAAATTCTTTCTTTACTTGTAACATCCTCAAATTTAATTTCGGAGGGTTCTCGTTTCTTGTCTAGTTTCTCTATGGTCTTGTGGTATGTTTTTCTGTTAAGTGATTTTAAACGATCTAATGTTTTTCTTTGTAGAAGATCATACTCTGCAAGTATTTTGAAATTCTTTATTACGGTAACTCTTATTACATATTGTTCTATACCTGGTATCTTCCAAGTCTGAAGATATTCCCAAATGCGGTCAAACCTTCTTTCAATATCCTTCACAAGTGTTGCATGAAAAATAAAATCTGATTCTTTGTCAAATGGTGATAGATCGCAGAATTTTTTTAATTTTTTGTACAGTTCCAATCTGAGTTGTTCAAGTTCCTCCGATGGTTTTATTCTTACATAAATTACACGATTTTCAAAGCTATTAAATCCATCTAATTTGAATTTGACTAACTCATACTTCTTGCAAACATCTTTGACTTCCTTTACAAGTAGTTTTTCATCTCTTGTGGATACGGGTCCAACAAGTGTAATGTGTGGAACCTTTTGACTTTTTACATGATAGTTTCTAGCTATACTTTTTTTTAATTCCTTTATGGCTTCTTTTGCATAACCTGAAAATCTAAACTCGATCAGGTAGCTTGGCGGATGATGAATTTTGTAACGACGACTAAAACGTCTCATCATCCTATCATAAATCGGATCACCAGGTCCACCATTTGGCATATTTAACAAAAGTTCTAATCACAAGTATTTCAGCATTCTATGACCAAAATTCAAAAATTAATTTACCAACAGAATTTTTGATCTTCTGGTTCTGTTTGAAAACTACCAGGATCATACTCATAGCCATAAGGTAGAATTGCTTGAAAATCCTGTACCATAACTAATCTTTGTGAATCATAAGCAATACCTATTGAGACAGATACAGGTTGCGGATCCAGCATGTTCCTTTTGTGACCCCAATTTGATGATGCATCATCATACATCATTTTGTTATTTCCATCTAGAATATTGGATTGAGGGGTTCCATAACTAGTACCAGATTCACCAGCTATGTTTTCTGAGACTAGAAACATTGTATCACCATTATTTTTGTATCGCAACATAGGGCCTTCGCCTCTGGAATCAACGTGGTGAATACAGCCTTCTTTTAACAATTCTTCGGCGTATATCTGAGGTGATCTTGCTATACCTAGAGTCAGAGTATGTATTCCATTTTGTGTTCTGTACTTATTAATATCATCTAGAGCAATCTGTTTTAGTTCGTCAAGAGAAGGTGGAGGTGTAGTTTCTGGCATGATTGACGGAAGATTAGGCATTGTAACATTTGGTAAGCTAATTGGCTTTGAAAGTGGAAGTTGTGGGATTGGCACTTTAATTATTTTGGGCATTGGAAGTTCTGGAATTTTTATAAAATTTGGCGTTTGAATTGTTACAGATGACGGATTTATAGTTGGATTTAATAGAAAGAATCCAATCACGACAACAGCAACTATACCTAAAATGATTCCAACATGTTTCTTACTTTTTCTATAACGAGTTCGCTGTTGTCGAACTCTCTTTCTACATTTTACACATACAAAGTATCCTTGTGTGTATGCATAGTTGTGTTTACAGAATACCATCCATAACTTCACAACCTAATTGTGCACAAAGTGGTGGGCAATGTATTCATCTCTTGTATTAAATTTCTGCGGAGGACGACAGTGTGCACAAACCCAAAATGGTCGTTGATCATGTACAATGCTTTCTCGTTGACTAGCTAAAGTTTTGAATACATCTGGTGGAAGAACCTCTTCAAGAAAAGTATTCTTTATTGAGCATCTGTCATTATTTGTCAAGTGAGATTCTAATTCTCTACCTGCAAGTTCTATTAGTTGTGGTTCTGTTGATACATACCCACAGGTATCACACACAACTACATACTGGCCACTAGAAATATTTTGTTCATACTTTCTAAGCCATGTTTTTCTTATGTATTTGACATAGGATGGTTTTCCACAAGAATGATTTTCGGGTTGTTTATGTTCTGCACAATACTTGAATCCACAATACTTGCATGAAAAAATATCAGGATATACCAATGGTTTTAAACATTCTATAAAAGTACATACAGCCCCCATGTTCATTTCTTAAGGAATTTTGTTTTAGATAAGAGTGATCCCACACAAGTCGAATATTTTTTGATCTATCCTATAGAACGAGAATCTTGGATGTCCTCTTTTAGCTTTTTTCCCATGCGTATATTTAAGCTATTTTAGCTTTTTAAGAAGATAGAGTTGGTAGTGTGATCTTTCTACATTCAACGATTTATCAGATGTATGAAACCTATTTTTGAACCATCTATTGTAATAAGAAAGTTTATTGTAAATCAAAAGATTTCGTTTTGAATAAATTATTGTTGTAACTAGCCTGAATGTTATATGTGCCTATAGGTGATGATGGACCTAACATGTATTCATAACTAAATGTCCCATCTGAATTAACAGAGACTTGAGTATGATCTTTCGAGTTGCTATTAGGATATGATATGACTAAATCCACTATCGCTGGACTCTGAAAATTATAGATTTTCCCAGTAATCTCTACTTTGGTTACATCGTTGGAACGCAGATATGATGCCTTATCCGTATTTAATTCTCCGATGCCATTATTGTTGGCAGGGTTTTCTGTTGATTGATTTGATTGCGAAGGATTTGTTGCTTGTTGAAGTCTAGGATCGTTACATACAGGGAAATAAGAAGAATAAGTCATTTCTAAAGTGCCATTACAGTTCTGTTTGATTATGTTAATTACATTGACACAACCAGCCGAATTAGAAATTGTACTAGAAGCACATTTGTCCAGACTTTGTTGCATTAGGGTATTAAGCTCGTTAAATGCGGTAGCATTAATTGGTATTTGATTTGTAGGGTTTTGTTGTGTTGTTGGATTTGAAGTTTGGTAACCACTTGTAACCGTGAAGCTTGACCCGCTATTACTAAGATCAGATGGGTATGCAAGAAGCGCACCAGATAATTGACCATTTGAAGTCATACTTAGATTCACATGCTTGAAATCATTTATGCTACCAAACTTCTCTCCTATTACGGCAGTTGAATTTGTAAAGGTAGCATTTCCAAATCCAGGCAGGCTTACTGCAAGGTCACAAGAACTAAAAAGAGTAGATGGACAACGCCTCTCTATTATCCAGTCTGCTGTAAGCAAACTTGAAGAAAATTTTGTATGGAACGAACCGGAGAATGGTGTTATTCCTGCCTTCCTCTTGGTTTGGTCTATGATAAGAATTGTCCATTCTTGAGTTTTGCCCTTACATGTGTCTTGTTTGAAAATTCCTACAGAACCCGACTCACAGTCGATCGCTGCCGTAACTGTATCGCCAGCATTGACGGACATTAAAGGTGTTTCGTAGTTATGAGGATAAATTTCATACCATGCGGTATAGTTTAATGTACATTGTTGATTCAACTGGCAAACATTTTCGGATGATGTTCCAACCTGAATGAGTGATTCATCAGTAGACCCACCTATGTTGGCATATCCACCTATGCCTATCCATTGTGCCATCATTTGATCCAAATTAGAAGTAGGTATTGGTACGACTTGCCAAGAAGCAGAAACCTGTCCGACTACAGGTTGAGGATTGTACAAGTCTGATTCGGCAATGTATCCAGCCCAATTTTGTCCTATAGTTGGAGATAATGAGTTGAGGTATGATTGTCGCATATTTAGTGTGGAGTTAAATAAATCACAACTAGCGGATTCTACTTGTAATAGTGCAGGATTACTACAATCTTGTTGAAGTGTGTTTATTATTGCAATACAGGTAGGCGAAGCAGATGTACCACATTCGTTTGATGTATATTTCCCAAAATCGTTCATATATGATAACGATAAACTTAATGGATTTGTATTAACTGGTGTCTGAGGTGTATTTTGTGGTACTGTTGGTTGTTGTTGGCTAGCAAGTTTTTGCTTGATAGCCTGTTGCAAGTCTGATTGACTAATACCAGCTTGATGTAATCCAGTCATTCCAATATACCAAAATATTATAAACAAAAATATAGTCATTATAATTCCAATTGCTAGGTATTGGTTAGCTATTTTTCTATTATCTTCCTTAACCATAAGATATGCAATTATACCACCAAGTAATCCAAACAAAAAGGGTGCAAAGACCCACGAAGATGAAAAAAGACCTTCATGTTCTTTTTGATTTTCAGTTGTTTCGTTTTCTTTAGATTTGTAAACAGCCTCAAGGGCGTCTTTCATCTGGTTGAATTGTTCTTTAGTTATTTCACCATTAACATATCTCTCCTTGAGTATGTCAAGCGGGTTTCTATCTGTCATTTTTCCAACTCATCAAGTCTTTTTTTCATCTCGTCAAATTGTTCCTTAGTGATTTCCCCTTTTGCATATCTTTCCATGAGAATGTCTAACGCAGATTTTTTTTGCTGGTGATTCTCATCATTAACTGTAATTGTTTCCTTTTCCTTAAAGGCAAGTACACCACCCACTATGAGAAGTACAAATCCAAGTATACCAAAGTAACTTGCTCCAATAATTGCAAATATACTGCCGATGATCATCAGTATACCTCCGCCTTTCTTTCCCCATGCACCACCCACTATACCCATAATTCCACCGATGAAGCTAAGAGCAGAAAGATATTCTAAACCAGGAGCACTTCCTACAAATGCCTTAACAAATGCACCAACAAAAATGACGATAACTCCAACAATTATCGTAATAATTCCACCAAGTACACCTAGAATGAAACTACCACGCATGAGCATCACCCTGCATGCATCCTTCCTTAGTTTCCTTTGTATTAAATTGTCTTTTGATTAGAGCTAATGTCATTAACCATAAGTTTACGACAACAAATCATACTGAACATTATGACGTGAATGACGGATTTTTTGTGCGTGAAAACGGGGGCTTCCATTTTTACTCTTTGTCGATAAACTCGTTTGCTGATTTAAAACAATCAATCATCATCTTCGGTTAATGCATCTCTTTTCTCTTCAAACTCTTCTTTTGTTATTTCTCCTTTAGCATATCGTATTTTTAGAACTTCTAAAACAGAATCTTGTTTCTCTTGTCTTGGTAGTTTCTTTTTAGGTCTACCCATCCATATTGAAATGGAACCAATAATGATGAGGGGTATAGAGAAAACGTATATGTAAAGAAAAATTATGCCAATTATGACAAATGTTATACCTAATCCTATTGCTATAAATCTCAATATTGTTTGTTCTTGGATTAATGCCATTGCTCACATCTCATTTTTTATTCTCCGTAGCATGCAGTGATAAAACATGCTTGCTTATGGTATCCTCATCTACTAATGTACCACAAATATGACAGGCAAACATTTCATCTGATGATTTCTTTTTAGGTTTGCCAACCTGTATGAGAACACCGCCTATAATAAAGAATAAAAATCCTATTATGAGAGAATCTGTATTTCCAAACAAACCACCAATGAAAAACATGGTAGCTAAAATAGAAAGTATGATACCAACTACAATAAGTACGGCGCCCATTTAGCTTCTCATCTCCTTTTCTATCATGTTCTCATCTATCTGTATGATATAACTAAGAGCATGCTTATCAAATTTTTATAATCAAGTAACTGCTCTTTCAGGTTTCTTGTCTAGAGTACATGTTGTTTAGATATTGCTGAACTTCATCATGATATTCTTGTGGTATCATATCCCAAGTCAGAACACCAAACCTTATTCCATGAGCCAAATCTTGTATTGTAAAATGCTCACCCTCATACTCTGGATCAAACGTATTCTTTATTTTTTTCATTCTACTTTCTTACCACCAGACCTTGTGACAAAGGTCAACTCCAATAATAGAACTATCTTCTATTTAACGTCTAATTTGATTCAACTATTTCTTTGGCACATAGTTTGGGTCGATGTCTTCAGGCCTCACTTCAAAGGAACACCATCTATGGTCATGAACTACATTGGCGCCAAGTTGTTTCTCAAATTCACTACCCCAGTAGTATACTGGACCGCCACACTTCTTGCATACTGGATCAGGAGTATTATCCGAAATCATATGATAAACAATACGACATTTTGGGCAAGCACGGTCAGCCATATCACTACACCTCGTTAGACCCTTCTCCCATTATCAAATCGTCATCATATTGGAATAGCTCTGGCCTGTAGTATGTATTACTTGATGAAAGGAAATCACACTCAAACATTTGTGAATATAGTATTCCTTGCTCTATCTTCTGTTCATCCAAAAACTCTTGTGTTATCACACCTGCTTGTACCGCTTCTCTCGCTGGTATCTCGTTTATCTTGAAAACAGATTCGGGAGATAGTTTGTCTGAGCCTATCTTCGATCTTTGATATATTTCCCAGACTTTGCCTCTCTGACCGTGTGGTGGTGTTTCTATGTGTAATCTTCCAGCGGTGTTTGCCAGTCTGCTGAGAGATGCCGCGAAGAGCGGAGCATCATCAATCAATTCTGTAGCTGCAACATCAGACATGTGTATGAATTTGACTTTCTTCCATGACCAGATTGATGCCTCTGACAACATACCTAGTGCTATTATTCTGGTAGGGTTGCTAGGGTCATCTGGGTTTCTGATATAAAGCTCCGTTACCTTACTTTGTTCGTCTTTTGATTCACTGGTCTCTGGTTTTGTTATTATGAAATCTTTGTATTTGCTTGAACGTAATACCCAGTGTTTGAGATCTCTTAAATGCTCTTTCGCTTTGTGAAAAGTCTGTCCTATTATAAGAATTTCAAAGCCACGGCATGATAATGGATTATCCCTAGGAAGTATTGCATATTGAAAGTCTTCCATTAAGGATGATGTTGAGATGCCTATCTTCTGACTTTTTATTGTTAATCTATATTTGTATTTAAAACCGTCTGACCAGATCTGTGTTTGATAGCCAGCTAGGTTTTTTACCAGTTCTGGAGAGCCATCTAGATTTCTCCGTGTGGGATGTGGAATTAGACCTACATCTTCATAGAACTTTTGAGGGTCTTCAGGTATTTGCAAATCACTTAATTTCGAATATATATTTGATTTTGAATTCAAAAGGTTCTCTAATTTTTCTATTCTATTTCTTAGATTCATTTTCACAATCCCGCATTTTTTTCTAGTTGTTCAATTCTACTCTCAAAGGAGGAAGTTTCATTGTCTTTTATCAGATCTCTTTCAATGCTAATCAGATAACCGATATTATGAGCAAGATCAATGGCTTCTTCACTCTCTTTTTCTGTTTCAAATCTTCTTACCTGCCTTTGTATTAGCTTCTTTAGGATACGCCCGTAAGTGCCTCTATTAGTCCAACTTGAACCCACTCAGGAAGCCCCCCAAAATTTACTTTTTTGACACTGATTTATGAAGAACTTGTGAATAAAAATTATCATGTATCCACTTCTTCTATCTTGGTAGTGAGAGGCGGGGGAATCTGAAGAGTCTCTGTGTCTGTCACACGCACAGATAGTGATGTAGTGACAGGCACCATTGCCACGCATATTCTGTTACTATTTTGGTCTGTCACCAACACGTTCAAAGACAACAAATAGTCAACTATTGCTTTGTCAACTCCAGTCGTATTGTAATATTTCTGTGGTAGAATGATTTGCTCAAAGTTACTTGCATTTTTTTTCAGGTATTGTATTGCTGTTTTTGTAAAGTCTTCTTCTGAGCCAAATGAAATTCCATCGATCAGGCTCTTATTGCTTAACTTGTACTTCCAAACTCTATCAACTTGTTCAAATTGTACAAAAGATCTGTTAGTTAGTTTTTCAAGAATACGTTTCATCGTTTCATAAGGAATCTCTAGTGCATTGCATAAATCATTTCTAGTAAACAATTCTTTTTCTTTAGAGCATGCTTTCATGTATCCTATGACTGATTCTGCTTTCTTGTCTAGTTTATTCAGAGTATTTCGTAATGCATCTTGACCATAGAAAATTGCTAATTTAAGATCTTCAAATGATGTTATTATAAAAAGTTGATTTTGTGTTTTTATTTTTATTCTCTGGTGTTGGTGCAGATAGGTAATCGTAGTAGTAAGATCTGCAAAGCGTTTAGAATCTCTTCTAGCTGTCACATTATCACATGGAAAGCTTTCACCAAGCAATTCTGCAAATGGATTCACAACTCGTAGATCCTCTAAAATGCCAGAATTAAGAAGTGATTTGATTTCTGAACTTGGTTTCCAATCTTCAAATTCAAATCTGTCCTTTGAAAATTGGTACTTATTTACCGCTTTTGTCTGATTTGGTGTCTCATCTATTGAAAGAATCCAGCACCTGTTCTCAAATTCTGGATGTATTTCAAAACTGTTTGTAGTAGTGATAAAAGATGGCCTACCTTCTGTTCTTAGGATGTTTGTGATTATTCTACCTTTTTCATCTTTATCTGTAGTAGCAAGTTCTGTTTTGCCTTCAGACAGTTTCTGTCTTATAACTGACGATCCAGAGTCAAAACCTGACATCTCTCCAATAGCAAGAATTTTGCCAGCATAGTTTGTCATTGATCTATCAAGATATGCAGCTGTCATTCTGGTAAGTGTGATTTTTTTATCAAAATATTCGAGCAATGAATCTTGTAGGTTGCTGCCGCCTGCGCTTGATATTTTTTGTATTATTATTGCTTGCTCGTGGTCCTTTCTTTTTGAGCTGGCAAGTAAAATTAGCGCTAATACTTTATTTTTTTTGTCGCCAACATGAACACCTTCTAAATCTTTTTCTATTTCATCCAAAATTTTTGGATTGTGAACAAACGATCTCGCTGGAGCTACGGCATCATGCAAAGTTTGCATTGCGTCACGATTATCGTCTACGACCTCATGACCTTGTTCTTGGTGTTTTTTTATTTCATCAAAATCTGCTCCAGAAATAACTTTATTGCAAGTTAAACAGATTTTTGATTTTAGAAAGACTGAATCTATGTGAGTCATTTTTTACCTTTCCGCTCATTTACCCAGTTGAGAAAGCTCGACACGCAGTCTGAACAAAGTTGAAGTTTATCAGATGCCTTATCATTAACCGAGAATGTTGTTCCAATTACCTGCATTTCTATCGAAGTAATTTGTTTTTCACATATGTCACAATGATGTACTAACAAATTAGATACGTTCCTGTTTTATCAGAAATTTCTTGTTTTGTTTGCTGTAGCGAGATACTCGAAATCTTTTCTGTGCTCTTCTGAGTAGCTGTGTAATGTTAGCTCTACCTTTGAATGCAAGAGGAGATCCACAACAAGAACAATGTGTATCAGTTGTTTTTATGAAAATTCCGCATTCACGACAGGATTTTCTACCGTCCTTGTAATTTCTTGCTGCGGATGGAAATAATTTACAAATGTCTTTACAGTATATCATGATAGTTCCTCTCTTGATATCTGATATTTTTTGAAGTACTGAAGATTACTATGCTGTTCGCAGAGATGAAAAACTTGTTCGCCCTCTGGAGTTTTTACTTTTATTGAGAACGTTTTTTCTTTACTGCAACAGTATCTTTCTACACTGTTTGCGAAACGGTCTGGGGTCTGCTTACCAATAAGAGAGGTGAAATTAGTCAAGCTCATTTACCCTCACCATATTTTTCTAAGAGCTTCCTGATTACCATCTCAAAACTTTCGTCTTTATGAGCAAGCGAAGCAATTTGGTCGCGCGTCTCTCGTTTGATTGATATGGTTGTCATATTTGTCATAAGTATCATAATCTTTATATTGTAATAAATGATTAGGACAAGCATATCGTTTGTTAGAATCTAAAACTATTCATAAAAACAGCACCATTTGGGAAAATCATTATCCAGAATATACTGTACCAATTTTTGTTAGAAGAAAAACCAAAAACGTATCTGATCTGATTGCATCTATTGCTCTCTGTGGTCCCTGCTCGATTCGTGACTGCGCAAAATTTGTCAGAACCAAATCAAAAGAAAAAAAATTTACTGAAAACAACAAAGAAATAAAATTTCGCGGACTGATTAAGGGTACGTCAAAAGAAGGAAAAAACTATGATGGTCTTATTTCTCAAGGTTATGTCATTGATACAGGTAAAATAACTAGCCAACAAAATAGACCCATTCATAGATATGTTTTAACACTTAAGGGCTGTCTTCTCGCAATAGGTTATCAATTTGATGATGATGAATTAGCATCATTCATAAAAAGTGCTGCAAGAAATCACTTGTATTTTTCTTATCTTAAGAAGATCTCAGAAGAGACTTCAATTTCATTTGTGAAAGAGATTTTTATTTTACCAATCCAAACAATGATAAAAAAAGGTAAGATAACTTTAGATGATGATATAATGTTCTACTTTAGCAATCTTGCGGATGCAAGTGAATATGCACTGTACACAAAGCTAACAAATATTCAGAAGGAGTTCTTTGATCCAAAGAAGAATAATAAAATTACTTTAAGTGAATTTGAAAAACATACTGGCAACATTGAGATTGAAGTTTTGATGAAAAATACGTTTTATTTTCAACAGCCAACTGAAGATTGGATAGATAGAATAGTGAATTATTTTTATAACAAAGATGATGACCTTGAATTCTATGAATCTTATTGTGATGGAATCCATGAAACTCGATTACTCTACGAAGTGATGAGTAGAATACATTCTGCATATTATGCTGCAATCAATCTTGGATATGCAGCAAAACAGACTAACAAGCTGCCACCACACTCGAAAAGATGGAAACTGCACTACAAATTTGACAAGCCTTTAAAATATCCGCCTATTTCTGGAATAGAAACAATTACAGCTGCACAGCTTGAGGAGTATCAAAAACGACACAAATGATTACTTATGCCTTCTTTCTGTATGCCTGAACCATTGTTTTTATGGCCACTAGAAGGTAAAACATCGGCTGAAGGATGCGGTATCAAGATTGAGGGGGTATTAAATGGATAACTCCACAGAACGCTAGCAAAAAAACCAACTAAGGATGAATGTGAACTCAAGCATCGTAAGCGAGGATAACAGCTCCAAACAGTGCTATACAACCACCTATGATTATGTTATTTAGATATTTTCTTAAATCACTTGGTTTACTCTTGATAAAATTATTTGCCTGTACTTCTGTATCAGATTTTCCTATCATTCTGATGCGATCTATTATTGGTCTTATCATTCCATATATCACACCTAGAATTGTAGTTCCCGTACCGATGATGAATAAGTTATCGTCTGCCAATCAGCTTGTTTTGTTGTACTTCTTATTTTATCTGTCCACCAACCGAAATTAACAGGTCTAAGAAACAATCGCAAAATTAACAGTTCCCTAAAATAGGCTGATTTTTTCATGACTTGTCAGAAATGCCTGGTAGCTCTTCCTTAAGTCTCTTCCAATCTTTGTACATCTCTATAAAACCCTCGACATCACCTTGTGGCATACCAATGAAAGGATTCTCTTTCATCTTAGAAAGTTGTCTTTGTAGTGTGACAATTTGAAATTCTTTCTCCTTCATTTGTTCGTTAACTGTTTCTTCAAGTTGTTGATTCTTTATCTTCAGTATCTCTGATTCGCCTATTGTTAGTTCAGGAATGCATTTTCTGTACTCTGATTTGATTGTCTGAAAGAGTTTCTGGTCTTGAGGTGTCATTTCTGATTCGTCTCTAGGTAATCTCCAATAGTGACCTGCTAACGATGAATTTGCATGTCCAAGGAGCATTTCTACTCTCTCAGAATCCATTCCAGAGGTCTTACAAACTGTGTTAAAGTATTTTCTAAAACCATGACAAGTCATAGTTTTATGTCTAGTCTTTGGATTATGAGAATTTACAGATACTCCAGCCTTTCTTATCAGGCAGACAACTATCTGTATAATACCAGTGGTCGCATGAATTGGTTGAGGACCACCACGTTTCTTACCACGATTATCTGTCCATTCCCCAGCACACTCTGGTCTGAAGTCATTGCGTATAAGCGGAGAATCAGGAGTTATTGTTTCCCCATTTCGTTTTCTAAATTCATGATACTCTGTGATGTCTCGATATGCTTGTGGAGTCACAAATGCGTGGTATTCAGAGTTAGTATCACCATAAACTCTTACAGCTGCCCAATCTTCTATTGAGTTCATGTCTTTGATCTTGAGATCTTTAATGGCACCTACTCGCATTCCAGACATTAATAGCCCTAATACTGCCTTTTCCCTGAAATCTGCAATGTTATACATTTTTTGAAGTTCAACCTCGTTGTATTTTCCGTCAGTTGAACGTCTCTTTTCTGGGAAATTTGCCTTAATCCTAATCCAAGCTTCTGCCATTCCCTCTACTCTGTTGAAAACTAGAAATCTCTTTAGCGGTAATACCATAGTATCTATACTGTTAGGATTGACCTGATTACGACTGACTCGCTCTTTGAGATGATCAACATAAGATTCGATTAGATCTTCGATCTTGGAGTTGTCAAGTTTTATGAAATCATCAGGATTTATTTTGATAAACTCAAAGAAGTCATAGAAACTATACTTCAAGTTTTTGTAAGTAGCACGAGTCTTTGCCCTCTTCAGACACTTGTTAATTGCTTCTATCTTTGCGAATTCATTCTTGTCATTTGGTATCGTCCAATTCATGTTATGATATAGAACGTCTTACCTAAAATACACAGATTATTTAGAAAGTTTAATTATAAATAGCGGTTCCTAATCGTTAAGATTGGAGAATTTATTTGGAATATTTGGTTATGTTGCCGGGGCCAACAAACGTTCCGGAAAGAGTTACCCGTGCAATGTTTACTCCCATAATAAA
>Ga0209515_10002619_pt1 | contig 27313 bp, 39 predicted proteins | sample Subgroupgradi54m_FD_187454 | JGI IMG/M metagenome (GOLD analysis project Ga0209515, IMG submission 187454) | Subsurface groundwater microbial communities from S. Glens Falls, New York, USA - GMW60B uncontaminated upgradient, 5.4 m (SPAdes)... ... | reverse complement strand
TTAGTTTTTTATAGAAGTCTATACTTCTCATTTTGGCCACCTCTTGTTTGTTAATAATCAATTGAGGTGGCCTTTATTATTGAAACTTTCTACTAAGCCCTGAAGTTAGAAATATTTATAATCATGGGGAATTTGATTTTTACATGCCTATAAAAGTCTCTATTGTTACTTCTATGTATAATAAGAGAAAAGAGACATTGGAAATTATAGAAAAGTTATTTTTTCCTAGTCTGATTAATAACGCTAGAGAAAGCATGGAACTGATATTGGTCGATGATTGTTCTCCTCTAGCGGAAGAGACAGATAAGGTGGTAAATAAATACAAACTGCTGTTAAATGAGAAATTGGGCAGCTTTGCTTATTTAAAAAATAAGAAGAATGTTGGTTTTTCAGATAGTTATAATAGAGGTATGAAGTTGGCAAAAGGTGAATTAATATTAGTAGTAAATGATGATGTTTTCTTTCCAAGAAACTCTATTAAATCATTATGCGCTGCTGCGCTCTCTAATAAAGAGATAGGAGCCATCGGGCCAGTAACAAATTATGCTGGCTCTTTTCAAAATACCCATATTTTTAGGAGACTAGAATCATATTTAAAAAAAGAAACTAATAGGATAGAAAATTTTGCTATATGGCTAAAAAATGTGATGGGTAAGAAGACCTATGAAGTAGACAGGTTAATTGGCTTTTGTGTGGTTTATAAAAAGAAAATATTAAAAAAAGTTGGTTATTTTGACAATAAATATTCATTCGGAAACTTTGAAGACGATGATTTAAACATGAAAATAAGAAAGTTAGGTTATTCTATAGTTCTTGATGCGGCTGTTTTTGTTGAACATGGTGGGATAAACGTTGGGGGTAAAAGAAGTTTTTCAGCTATCTTTTTGTTTTAATGACTGAAAAATTTGGATGGAAGTGAGCGGCAGAGCGAAACTGGAATCTTTTAACCTTTGTTAAGTCCCTGCGAATACATGGAGCAGTCGAGATTTTTATTAAAAATCGGAGAAGTAGCCAAAAACCTTGGTGGTGAGAAAGCGATAGATTTTTATGTTCATCGTGAGAGGTTGCCCGCTCGTTTTTTGTTTCTTTTTTTGAAAAGAAGAGTTTTTAATGTGCATTTCCTTATTAGATGCATGGCTTATGCAGTTTATACTACTGAAGTTTTTGACAAAGAGGTTGAAAAATTACCAAAGGACGATCAAGAGATAATTCAAAAAATGTTTCTTAAAATTAGAGACAACCCTTACTCTAGCGACCAATTAAGATATAGAAATTTAAGGGAAAAACGGATTAGAGAAAAAAGAGTTTATTTTTTGGTATATGATGACTTACAAGCAGTTCTTGTTGTTGCAATAAGCGGTAAAAAGGATCAGCAAGCAACCATAAACCATATTATTGATTATTTTGATGAATATAGGATATATTTAGAAAGACTACTAAATAATTAGGATCTAGGCAACTCTTCTTATTCTGCCTGCTTTAACATCTTCTAAACTCTGTTTAAACTGCCTTAATAAATCAAAATCTATTTTTTCCAGCTCTCTAAGCATCGCTACTTGCGCCTTCATTCTTTCATATTCTTCTCTTGATATGCTTATCATTTCCATAATTATCACATATCTTTCAAGTTTTTATAACTTTCGGTATTGGGGTTTAAAAAAAATAGGATAAAATGAAGTTGTGTTGAGCTTAGTAGGCAAAATTTAGATATTTATGATTTTTGCGCTTTTTCTATTATTCTAATAAATTCATCTCTATCATCAGGAAGCAAAAAAGTCATATCTACTACGAAGCCTTCTTCTTGTCTTTTTCTAACACTTTTTGTTGGTAAAAATCTCGTCACATCATCTTTTGTTTCTGGAACATGAAACCATAATGCTAAACTTCTAAATAAAAGTAAAACTCTTGTCTTTTCTATGGAATGAAACCAGATATGTTCCTTATCCTTTTTCTTTTTTGGAAAATAAATTGAAAGAGGTCCCGGACCAATCATTATTCTTTTATTGGTAACCATAATTGATATTCTCCCGACAGTTTGGTCTGCATATCTTCTTACTGGATCAAAATTCCAGACTACCGGAAAAAACTTAATCTTATATTCTCCATTTTTCAAGTAAAAATCTGATTCTCTCATTAAACCCCAGTCGACTCTTGTGCTTTTTATCCCCATTTCTTTAGCTTTTTCGTTTTGTTCTTGGTTATAACGAATTATTGAAGTTATTCCTTTTCTAAACATAAAATAGAAAAATAAAGCAGGGATTGTAAAGAATATTAAAAGAGCGATTAAAGTTGGCCATTGACCTCTAATTATGGAATCAAAAACACCGAAAATTCCTAATATAATTACAATCACAAGGATTATGATGGGCATAAAAAAGAAAGGATTTTTCTTTCCAAACCAAATATCAAAAAATTTCATAATTGCAAATATTAAATATTGTTTATATAATTTGTGTTTTTGGGTCGAGGCTATTTGTGGCAAAGCCACCAGCGGGCAACCTCACCCTCACTTAACAGCTGCTTATCTGGAAAATCCTTGTAGGATTTTGCCCAAATTCTTTTCTTATACTCTAAATTACAAATGGAAAAGAACTTCAGATAAGCGCGACGTTAAATCCAATAGCCAAAAACCTTAGACCCCCAACCGCCCGCCCTTGATACGAGAGCGAAGCAAAAGGGTGCAACCCGTCCCAGAGGATTTTTTCTCGAAGAGAAAAACCGCAAAGTTTATTTTTCTCGCATTAATAATTCTTCAAATTTCTTTTGCCCCAAATCTTTACTGATTGGTATGCGATAGAATTAAGCAAGTAAGAAACTAATACAATCCAATAATTTGTATTAAAATAAATCATTATTGCTAAAGCAATGAAAATAAACAAATTATTGTTAGTCAAAAAGTTTCTTTTGATTAGTTTATAATCAATAAGCATACCAATGCCTGTAAATAATATGGTTGTAACTGCAAATAATATCGGATCAATATTTGCTACAATTCCTGAAAAGAACACACTTACTAAAATAATTGCTGTTGCTATTCTATGATTTAAGTAATCAATATTCCCTCTTATTATCCAATTAATCAAAATTGCTAAATAGAATGTAGCTAACAAAGGACTAAAAATAATAACTAATGTTCCAAAGATGCCCCAAAGAATACCAAATAAAATATCTGCACCTTTGAACATTTTTAGTCCGTGTTCATCAAGTAAATCCGCCAATTTTGTGAAGAACCCGAATAAGAGGGAATTAATCAACAGCAAAGGAATTGTAACCAATAGTTCAACCACATTAGTAAAAGAAATCTGAGTATTAATAAGTTTATCCTTTTGTAGCGAGAAAAATAAATTTCACTTAACATTACGGTATCGAAAGTTCACGAAGTGAATTTGGGAAAATTGTTTATTTCTCTAAGAAATTGAGCGAAGCGAATCAATTTTCTCGATAACGTATGTTGGGTTTCCGAACGAAGTGAGGCACGAGTTGAAACACGAAGTTTCCTCGTGAGTTGGAATTTGCTCAAAACCGATTTCGTAGCGCAGTTTTCTGTTAAGAAAATTAAGTTTAATCTTTGTTATTTGAAGTTTTAATTTCATATCTTTTATTTTCCAGTCGATGAGATTAAGCTTAGCAAGAAATCAGAAGGTTTTGAGTTTATCGTCGACGCTTCAGTGTTTATCGACGACAAATTTCAATTAAAATCAACGTATTGGTGATTATATAGGGGTTAACGCCCGGACCACTAGTTAATCCTTAGGATTACTCTATTCAATTAATAATCCAAGAATAGATATGTCCTAAAAAATTCAAAACAAATCCTGAAACAATCCAGATCCAGTTATGAAGCCACAAACCATAAACAATAAAAGCAACCCCAAAAACGGCAAGAATAGCATGAACAGGTTCTGCATGTTCTAATACCCTTCTCTCAAAGAAAGTAGATTTTTTGCCTTTCTTATATTGCTCTATCCTCTTTTTAGCCCAACTCATAATAAAATAAGGAAAACATACATTTTATATCTTTCTAAAATCGCTTTTTATAATCAAACCCGTACATACACTTGTACCACTCATTATTCTGGTCAAAATGATAAAACGCCCGGACCCAGAATCGAACTGGGAGATCCTTGCGGAAACGAGTTCTCGAGACTCGCGCAGTACCATTGTGCCATCCGGGCATTGGCATTTTGATGTAGGATTTTAAGACAATTTAGCTAGTATGTATAAAATAGCTAATAATTCAATGGCTTGCAAAGAAAGCATTATAATAAATAAAATTATTATTGTATGAAATTTTTTCTTAAAACTCTTAAACAGACTATAAGTTTCTCTAACTTCATTAATTAAGGGAGCGGATGAATCTAAAGCTATATCCCTAATAACTTTGCCTGTGCTTTTTATAATTCCCATAAATTAATTTGATAAAAGGTATTTATAAAGTTGCTTGAAAATTTAATAATCGCCCTTTCTTAATTTGTCAAGCTCTCTTCTGTCTTCGTCTAATCTTTTCTCTACTTCTCTTATTTTATCTTTGCCTTTTAAAATTCTAATTTCTCTTTGAGCTTCTTCTAATCTTTTTTCAAGTTTTAATACATCTTTATTACTGGATAAATTTACCTGTTGATGATCTACTTTCTCGCCTTTGAATGAAGCTCCTGGGGGAAGACCTTTTGGATGAGAAGGCGAATCTAATCCTGACCTAAAATCAGAAAACTTCCATACAAAAACTACTATAACTATCCCTATTAAAATCACACCCATAATAGAATAAAATGCCCATGAAAAGTAGCTACTACCTCCATTTGAAATAACCTGTCCCGTAGTCGGTTGATTATTAGAAATATTTAATTTTTCTTTGGGTTGCGACTCCTCTTTTACAGCCTCTTTTTTATCAGAAGTACTGTTGGTTTGATTTAGTTCTTTTGTCGAGTTCGAAGGATTATTATAGTGGCCGTCTTTTGCTTCATTGTCTATTCTAATGGATATTGGCGTTCCAGTTTTGTAACCTTCAAACTTCTCAGAAAATACTTTTGTGTTTTCCTTTTTTACATTTATAAGAAGGTCTATTTCTCTTACTTCAGAAGAAGTATATTTTGCTGTAACGTATCCTTCGCTATCTGAGTCAAAATGAAAGCTTCCCAATGAGTTAAAAACCTGATTGGGTTCTAGAATAAAAATACTGACTTGATGATTGGGGAGAGTTTTTATTTTAATATTTGTATCTACGGCTGCTACTAAATTAAAAGCAATAATCAAGATTATTAGGCTAAATATAAATTTTTTTACCATCTTTTTTATGACTAATTGAATATTCCATGCTTTATAAAATTTTTTATGTTAAGACGCTTGCGAAAAATCCGTGCTTTAACATTGAGTTAGTATCTTAACATAAAGAAGTAGGAGGAGAATCCTACTTTCTTTTAGAGGTTTTCATTCAAATGATTGTTACTTTATATTATATTTGCGGGGTTTATTAACGGTTTCTAAACAAAGATCAAGATAGAACATAGCTAATCTTTATGCATAAAATTTAAAAATGACAAAAAGCCCTAGTTTTATGACATATTTCTATCTTGTGCCTACTGAATTCTTAGAATTTAGTATTGCTATGGAAATTCTATTTGCCATAATTACTATGTCTGTGGCTTTCTTTTCCTTTAGAATCTATAGAATATCTAGACAAAGAGAGACAAAACTCTTCGGAATTTCTTTTGCACTTATTTCAATATCTTATGTTGTTTGGGCTATAGTTCATTCGGCTATTGTATTTCCCTCGATTGTTAGAATAGCTCAATTATTTACGCAAAATATTTCTCGCTTAGGAGGAATAGGTTTACTAATGCAGGTTATGCTTTTCATAAGCGGTTTAGGAACTCTTTCTTATACTAATCTAAAAATAAAAAGCGGAAAAGCATATTATCTGATAGTTGGTCTAGCTATAATAGCGATTATTGCTCCTTTAGTGGTTACTTTAATGATATTTGAACCTGTTGAGTCTAGTGCTTTATATGGTTTGTTAATTACTTCTAGAATACTATCGGTATTTTTCCTTACTTTTTTGATTTATAGTTATTTTAAAGAATATTCTAGAAATGGAAATGGAAAGACTTTATTAATTGGATTAGCATTTTCACTTTTATTGATAAGCAGTGTAAACTTCATATTTTCATTAACTTATTATGAAGCATATATTATAGGGCATATATTAGAGCTTATAGCATATCTTTTTATCCTCATTAGTTTGATTCTGAGTATACGAAAATGAACAAAAAAAGAAGCAAGTTCGAAATAATAAAAGATATATTAGAGGTAATAAAAAATAGAAATGGAAAAATAAAACCTACTCACATCTTGTACAAGTCAAATCTTTCTTATGGGATGATGGAAGAGTATCTAAACGAATTGATAAAAAAAGATTTTGTTGTAGAAAATAAAAACCCAAAAGGAAAAACATATTCTATAACTGACAAGGGTCATGCTTATTTAGACCAATACAAAATGATTGCTGAGTTCACTGACTCATTCGGGCTAGGTTAAGTTTTAAAGTTCAAAGTCTATAATGCGACATATGGGTTGCATTATAAAATCATTTATAAAAGGTAGATAAAGACTAGCTATATGTTTAAACGAACTCACTTTAAAAAAGAGATGACTTTTATTAGGTTCATTATCTTGTCAGTTGTGTTGTTAGAATTATTTGCTGTTAATACAAGCGCATTAGGAATAAAACTTCTATGCCTTGATAAAGGACAGAAAATAGAATTTTCACAATGTAATCCAAACATGAATAACAAGATTTGCCAAACTTCTTCTTGTCAAATATGTGTAAATGAAATAAAAAGTGGAGTTTTCTGCCCTGCTAATATAAATAATTGTAAAGATCCTTGTGTAAAATTAGGCAATGATAATCCTTCGCCAGTGCAACCTCCCACAAGCTTTACTTCTAGTGTGATGTTAATTGAGCCGCAAGAAAATTATTTTCAGCAGAATGAATCGCAAATAGATTTCACTTTTAAAATAACGGATAGTTCTAAGATAAGCAAGTGTTCTTTAATGTTGGATAGTAATGAAACAATTTTTTCCAAAACAAGAATACAGAGTGGAACTAATAAACTAAGCTATAAAGTTCCATTTGGAGAACATGTATGGAACATAAGATGCTATTCTAGAGATAGTAATCAAACAACAGATTCTGAAACTAGAAAGATTGCTATAGGCTCCAAAAATGATCAATGGGGAAAAGATATAATGCTAATCTCGCCCGAAGATAATTTTACTGCGACAGGAACGCAAATAGTTGATTTTGTTTATAATTTGTCTAAAAGTTTAGATGTTTCAAAAATAAATAAATGCGAGCTTTTTTTGAATAATGAAAGTGTTAGTATGAATAATAATATGAGCATTACTTCTTTATCAAATAGTTTGCCACCAGCAAATTATGGTTGGAACATAAAATGTACAAAGTTAGATAATAGTTCTATTTCTTCTGTTATGAGATTTTTGACAATAAATAATCCTCCTCCGCAACAATCTAATAATGGTGGTGGAAGCTCTGGAGGCGGTAGCAGTGGAGGAGATAGTAGTGGCGGCGGTGGTTTTGTTTTAGAGAATAAGCCTAAAAATAAGTCTACTAATAGTACAAATTCTATTCAGAAAATAGAGCAATTAACTCAAGGAACAGAAGAGAACAGCTCACAGAATAATGATACTGTAGATGGAAAAGTAGATGTGAAAAATGCAAGTTGGTATAATTCCATTACAGGCGCAGTTGTAGGGGCTGTTGATAAAGTAAAGAATAATAGGTCGACTGCTATTGGATTTGTTATATTCGCTGTTGTTGCTTTAGTACTGTTAAATGTTTTAAGGAAAAAGAAAGAAGATATAGAAATTCAAAAGTTGATAAGAAGTCTTGCTGTAACGCCTTAATTTATTATTTTTTCTTCTTTAAATTTCTATTCAGTTTTTTACTTTTCCATCCTCGCTTAAACATCTTTGCAAGGGTTAATCTCTGAGTTTTCATATGTCTGCTCATAATTTAAAAAGAAATTGAAGGTATTTAAATCTTATTTATACTTTTTTACTAATACAAAGGTTTAAATTAGCATTTTTACAAATAATTTTAAGCTTGGGAGGGTACGATCCACGTTTACATACCCGCCCTTCTGAGCCCAAAATTAAATGATTGTTTAATATTCAGCTATGGAAAAGGTTCATATTTTATTATATTATAAGTTTGCTAATGTTAAAAATCCCAAAAAATTTGCTAAAGAAAATCTAGAAATGTGCAAACTTCTCGGTCTTTTTGGAAAGGTCTTAATAGCAAAAGAAGGGATTAATGGTTCTGTTTCTGGAACAAAATCTCAAACTGATAAATATAAAAAGTTTATTAGAAAAATTCCACAATTTTCAGATATTGTTTTTAAAGAGGAAATTGGTGAATTGCATCCTTTTACAAAGATGGTTGTAAGAGTGAGGAAAGAAATAATAAGGCTTGATCAAGAAATCGATATTAGTAAAAGGGGAAAATATGTAAATCCCTCTGAATTTTTAAAAATATATGAAAATAAAGAAGATGTTATAATTCTCGACGCTAGAAATGATTATGAGTCTAAAGTCGGAAGATTCAAAAATGCGATTATTCCTAAAATAAAAACCTTTAGAGAATTTCCTAAAGTGGCTAAAATGCTAAGAAATAAGAAAGATAAGAAAATAATAATGTATTGTACTGGTGGCATTAGATGCGAAAAAGCCTCGGCATATCTTGTTCAAAAGGGCTTCAAGGATGTATCTCAGTTAGAAGGAGGGATAATTACATTTTGCCAACAATATCCTAATACAATATGGAAAGGAAAATGTTTTGTGTTTGATAAAAGACTTCTTTCTAGGGTAGATGCTAAAAATCCTCCTATTAGTAATTGTAAATTTTGCAATATTCCTTGTGATTTGTATCAAAATTGCAAAAATATTGAATGTAATTATTTTATGACTATATGCCTTGAATGTGAAAAAGATAGAAATTGCTGCTGTTCTGATAAATGCTATAATAAATATAAAGAACATCTTTTAAAGAAAACAATAATTAATAGATTTAAGAAACAAAAAATTAATTCTGTCATAAATTAAATGTGAAAATGGCAAAACCAAACTTTTTTAAGCCTAGAAATTACATAATTTTATGAAATGGGATAAAAAGCGAGACAAGAAAAATCATAAATTTTCTCACAAACCTGAAAGATTCGAATCTGAACCTGAAGAAAAAAGTATAGGTGAAATAACCAAAGATGATATCGATAATAGTTTGCTGTTGGATGGTTTTATAGACAAAGTACAACAAACAGCTGGACCTACTGTATTTTTCATATCTGATGGTACTGGAACTTTGGCTTTAAAGGGGTTCATTGGCCCTGGAGATAGAGCTTATCCAGAAATAAAAGAAGGAGATGCTGTAGAAGTCAAAATAAAACTTAGTGAATTTAGAGAAGCAATTGAAGGAGAGATATTTAGAATAAATAAACTATCGGATGAAGAAAAAACTATTTTAGTAAAGAAAATAAAAGAAATTGAGATGAAGAGAGCAGAAGTTAAATTTGACTCTTTTATGGTGCAGGATAAGATTTTAGAAAAACTGAAACCTTCTTTTATAAAAGCTGCAAGAGAAATAAGACTTGCTATTATTCAGAATAGACCGATAATAGTTAGACATCATAATGATGCTGACGGTTATTCTGCGGGGTACGCTTTAGAAAGAGGCATAATTCCATTAATTGAAAAGCAGCATGGCGGAGGAAAGTCTCCATGGGAATATTATACTAGGGCGCCTTGTGCAGCCCCCTTCTATGAAATAGATGATTCAATAAGAGATACTGCTCATTCATTAGCAAATGAAGCAAAATTCTCAAATAAAATGCCTTTAATAATTATAGCAGATAATGGGTCATCTCAAGAAGATCTTCTAGCAATATTACAAGGAAAAGTTCATGGAATTGATTTTATAGTTGTGGATCATCATTTTTTTGAAAAAGATGTTATCTCTGAACAAGTTTTAGTTCATATAAATCCATTTTTAGTAGATGAAGATGGTGCGAAATTTTCAGCAGGCATGTTATGTTCAGAGTTGGCTAAATTGATAAATAATGAATCAAATGTTGAACAAATTCCTGCGATGGCTGGCTTAGCAGACAGAATAGATAATCCAAAAGCAATAGAAGGCTATTTAAAAATAGCGGAGAAAAAAGGATATACTAAGGATCTTTTGCTAAAAATTGCGTCTGTTATTGATTTTACCTCGTCTAAATTAAGATTTATGGAAGCCAGAGAATTTATAGAAGTTTTATTTGGAGAACCAATGGAAAAACAAAAAGCATTGGTTGCATTATTAGACCCATATATAAAAAATCTTGAATCTAAAGGTATAACAATTGCAAAGAAAGCTGCAAAAATCGAAAAAATTAAAGATGTGACTTTACAATTGTTATATGTAGAGGAAAATTTTAGAAGAGGGTTCTATCCAAAACCTGGGAAATGTACTGGCTTATTACATGATAATTTACAATTGTCTAAGAAACTAACTAGAGTTGTAACTGCCGGAGTTTTACAAGACGCTTTAACAATGAGAGCAACAGATGAAGCAAATTTCTCTGTTCATGAATTGATAGAATATTTGAATAAAAATCTTCCAGATGCTTTTGTAGAGGGAGGGGGACATAAAAATGCAGGTGCGATTACATTTATTCCTTCAAAGCAGAAAGAAGTTTTGGATGGGTTACGAGAGTATATTAGGACGAAGTGAAACAATAAGTTTATTTAGTTTCTTAAATGACTCTTTCTATGAAGATCTTTCTTCTTGTGGTGATTATTCTTCTTGTAATAGGGGGAAGTTTATTTTTTTTACATAATAATTTTTTTCAATCTCCTGGACAAAACGTGCGGGAATATAAACAAAAGTATGTTAAAGGATGTATAGGAGAAGGTCCTGTTGTGTTGAACTCACCTATGAAGTATGAAGATATTGGCATTATTATTCCTATGGGGATGATGGTGGGAGGGCATGTGACTCCGATTGATCATATGTATTTTCAACCTGCAATATTCAATTCTCCTCCCGATAGTTATGATGTAGTGGCGGATGCAGATGGAGTTATTAATTCCATAGGGCTTGAAGGACAGCCTGTTAGCGATAATTCTAATGTAACCCATTATAATAAATATAGAATTATAATATACCATACTTGTGACTTTTATAGCATCTATAATTTGATAACTAATTTATCGCCGCGACTTGTTAAATTAGTAGGAAAGATTGCTCCTGGCTCAACGCAAAGAGTTTCAATATTAATAAAGAAAGGAGAATTGTTAGGCAGGATTGGCGCACAGACTTTGGATTTAAGTGTTAATTACGATAAAATTACTTTGCCTGGTTTTCTGAATCCTTCTAGCTACGATGCTGAAGACTGGAAAATTCATACTGTAGATCCATTTGATTATTGGAGGCCTGAAGTAAGAGAAAAACTTATGGAAAAAAATGTACGCTCTGTTCCTCCTTATGGTGGAAAAATAGATTATGATAAAGAAGGAAGACTTGTAGGGAATTGGTTTGTTGAAAACACGAACGGCTACAAAGGAGTTAATCCTTCTGCTTACTGGGATACACATCTTGCCTTTGTCTATAGTGAAATTGATCCTTCATTTGTTATTATTTCTTTAGGCAATTTCGCAGGAGAAGCGAAACAATTTGCTGTAAAGGGAAATACTCCTGACCCTGCGGATGTTTCTCTTTCTAGTGGAGTTGTTAAATACGAGTTAGTAGAATTTTATTATATGGCTAATGGGAAAATATGGGATTATATGTCTATGGCTAAAAATATTTCTTTAGTTGGACGTGATCAAGTAAAGGGAACTGTGCTGGCTCAGTTGATAGATTCAAGGAAAGTGAAAGTTGAGGTCTTTCCAGGAAAGACAGCTTCTGAAGTCGAAGGTTTTAGTTCTAATGCCAAGATTTATGGTAGATAAGATTTTGTAGGAAGAATGAACGCCCGGACCCGGAATCGAACCGGGATATCCGTGAGGAAACTGGTTTGCTTGCTTTTTCTTGGCTCAAGACCAGCGCAGTACCATTGTGCCATCCGGGCATAATTATGGCTATATTTTTGGACTTATAAAGTTTTAGAATTGGCAATAGGAATAATTAAATACAACGTTTTTTAATTAAGATAGAGGTGAAAATGGAGGTTTGTGCTTTAGCTTCAGGGTCTAGTGGAAATTGCTTTTATGTTGGCAATGGAAAAGATGGAATTTTAATAGACGCTGGTATAAATGCAAAGCAAATTTGTGAAAGATTAAATGAGATTGGAAAAGATACTGCAAGTGTAAAAGCAATATTTCTTACGCATGAACATATAGATCATGTTCGTGGGGCAGATGTTTTTGCCAGAAAATTTAATATTCCTATTTTTGTTACTAAAGGGACTGCAGAAAATTGTTTCGTATGCTCTGAAGAGAATTTAGTGAAAATAATAAAGAACAATGATTGTGTGAATCTTTTGGGGATGAAGATAGAGGCTTTTTCTAAATTCCATCATGCTGCTGATCCTGTATCTTATAATGTTTATTTTCAGAAGAAAGTTTCTATTGTTACTGATGCTGGCTATGGATGCAAAAATATAAAGAAACATGTATCTGATTCTGATTTTCTTATTATGGAGGCAAATCACGATGAAAAAATGCTTGAGAATGGACCTTATCCTTATTTTCTTAAAAATTTAATAAAAAGTGATGTTGGACATTTGTCTAATAGACAGGCAGCTTTATGTGTTTTAGAACATTCTTCTAAAAAATTAAAGAATGTTGTACTTGCACATTTGAGTAAGACAAATAATAATCCTATTTTGGCTTTGAAAACGTTTAATTCTATTTTAAAGGAAAGAATAGATGTATCTCCTAAAATAGATCTTTCTATAAGAGAGGAGCCTACTAGGCTATTTAGGATTTAAATGAAAAAAGAAACAGCAACTTTTGGAGCAGGATGCTTTTGGGGTGTAGAATTGACCTTCTCTAAGATTCCCGGCGTTATAGAGACTAAAGTTGGATATATGGGCGGAGATGAAAATAAATATCCTAATCCAACTTATAAACAAGTTTGTACAGATAAGACTATGTTTGCCGAGGTTGTTAATATTGTATATGATTCTTCTAAATTAGATTATGAAAAAATATTAGAGGTTTTCTGGGAGAATCATAATCCTACTACACCTAATCAACAAGGGCCTGATTTTGGAACGCAATATAGATCTGTAATATTTTATTATAGTGAGGATCAGAAGAAAATTGCTGAAGCTTCAAAAAAAGAGATACAAAAGAAATTAGGAAGCAAAAAGGTTGTGACTGAAATTACTAAAGCTAAGAATTTTTATCCTGCTGAAGAATATCATCAGAAATATTTAGAGAAAAAGGGTTTGGATAGTTGTCATATTTAAGATTTAATTAATCTAGACGCTTCTAACAACATCTGTCCAACTAGAAAAAGCTCTTCGGTCGGAACTAAATCAAAAAATGAATTTAACCGAAGAGTGCTGCGAGTCCTGCTGCAGATTCCGAAGGTTTTTCTTCTTTCTTTTCTTCCTTCTTCTCTGTAGGAGCTGCGGCTGCAGGGGCTGCAGCTAATGCACTTGCATTTGCTAGTTCAGCAGCAATATCTACGCCTTGTAGACTTGCAACCAATACTTTTACTTTTGCTTCATCAACTTCAACGCCTGTCGAAGCCACAACTTTCTTTAGATGTGCTTCATTTACAGGTTGGCCAAGCTTATGTAATAGCAAAGCGCCGTAGATGTATTCCATTACTTTGTTTCCTCCTTATTGCTTTGATTAGACGACTTGTTTATTAAATTTTCAATTGCTTTTTCTTCTGCAGAGGCTTTTGCTAATAAATGAGAAAGAGTTTCTTTGCAGACATAACCAATTTTAACTGCAAATCCCATTGCCATTGATATAGATGATCTTAATTCTTCCAGAGCAGATTTCTTATCTATTCTGATAGGAGAATATACTTTGTCAGAAACTGAATCGTAGGCTGCTACTGGGATAAAACCGACTTTCATTGGAGCAATGTTTAATTTGCTCAAAACTGCTGCAACATTTTCTTTGATAGGCTCTCCTTTCTTTGCAACTGTTGCTCCCTGTTTTATGGCTAATTTTCCCCCTTCTACTGCAACTTTCAATCCTACAGACGAAAGTTCAGAGATAGCTGGACCTGGGATAAGATCTGTTGGGCCTGGTTCAATTACTATATCTTCTGGAGCTATATCTCCTGTTTTTGCTTTTGTAGGTGATTGATTATCTGAAAGTATGCCTGATAGATCAAATGCATCTATGTCTGAAAAAAATACAGCTACGTCTGCTGTAATATACTCTTTTAAATTCTGCAATGCACCTTTTTCAGTTAAACTAATTGCTCTTATCATTAGAGATTTTTTAGCTACTCGGATATCTGCTTTTCCTCTAAGATTCTTTTTTATAGAATGAAATTGCGAACTGGGAAGATTTTTTGTAGAGACTACTAACACTGTCTTGCTATTTTTCATTTCTTTAGATAATCCTGCAACTAATTTTTTCTTCTCTTCCAATTTAAAAGAAATTAATTCAGACATTTTAGTTTACCTCGATCTTAATTGGTTTTGACATCGTCAGCTTTACCATTGCACTTCTTATATTATCTATTTTTTTAGGCAGAGCATTTGTAATTGCTTGATAGACTGTTTTTAGATTTTCTATAATTTCTTCCTGCTTCATTTTTTCGTTTCCAATACTGACTTTTATGCTTGCTTCTTTGACTCTTATTTTTATTGATTTAGATATTTTGCTTAACTCTTGCTTTATTATTTCGGGAGTTTCTTGAAAGATTATTCCTAATTGAGGAGATGGCATTTTTCCTGCTGGGCCAAGAATTTTACCGAATGTTGTAGCAACCGACGGCATTAAAGGGGCAGCTGCTATAAAGAAATCGTATTGTTTGATTAGATTTTTCAGAGATTTTTTATCTTTATATTTTGGAAAATCTATTTTAGCGATGGTATTTAGAAGATCTGATTCTTTATCTAGAAATCCGCATACTTGCTTATCTTTTATTTTATGAGGGATATTAACAATCAAATTTATATTTTCTCTTCTTAAATCTAGGCCTTTTAGATTTACAATTAAATCTATACTTTGAGCGAATTTTCGCTTTTCTTCTTTAGATAATTCTTCTAATGCTTCCTTGACATTCATGTTTATCTCCTACATTACGATCTTTGCCCATAGAATTTATGGCAACGATATGTAGTTTAACGATTAGAAAACTATTCAGGGTAGGTTTTTAAAGATTTCGATTGAATACTATCTGCCAATTCTAAAATAATTTTCTCTATTAGACTTATATTTTCCTCTGTTCCTCGTACTTCTAAGATAGAGGTATTTTGTTTATCGTCTTCGTTATCTATGTAATGTAGTCTTAAATGCACATTATAAGTATGTAGAAAATAACTTTCTATCGTGTCTCCATTATGTCTATATGAGTCATTTAAAAGAGATTCTGCTTCTTTATCTATGGATAAAATATTTTCTCTAAAAGCTTTTGGCTTGTATAATCCTTGTGATACACTGTTATAAATATTTTTCTTCATCTGTTATTGATTAACCAAAAAAATTGGCTAAAATCTTCAATAAATCTGAAATTACAAAACCTGCTGCACCTATAATAAGAATTCCTATGGCTGAGACTTTTGCTATGGACTTAAATTCTTCGCCTGTTGGCTTTTTAAGAATATGCCATACTCTTTTTGATTGGATTAAAAATGATTTTATTTTTTGAAACATATTTATTCTATTGATGGGGAGTTTTTAAAAGTTGTTATTTTTCAGATTTGTTTTTAATTGCGTAACTTATAGCTAAAACTTCTAAATGATTAATTTGTTCTCTTGTTAAAGATAATCCTTTATTGTGGAAATCTACTTCTATAGCGCATCTGTAATTTTTTCTTTTTAGAATGGGATATTGGAATTGAGGATTTACTTCTTTCATTATTTTTACTATTTCGTTATCTTCTTCTATTCCTAATAATTGACAAAATATAGAAACTCTGTTCAGATGTTCTTTAGCTTTTTTATTTAGAGCAATATGTGAAGCAGATGAGATTTGTGCAGGGATCATACCATCACAATAGTGATTTATGCAATATAATGCTGTACAGTGTTTTTTATGGATAAGCTCTGCGAAAACTTCTACCATTTTTTGTTTTGATTCCCAGACGTCTGATCCCCAAAATTCTATAGTTCTTTGATTTAATACTTCTCCTATCTTAGTGCAACGAACAAGATCTTCGTTATATTTTTTTCTATTAGTGGACATATAATTTGACTATATAATTAGTTTATAAATCTTATTTTTCTAAAAAATCAATGCCAAGTTCTTTTTCTAAATCGCCGTTCTTCTTGTCTCCGAAATCTGTTGAAGAACCTAGAATTTGCGAGCTTTTTACGCCGGTAACTATCAATAAAACCTTTATAGTTTTTTCCATGTCTGCAGAGATTTGGGCTCCTGAGATTATTTTTGCTTCTGGAGATATTTTGTTGCCAACTATTTCCATTACCTGTTTATATTCTTCAAGAGAAAGATCGTTTCCGCCTATTATGTTGACTAGGGCTCCTGTGGCGCTGCTAATATCTACATCTAAAAGAGGATTATTAAGGGCTTTTTCAACAGCATCTTTTGCTCTATTTGCTGCATCTGATTCTCCGATGCCTATTAAAGAAACTCCTCCGTTGGACATTACTGCTTTTACGTCTGCAAAATCTAAATTTACAAGGCCTGATTTAGTAATGAGTTCTGTTATTCCTTTAACCGAATTAGTAAGAATCTCATCAGCTACTTTAAACGCAGTATGTATTGGCAATTCTGGTGCAATTTCTAAAAGTTTATCATTTGGTATTACTATTAATGTATCGGTAACATCTGCCAATCTTTCTAGACCATATTGCGCATTTTCTATTCTTTTTTGACCTTCGACTGTAAATGGGAGAGTTACTACTCCTATTGTAAGTGCTCCTGCTTTCTTAGCTATTTCTGCAACGACGGGAGAAGCACCAGTTCCTGTACCGCCGCCTAAGCCGCATGTTATAAAAACTAGATCACTTTCACTTAATTTCTTTCTTATTTCCTGTTCAGATTCTTTTGCTGCCTGCTCTCCGACTTTAGGATTGCTGCCTGCTCCTAAACCATGAGTAAGTTCGCGACCAATGAGAATTTTAGTGTCTACGTCGCAATATAATAGGTCTTGAGCATCTGTGTTTACTGCGATTATTTCGCATCCTTTTATGCCTATTTCTTTCATTCTTGAAACAGAATTTCCACCTCCGCCACCGCATCCTACTACTTTTATTCTAGCAGAATGTCTTTGAATAAGGGTTTCTAATTCTTTATCAATGTCCTGTGTAGACACATTTTCTGGAACTATTGAAACATCTAAAGCCATAATGAAATGATGAGATGGTTGTTTATAAGGATTATTGTATTATGTCAAGATGCTTGCTGCTTTTCGTTGCATCTTGAGCATTCCAAAGTCCAAAGTGAAAACTCAAGGACTTTTTAATTTTGGAGGAATAGTGTTCGAAATATGGTTTTCGTGCTCTTTTTCTTTATCTTCTTTCTTTTCCTTTAACTTAATCTCTTCTAGAACTAGAGATTTTCCTAGAAGTTCTTTAAATTTGTCGGAATAAACCTTTACAAATACTTCTAAAGCTTTAGGACCTTTGATTATTACGTTTTCTTTTATTTCGTATTGAGGTGTAAATTTGAATAGGACTAAGAAAAGCGCCTCAACTTTTTCTTTTTCTTCAGTAACTTTTCTTATTACTGTAAATTTGTAGCTTATTTCTTTTCCAGCTAAAGGATTATTGAAATCAGTGATAACGCGACCGCCTGAAACTGCTATTATTTTAACTAATAAATCATCTAATGTTAAAACAAGACCAGGATAAGGATTTACTTTCTTTTCTGTGAATGCCCTGAGAGGAATTGTTTTTATTAAATCTCTTTTTCTCTCACCAAACGCTTCTTTTGAAGGTAATTTAATAGAATATTCTTTTCCCACTTCTTTTCCGATAAAAGCATTATCTAAACCTTTAACTATCATCTCCTGTCCTACTGCGATTATTGTTTTATACGGTTTTGAATTGGGATTTAATTTCTTTAGATCTTCTTCTATATTTGAATCGAAAATCTCGTTATTTGCATAGCCAGTGTATTTGATTTCTATGAAATCGTTCTTGTTTATTTTATCTTGGTCCATAAATATGGTTAATTAGTAAGTTTTATAAACGTTTCTTGTTGTATTCTGACATGGTTTTAAGATTAATAGACGCAACACAAGCTAAACCTGGTACAACTATTCTGATTGAAGGAGAAGCTTATACTGTAAGGTCAAATGATATTAGTAAGACAGGAAAACATGGAGCCAGTAAGTGCAGAATTGAGGCTGTGGGAATATTTAGCGGAAAGAAAAAGGTCATAGCTGTTAATGGCGGCGAGAGATTTGAAGTTCCTCTTGTTGAAAAGAAAAGAGCGCAAGTATTAAGTGTTTCTGATAAGACTGCTTCTGTAATGGACTTAGAGAGTTATGAGACTGTTGATCTAATATTTATGGAAGAGATAAAATCAGAGCTTGCACCTGAAAAACAAGTTGAATATTGGGACATTGAAGGGAAGAAAGTTATCATGAGGGTGTTGTAAAATGATAAGAAATAAATATTCAAATCGAGAATCGAGTAAATATAGAATAGTTTCACGAAGAGATAATGAAGAAAAAGAATATATTGCTAGAAGAAGGGAACTTGATCCTTTAGCTAATTATATATTAACTGTTGATAAAATTAATCTTTCTAATGATATTAGATTGGTGGGGGGGAAATAAAATGGCCACTAAAATACCAATTGCTCAAAAGAGAATGTTCAATAATGTTTTTGTATGCAAGGACTGCAGTAAAAAGATTAGAACGCAAATGGTTAGAGTTATATTAAAAAAAGTAAAATGTTCTAGATGCAATGGCAGGGCGTTTAGACAAATAAGGAAGAAGTAAAAGAGATGATATCCACATTTGTAATATATGATTTGGTTTTCTTAGTTTTGTTTACACTTGTGACTGTTATTTTTCTATATATAAAAAGACGTAATCTGCAGAGACAGGGATTATTATATCTTTATAGGACAAAAGTAGGAATAAAATTTATAGAATGGACTAGTAAAAAATTTCCTAGAACTTTGTATGCTTTACAATATGTAGTTGTTACTTCTGGATATATTTTGATGGCTGCAATGACTTATTTGCTTGTTAAATTTTCTTATGTTTATATAAAGTCCGACGTTATTGCTCAAACATTAAAAATACCTGTAATTGTGCCTCTTATTCCTTATCTTCCTGAGATATTTAATTTAGACTTTTTGCCGCCTTTTTATTTCACTTATTGGATAATAATTATTGCTATAATTGCTATTCCTCATGAATTTGCACATGGAATTTTTGCTAGATTAAATAAAATAAGAATTCACTCTACGGGCTTTGGGTTCTTAGGACCTTTCTTGGCTGCTTTTGTCGAGCAAGATGAAAAAGATATGGGGGCTGCTAAAAAATTCCCACAATTAGCTGTTTTGGCTGCTGGTACATTTGCTAATGTTGTTTTTACTGTAATATTTGGATTGATATTCTGGCTATTTTTTGTTTCTGCTTTTAGTCCTGCAGGAGTTATATTTGGAGCTTATGCTACAACTTACGTGCCTGTTTCTGGTATTGATCATATAGATGGCAAAGTTATAGGCTCTAATGGTATTCTTGATTTAGTTGATTTCAATAAAAGTTTTGTCCCTATTGAAATTCAGAATACGTCCTTTTTTGTAGCGCCCTCTCAATTAAAAACTGCTGTTGAAGGAAATATAAGCCATGTTGCTGCTATTTTGAATTCTCCGGCATTTAGGGAGAAACTTACTGGAGTTATAATGGAAGTAGACGGTGTAAAAACAAATAGTTTTGATGCTCTAAGAAACATCCTTGATAACAAAAAACCAGGTGATGTAATTAAAGTAAAGACTTTGCAACAAAATAAAGAGATTAAATATTACGACATAAAACTTGATGAATTTAATAGTAAGTCATTTTTGGGGATTTCGGTTGCTTCTCCACAACAAAAAGGTTTGATGGGTTGGATTTACCAATTTATTTCTTCAATTAAAGATCCTTTTGTTTATTACGAATCTTCATTAGGAGATTTTGGTCTCTTTATTTACAATTTGTTATGGTGGACATTTTTAATAAATATTAGCGTTGCTTTAGTAAATATGCTTCCTGTAGGAATTTTCGATGGAGGAAGGTTCTTTTATGTTACTGTGTGGGGATTGACGGGAAGTAAAAAAATAGGAGAGAGAGCGTTTAAGATTTCTACATACTTGCTGTTATTGCTAGTTGCTGCGTTGATGATTAAGTGGTTGTTAATTTTTGTTTAGACAAAATGGAAAATAAAAAAAATTCAACAGAAAGGAAAGATGAAGATAAAAATCTTGCAGGAATAGCTCGGGAAGTTATGGATGATTATGTTCGTAGAGATTTAAGTGAAGATATAAGGCATATGAGGTATTTACTTTGCTATTCTAATGGGCGAAGATATGCTGATTATAAGAAATATCACTAATTAATAATAGATATTGAGAAGATATTTATATTTCTAAAATATTAATTGTGTATGGTAAAAATAATAGCTGCTAGTGGTTATTTTGATCCTCTCCATTTTGGTCATATAGAATATTTGATGAAAGCTAAAGAGTTAGGAAATAAACTTATTGTAATAGTAAATAATGATAAACAGGCTCATTTGAAAAAAGGATTTGAGTTTATGCCATTTAAAGAAAGAATAGAAATTGTAAGGGCATTGAAATTTGTTGATGAGGTTTTTCCTAGTATAGATGAAGATAAAACTGTTTGTAAGTCTTTAGAAGCAATTAGGCCTCATATATTTGCTAAGGGAGGAGATAGATTCAGCCATGAGATTCCTGAGGCAGAGATTTGCAAAAAACTGGGAATTGAAATAATTCATGGCTTGGGAGATAAAATACAATCTTCTTCTGATTTAGTGAAAAGGCAGAGAGAAATGGAAAAGAAAAGCTAAGGAAAGGTTTAATAAGTAATTTTTTGGAGTTTTAATATGATAGATGAAATAGATTATACGCTTAAGAGACTTGATGAGTGGTATGGCAAAAAATTTATAGAAAAGTATACTTTGCGACTTGAAGAGGAAATGAAGAGGAAAATGTTCGAGGCTACTGGCAGAGATATGGAATTAAAAAATATTATAAATGATGCCTTTTCTAGGGAAAATCTGATAAGAAATGCTGATTTTTTCTCAAGAGATTATTGCGATATAGAAGATATTTTAAGACATAATGAAGTTCCGAATATTGCTGAGAACCTAGTTGATTTTGTAGGCAGGGTTAGACAAAAGTCTTGTGATGTTTTTCCTGATGAACTTAAAGATATGGATATAGATTCTGCTTTTAGAGAAACTTTCTCAAGTTCAGATTATTTTGCAAAGGCATTTATTGGAGCTTCAGAAATACAAGAACCGAACTTAATAGAAGAATATGGCGAACAGACAACTGAACAACAACAAAAAATTAATCTTTATTTTGGTTCTGCCAAAAAAATAATTCCTTATTTGATGGAGGGAGTTTTGGGGGATTTGTATAAAGATGGATAGAGAAGTTGATTATGTCTTAAAAAGACTAGATGAATGGAATTATAAAAGATCTAAAGAAAGATATACTTCTGAGGTAGCTGGAAAAATTGCTAGAGAGCTAGCTAAAAAATTTTTTGACTCTCCCAACCTGGCTACGGAGGTTATTCCATCCTTGATCGATTTTATTTCTGTAGATAATCAGCTAGAAGAGGCTAGACATTACTTCTCGAGTAAATACGCCTGTCTGGAAGAAATATTAAAGAATAAAGAGCTTCCTGGAAGATTGAAAGAAATGCCTGCTGGGATAAAGAATGAATATATACTACCTATGGCTGAGAATTTTCAACCTCTTGTTAAATTTGTAGATAAAACTAGAGAAGAATGTGTTAAAATTTTCCCAGTAGAATTGGAAGATGAATTAATAGAAGATTGCTTCAAAAGTGTTTTTCCTAGAAGAGAGGACTACATGAAAATGATATACTGTTTTATAGATAACCTAAAACCTGCACTTGATATTTTAAGAAATCTAGGGAGGATTAACCTTTCAGAGAGTGAGATTGAAAAATATTTAGAAAATATGAAAGAAATTAGTAATTCGATCAATAAAGAAATAATGCGAGACACATCTTAGTTAATAAATTCAATCCCTTTTTTAGTAAAGGCTACGAGCCTTATGCCTACGGGTATGCTTAACAATGCTGAGATTAAGGCCATGTGTTCTTTTCCGTTTCCTGAGGCTAGGGATAGGGAAACTTCGAAATCTTTTCCTATTGTTGCTTTGAGTTTTTGCATTATTTCTTCTTTTAATTCTGTTATTGAAGATTTTGAATTTACTTCTACAACTTTAACGTTTTCTTGAGAAGAAAATGAATCGGCTTCTTTATTTTTTACTATTGAAATTTTTTCCCATTCGCCTCTTTTTATTAAAGCATTCAATTGTGGATAGTTTTCTTTATCAAGACCTTGAAAGCAAACTAATTCCATTTTAGCTGAAGAAACATTAGCTTTATAATGATTACTGTTTTTGAGTTTATTAATCCTTAGCTATTTTCCATAAAAATTCGAATTGCTCCTTGAAATCTTTGGCTATACTCTCATTATGAATTACAATACTAATAATGGGGTGCTTCTCAAAGAGGATTAATGTTATATTTCCTAGGGTTTGTATGCATGTATAAGTTGGAAATGAGATATACTTAATTGTTGATTTGTCTTGTGCATATAATTTTTCTCCTCTTGATTTTTCATCAAATAATTTGCGTATTTTTAGTTTTAATCTTCTTCTTTCTTTATAAACATAATATTTTAAATTATTCTCGATTTCTTTAGGATACTCTTCTAAAGAAACACCCCCTATAACGGTTAAATTTCTATCCTTTTCTGCCTCTTTAAATAAGATAGAATATGCTGTCTTTTGTCCCTCTCCACCGAAGAATACCTCAACAGATGTTTTTTGTTTTAAGCTCTTAAATTTCTTTTGTAATGACGGTAATGTCTTCTTAAAGATTTTCTCTTTTTCCTCTAAATTGCTTATTCTCTCTTTTATATAGTGCAAAGCCCTCTCTGGAGGAGACGGAATGAACATTTTTATTCCTTTTTTAATTATTGTACTTACCATTCCTTTTTTCTCCAAAGATGAAAGTACTTCATAAATCCTTCCAGAATTAAGATCTGCCTTTTCAAGTATTTCTCCACTTTTTGACTCTCCCAATTCTAACAAAGCCATATAAACTTTTGCTTCGGTAGGAGTTAATCCAATTTGCTCTAGTATCTTATGCATAGGAAAAGCTATTTAATTGTCTATTTAAAACTTTCTATAACTCCACACATATGGTGGGGTAAAATTTAAAAGGGGAAGACTTTCACCTCAATTATGGAAAAGAAAAAACCAATAATGGCTATGGTTCCTGGAGGAACAGGAGGCATTGGAAGAGAAGTAGTTAAAATGTTCCTAAAGAATGGAACAGAAGTTGTAGTACCAACTAGAGGTTTGAAGGACGATTATTCTAGCGTAGATGAAGAAGCCATTGTTGTAAAGAACAATTATTATGAAGACGAAGATGTTAAATCATTAGCTAGAACCTATGACAAAGTTGACACTTTTGTATATTGCGTAGGCTCATTTAGAGGCCATAAGAAAATAAGTGATTTTACATATGAGGATATAGATGATAAGTTTAAAACAAACATAAGATCCTTTTGGAATTTTTTAAGACATTTTGTTCCTCTCATGAGGGAAAAGGGATACGGAAATGTAATCGCAATTGGATCTCTTGCTGCCAAAAGAAAAGAGCCTTATTTAGGTTTATCTAGCTGGGCAAAAGACGGACTGGCTTCTATAATAGAAACCCTGTCTAATGAAGAATCTGTAAATGGTATAAGAGCAAATATCATTGTACCATCAATCGTTGATACTGCTAAAGAAAGATTGATTTTCCCACAGGATAATCAAGCTTATTGGCTGCCAGCTTCCTATATTGAAGAATTGGTTGAATTTCTTTGCTATGATGCCAGGTCTAGATATCTTAATGGAAATAGATTAGAGTGTTACGTTCCCAACAAAAAAATAGTTAGGGCAAGAGAAGAAAATCTTATCAACAGAGGGGTAAATATATAATTATTTCTTAATTCCGATGTATAATCCTCTATTAGGTATAAAACCATTTTTTATGTATTTTGCTTTTAAATCGCAATCTTTCATTATTTTTAGAAACCTCTCTTTTTCAAATAGGCCTAATTCATGCTTGTCATTTAAATAAATAATTCCGCTTCTTGATGCAATTAGAAAATGAAAATTTAATAATGAAAGATTGCCTTTTATACTGTTAATAGTCATGCGTGTAATCTTTATATCTGGCTTGTCTACGAATGTTATATGAGATTTGCCTATTTCGTGGGATTCTTTTGTCAGCCAAGGCTCTATTATTAATACTCCTCCTGGTTTTAAATTTTTAGACATAGAAGAAATTGTTTTCTCTAGATTCTTATATGTTTTTACATAACCGATTGAAGAGAATAGACATATTATTATATCAAATTGCTTCTTGAATTTTAGATAGACCATATTTGCTCTTTTAAATTTTATATCTGGAAATTTCTTTCTTGCTTCTTCTAGCATTTCTTTATTAAGATCTGTGCCTATAATTTTATAGTGTTTTTTTAGATAGGTTATATGGTTTCCTGTTCCGCAAGCAACATCTAATAATTTTTTGCCTTTTGTTTTTTTATATTGTTTAATTATATTGTGGATTTTCTCTGATTCTTTTTTATAGTCTTTCCACTTATATATTGAATCATAATATCTTGCTAGTATCTTATATAGCTTTTCTTTTTTCATATTTTATTCAATATCTAGTTATATAAAAAGATGGTGATTGGTGGAAAAATAGATTAACTTTTTGATTTTTAGCAATTATAATCTTTAAGATAGTTATAAATAATAATTTTTATGTAGGTAATATCTAACGAGACTTTTATTATATAATAATTAGGCTATTTTTTAATCCGGAGATGCTTTGAACACTAAAAAGATACTGCTGGTCAAGATTTAAATTTAATAATTAGTTTATTAGAAAATGAAGGCTGAGCAGTTAGATAGACAAGAAGGTTTCATACTATCATAAAAAAGATATCTTTATAATGATTATTGTTCTTATTTTTTTATGGTGAGAGAAGTTCCTTTAGGGGAGATAACTTTAAGAAAATATGAGAAGCCTTATGATTCTTCCAAGAGAGAATTAGTAAGGAAAGTTTGTTTAAGTCTTGGACTTTTGCAACCTGGAGATTCTAGAGATATTATTGTTGATATTATGCTTGTTTTGGATGAAGGTAGAAAAAATAAGGAGTGGCTTTCTTCGTTTATTATTAGAGATAAAGTGGAAGGATTGAGAAAAGATAATTCTCTTGAAGTTAGGGGTTTGGCGGAGAGTAATATTAGAAGGCAGTTGAAAAGATTGAGGGATGCTATGTTAATTGATAAACAGGAGAACCAGTATAGAATTTCTGAATTTGCGCCTTTGTCTGAAATTTTTGAGATAAAGATAGAGAAGTTTTTGATTCCGCAGACGATTGAGAGGATTAAGGAATATTTGGGAAGATTGGATAATGGACCAAAATAGTAATAAAGGAAAGATTTATAAAGATATGTTAAATATTATTAACATATGTTAAATATTATTAACAACTTACAGCCATTTTTTGAAGACTGTTATAGAAGAATAAATGTTAGAGAGTATTCTCGTATAGTAAAAATATCTCCCCCTACTGCCTCGAAGTTATTGTCAGAATATGATAGATTAGGATTGCTAAAATCTGAGAAAGATAGAAACTATATCTTTTTTTATGCAAATAAAAAAAGCAAGGATTTTATTGATTTATCTAGAATTTATTGGAGAAATAAATTATGGGGACTTGTTGAAGATTTTGATAAACAACTGTTAAATCCTAGTGTAATATTATTTGGCTCCTTGGCTAAAGCTGAAGCTAAAATTGATTCTGATATAGACTTATGTGTATTATCGCGAAAAAAAGATTTAAATTTAAATGATTTTGAGAAAAGACTTAAAAGAAAAATACAAATCTTTTTTTTCAATTCAATAAAGGAAATTGATAATCTGGAACTTAGAAATAATATTCTAAATGGTTATATACTAAATGGGAGGATAAAGTTATAATGGACTGGAAAGAGTGTATAAAGAAGAGAATAGTAAAAGAGGTAGCAATAGATCTAGAATTAATTGAATCATTGATAAAAACAAGCAATAATAAAATGAAATCTGAAGAAAAACTGAAATTGGATGATTCTACATCTGGTTCTAAAATATCTCTTGCTTATGATTCCTTAAGGGAGCTTTTAGAGGCACTCGCCATTAAAAAGGGATATAAAATATATAATCATGAATGTTTTACTTGTTTTTTAAAAGAAGTATTGAATGAATCGATAAAGGGGGATGAATTTGATGAACTGCGAAAAATAAGAAATAGTATCAATTACTACGGCAAAGAGATTTTAATTCGGGAAACGGAAGAGGTTTTGCAGAGAATGAAAAAATTTAGAGAGGAGATATTAGATTTATTAAAGTAAAAAATAATTAGGGAAAAACTTAAATATTATCTTTAGTGTAAAAAAATATGACTGAAGAAGAAAAATATCGTCCAAAGAAAAATCTTAGTGAAATAATTAAGGAATCTTTGTATGAGGCGGCTGAAGCAATTGAATTTACCAGTTCTTTTCTTTCTAGTAGAGCTCTAGATATTAGTGAAAAAGATTATAATAATTTATTAAATTGTTATAAAAAATTAGCTTATGTTTGTGGTCAACTTAAACTGATAAATGAAAAATATGAAGAAGTACATTTATCTTTGCCTGATAGGATATCTCAAATAGAAAATGGAATAAGTGAGATTGAAAAGATATTAATTAAATGGGCTAATTAAGAGCTTAGTAGAAAGTAAACATAATTCATAGAATAATTTACTATTCTCTCTGCGTTATAAGCTATAATTCTAAACATTAATTCATTCTTTTGCATATGGAATTTTCTAGCATATATTACATGACCA
>Ga0209515_10002618_pt1 | contig 27317 bp, 23 predicted proteins | sample Subgroupgradi54m_FD_187454 | JGI IMG/M metagenome (GOLD analysis project Ga0209515, IMG submission 187454) | Subsurface groundwater microbial communities from S. Glens Falls, New York, USA - GMW60B uncontaminated upgradient, 5.4 m (SPAdes)... ... | reverse complement strand
GTCCTTCATTTTCAGCATGTATCAAGGGCAATATTTGTTGAATGCGTGGTTCTTGCCGCATCGTACTGACAAATTCATTCGAGCAAAGATATAACGCATCAATACGTTTTTCTAAATAGGCATCAAGCATGACTTTGACAATGCCAATTAAATCAGTAATACCTGGCGCATCACCTAAATCACGTTTGTGTGCGAGAATATTGCCACCCATGCGTTTGAAAAAAGCCATGCCTTTGCTACCAATCAAACACAAATCAACTTCTAAATTTTTTTCAAGGTCTTGTTTGATAACGTTGATCGTTGTTTTTAATAAATTACTATTTAACCCACCACATAAACCGCGATCCGTAGTGACGATGATATAACCGACACGTTTAATTTCACGATTTTCCATGTAAGGGTGATGATATTCAGAATTGGCAATCGCCACATGGCTAATCACATCTAAGATTTTTTTTGCATAAGGAATCGCACGATGCATGCGATCTTGGGTTTTACGCATTTTACTCGCCGCGACCATTTCCATCGCTTTGGTAATTTTCTGCGTGTTTTTAATGCTTTGAATTTTTAAGCGTATTTCTTTAGCAATCGCCATGATGATTTCCTTTAATTAATCCCATGACTGCGTTGATTTGAAGGCATCTAAAATGGTGCGTAATGTACGTACTACGTCATCATTGTAGTCGCCGGATTTATCAATGCGTTCGACAAAATCACGATGATGCGCACGCAAATAGCTATTTAATTCTTGTTCAAACATCGCCACGCGTGTGAGTGGCACATTGTCTAAGTAACCTTGATCAGTCGCAAATAAAATGGTTGCCATTTCTGCAACAGAAAGTGTCCTATATTGTTTTTGTTTCATTACTTCAGTGACGCGCTGGCCACGTTCTAATTGTTTACGTGTGGCTTCATCGAGATCAGATAAAAATTGTGAAAACGCAGCTAATTCGCGATATTGCGCTTGTGCAATACGAATACCACCCGCCAATTTTTTCATGATTTTAGTTTGGGCGGCGCCACCGACACGTGATACGGATAAGCCCGCATTAATTGCCGGACGAATACCAGCATTAAATAAATCAGTTTCTAAAAAGATTTGGCCATCAGTGATGGAAATAACATTGGTTGAAACAAAGGCAGAAACGTCGCCTGCTTGTGTTTCAATAATAGGCAATGCGGTGAGTGAACCCGTTTTGTCTTTTACTTTGCCATCGGTCATTTTTTCTATGTAAATAGAATTGACGCGTGATGCACGTTCCAATAAGCGTGAGTGTAAATAAAAAATATCGCCAGGATATGCTTCGCGGCCTGGTGGACGACGTAATAATAATGAAATTTGTCGATATGCCCAGGCATGTTTTGTTAAATCATCATAAATAATTAATCCATCTTCACCTTTGTCGCGGAAATACTCACCCATCGCACAACCGGTGTAAGGCGCAATATATTGCATGGCGGCAGGATCAGCGGCTGTTGCTGCGACAATAATGGTGTGTTTGAGTGCATCGTGCTCTTCTAATTTGCGCACGACGGCAGCAACCGATGATGCTTTTTGTCCAATCGCAACGTAAATACATTTCACGCCAGTATGATGTTGATTAATGATGGCATCGACCGCAATAGCGGTTTTACCTGTTTGTCTATCACCAATAATTAATTCACGCTGACCGCGACCGATTGGCACCATCGAGTCAATGGCTTTTAAACCGGTTTGCAATGGTTGCGATACGGGTTGGCGGAAAATAACACCAGGCGCCACTTTTTCAATGGGCGAGGTACGTGTGGTATGAATGGGTCCTTTGCCATCAATAGGATTACCCAACGCATCGACGACGCGACCTAATAATGCTTCACCCACGGGTACTTCTAAAATACGACCGGTGCATTTTGCAGTTTGTCCTTCAGATAAATGCTTAGTGGACCCTAAAATAACGGCACCCACGGAATCACGCTCAAGATTGAGCGCTAAGCCATACGTATTTTCGTTAAACGCAATCATTTCACCTTGCATCACATCAGCTAAACCATATAAACGAACAATCCCATCTTTGACACTGACAATGGTTCCTTCCGTGCGAATTTCTGGTTTAATATCAAATTGCTGAATACGTTGTTTAATAATATCGCTGATTTCTGTTGGACTAAGTGGTTTCACTTGCATAATGATTACCTTAAAGAAAATTCAAGTAAGCGAGTTAATTTCCCGCGGATAGAACCATCAATTACTTTATCGCCAATGTGAACAACCGCCCCACCTAATAAGCTAGGATCGACTTCGCATTGTAAAGTAACTTCATGTTGGATACGTTTGGTTAATGCTGCTGCCAATTCCTTTTTAAATTCTTCTTGCGCTTCCATGGCAGTAATAACGCGTACTGTGCTGATTTTTTCTAACGCTGCATAGTAATCGTTAAATAACCAAGCAATTTCTGGCAATAACAGTAAACGATTATTTTGCGCGAGCAACTTCAAAAAATTTTTACGCTCTGTATCTAAGAGCGATGCTAATACATCGCAAAATAAAACCAACAATTTTTCTGCGGATATTTGCGGATTTGCTAACAATTTCGCAAGGTCGGATTGTTCTGCGGCAGTGGCAGCAGCCTCCAAAAAAATCTTCCATGGCGGTAATTGTTGTTGATCACGCGCATAGTCAAAAGCAGCAAGCGCATATGGTCTTGCGATATTTGAAAATTTTGGATTAGCAACAAGTGTCATAAAGTTAAATCTCAGCAGCTAATTTATTTAATAAATCGCGATGAATGTCGGGATCAAGATTGCGTTGAATAATTTTTTCAGCACCGGCAACTGCAAGCACGGCGACTTGTGCTTTTAATGCTTCTTTGGCGCGGGTAATTTCTTTATCAATTTCAACTTGCGCCATTTCCACTAAGCGCGTCCCTTCTTGTTTGGCATGCGATTTTGCTTCTTCTACTAATTGCGCAGAATGCAAATTTGCTTGCTCGATAAGGTGAGTTGCGTTTTGTTTGGCTGCACGCACAATGATGACCGCTTGTTGCTCCGCCGTTTCTAGTGCACGTTTGCTTTGCTCCGCCGCTTCTAAGCCTGCGGCAATTTTCTTTTCACGATTTTGTAAGGTGCCAATAATGTTCGGCCATACATATTTCATAGTGAACCAGACTAAAATGGCAAACGTAAGAAACTGGCCTAAAATAGTCGCATTAATATTCATTGTGATTCCTCGTGGTTTCTCAATCGCAACTCAATTAACCACTAACCGCTGGTTGCGCTGCAGATAAAACGGCTGCTAAAAATGGATTGGTTGAGAAAAATAACAACAAGCCCATCACGATAGAAATAGCGGCGAATGCGTCAACTAATCCAGCCATGATGAACATGCGCATGATGAGCATTGGACCTAATTCTGGTTGACGTGCAATCCCTTCTAAAAATTTTCCGCCTAATAAACCAAAGCCAATACCAGTGCCTAATGCGGCCAAACTAATAAGCAAGCCTGCTGCTAACACGCTAAAACTTTGAACTTGACCAATAATACTAACGATTTCCATGAAACTCCCCCTTATTAAAAGTTAATGTGCATCATGAGCCATACTGAGATAAATAATAGTTAGCATCATGAATAAAAATGCTTGTAACGAAATAATTAATATATGGAAGATTGCCCATACGCCGCCTGGACCCCATTGTATCCACCAAGGCATGATAGCAATCAGAATAAAAATTAATTCACCAGCAAACATATTTCCAAACAACCGCAATGCCAGTGACAATGGTTTGACGCATTCTTCGACTAAACGAAAGACGACATTGATTGGAAATAAATAAGGGCCGAAAGGAAATGTAAGCATTTCCTTTATAAATTTATGTTTTTTAGCTTTGATATTAAAAAAGATGACTAATAAAAAGACGCTCAATGACATTGCAAACGTCGCATTGGGATCAGCGGTGGGTACGGCTTTAAAATAAGGGACGCCAACGCTACTCAATAAACGCGGAATTAAATCAACGGGTAATAAATCCATGGCATTCATGAAAAAAACCCACATAAAAATTGTTAAAGCGAGCGCGGGAATAAACGTGGTTTTGTGATGAAATGCATCATGTACACAACCGTTAACAAATTCGATGACAATTTCAGCGCTATTTTGCAATTTTCCTGGGATTTCTTGCATGCGCGCAGCCACAAAACGTAGACAACCAAAAATGAGGATGCCAACTAGAATAGAAATAATCAGTGTATCTAAATTTAATACCCAAAATCCGGTGTTTTCTTCACCACCAATAGAAAATGTCTTCAAGTTCAACGTCAAATGCTGAAGGTGATGTTGTATGTATTGACTAGGCGTGATCGCGCTAGCAGCACCACTCATGACGATGTCCTCTTTACTTCTATAGAAAAAAGCCACATACAAGCAACCCAAAATGAAACAATCGCACCGATAAATCCGATGAGCACGGATAATAAACTAACCGGCAAGTATTTCACAATCACAATAAACAACATGGCAGCGAGTATGAGTTTGATCATTTCACCCAAAAAAAACGCGGTCATAAACTGCGCTACTTGTTGCGCACCGACAAATCGAAATATTAGCCAGGCAAATAAAAACGTGGGTAATCCGTAGGCGACGCCGCCTGCCAGAACCGCAAAGCCGCTCATTAAACCACGGATGGAAAGCGCTAACAAGGCGAATACCAGGACCCCAGCCATTTGCCAATAGACAATGCGAAAGGCTTGGTATTGTATTTTTTTTTGCAGTGAATTAGCGGCCAACATAGTTGCACACGTTATTATATTGGCGCGCAGTATAATGATTTTATTTTCTGACTACAACACTGTGCTCGGGATGACATAAGATACTTTTTACTTCCACACTTGTTTGACACGACCACAAATTAAACCCGTAGGGACAGTTGGATATTGCCATTTAGAGGTGCCGGCATTGGAAGTTTGTACTGGAACAATAAAATAAACGTCTCTAGGAAGTGGACTATAACTCGTGACATAGCTTCCTTTTAAGGTCCATTTGTAAGATGAATCAGCAAAGAAATAGCCGCAGTATTTATCTTCATAGTCGCCAAAAGGATTAGGACCGCAGACTGCGTCGTTAATTTTGACAACAGCGGGTCTGCCAGAATTATAGTCACAATTGAAAGTGTCATAATATCTACGTTGCATATCTGGACCAATAAAACCCACAATATCAGACCAACAATTATCGCTTCCTGCACCCAAGCTTCCAGAATGTATATATTCTCCTGGCGCTGTGGAGAGCGGTACGCCAAGACCAGTAAGTGCATGTATAGTGGCTAAATTGGGCAGCTCACCTATGATTGAACCGGCGGGATAGTAAGTATATTTAAAATCAGATTCATAAACGGCTTTAACAATATAATCAGCAGGACAGGCTGCTTCTGTGATACCAACGACAGCAGTTGCTACCGTGTTTAAAATACGCTTTGTGGTACATGTATCGATACAATCATTGCAAGTGGATGCGCCTGGCGGACAATTACCATTCACATCGCGGCAAATAGTGCTGTTAACGTCAATACATGCAGGAAGAAGATTACCAACGTTTTCATCTCCAGTGGCGGTTGCCGTTGTTTTTCTGGAATCAGGAACAGGTAACGACACCCCCAATAATTTGGGATTCAGATTTTCCTGAATAATGCCACTGGTTGTGCTACTGACGGTGGGTTTGCCAGGACCTGGTTCAGCGTGAGCAAGAATAGAAAAAAATAATAAACAAAGGGTGATGAAACAAATACCCACCCGCTTGTAATTAGATTCTAAAGAAATTGGAAAGAGATTGATCATAGTAATAAATACCTACGTAAAAATTCATGTTGGGTATAACAATAGCATAATTTAATATCTTATTTGTATTTACTGTGGAGCAAAGATGGTTTAAGAATATATCTTAATAAAATTTGAGAATGTTTATCACAATTACAAAAAAAGGGGGTTGCCACATTTAATCTACTTTTAATTTGTGACGCGATGCTTCAACCATTTATAAGAATAACTGAAACTATTTATTATTTTTTTATTACTTTTTTTAGCGGTTACTTTAAAAATAAAACGTTGGAGAAAAGAATATGCTTTCTAATAAAAGTCTATTAGCGTGTTTATTTCCTTTTTGTTCTCCGGAAACAAGAGATATAAAAAACAATGTTGGTAATATATTGCGACGCTCTCTTGGTGTACCGGCAACAGGCAGCGATGATTTTAGCAGTATTGATATGAGCGGCGGGAGCATGAAAAGCTTTGCTGAGAAAAGCTTTTCAACCCCGACTTCTGCAAATTTAGGTGATGCGACTGCTGCTTCTGCTGTGGTCACGACAACGCCTCTTACCGCTATTGATTTAAGCGAGGCAATGAGAAAACAAAAAGAAGAATTTAAAATATTAATGAATGAGATGTTTGGTGCACACAATAAAAAAGTGAAAACATTATTTAAAAAAGCGGATAAAAAAGACAAGCAACGTCATAAAAAATTAGTATTGAAATTGGATAATATTGTAAAAGAAGTAAATGCATTCATAGAAAGTCAGGAATTTAAAGAAAAAGAAAATGCAATATTTCAAGAAATGCTTAAAGGCACGGCAGCGAGAGAAGAAGCGCTAGCCAAAAAAATTGAAACATTACAAGAGCAAATACTGGCACAGACTCAACCAGTGCAAGAAATGTATGAAAAATATCAATTAAAACTCGCTACGTTAAAAGCACAACAAGATTTATTGTCACGCTCGCTCGCGGTTAGAAAATTTTATATTACCTTACATAAAAAATTAGAGGCGCGTATTAAATCAGCCTTACTCGCATTAGAAGAAAAATTAGCGCGAGAAAAAACAAAAAAGGATACCGTGACAACGGTTGCAGCAACCGCTGCGGGTGCTTGTGTAGAAGTGTTGCCAATACCAGTCATTAGCTCTCTTTTGAGTGGTTTTGTTAGCTTGGCGGTCGAAGAAGGCATGGGTAAGAGAAACAATAAATCGCGCGTTAAAAAAGATGAAGCTGTTTCTGATGCGTTTATTAGTTTTAAAGAAATCGAGAAAATTACTGAATTAGTTGCGAGGAGAATGACCGAAAACTATCGCAATTATATCGATCAAAATGTTTTTGAAGCAGAAGAATGCGAGAAAGCAGCAAAAAAAATAACAAGAATAATCTTTAATTATTTAAAAACAAATCAGCTAGACAAATTGGCAACCGTGCCTTTAGAAGAAAAAGTACAAGCCATCGTTGTTTTTACGCAAGCGACAGTTGATAGAATAAATGCAAAAGGAAAAAAACCCGTTTTTAAACATGCAAAAAAAACCACTAAATTTTTTCATTATGAAAATAAAAAAAATAAAGAGAATAAAGAAAATAAAGCTAAGAAAGTGGTTGCGACCAATATAGTTGCAACCTCTACAACATCACAATTACAAGTAAAGATGAAATCGCAACAAAACGAGGTGCAGATTGAATCGGTTGTTCAAACAACCAATACTACACTTACTATAAAACAAGTAACGATAGAACAAGTGCAACAAGAAAATTTTTATTTGAAACAAAGAGTAGCAAGTGCAACACAAAAATTGGAATTTATAAAATCGATTATTGGTCCAGGCCCAGGGTCGAGAACAATAAGTTCTTTCAGTTCTACTACTATTTCTAATTCTTCCACGCTTTCACTGTTTTCTACCAATGAACAAGCAGCAGCAATGGCGGCGTTTACAGATCGTGTAGGAGAAGATTGGTTACAACAAGGACATGTTGAAATAAGTTATATGGGGACGGGGACACAACTTGATATTCGTACAAAAAATTCGACAGATAATGGTAGATTACTCACTTTATCTGATGCCTTAGAATATGTATTTGGCCCAACGATGTTTAAGCAACGAAATTATATTTATGAATCGCAATCACCCAATATGACAGTGCAACTTGAAATGCAAACACCTGATCAAGCACAACAATTGCAAAAATTTATTGTAGCAGCGGTAAATGTTGCGCGTAGTGGTGTTGGTATGCACAGTCATTCGAGAAAAGCGATCATGAATTAAATAGTAAATATGGAAACCCTCGCCCACTTTTCGTGGGAGCGGCGAGTGCTAAGTCGTTATCTGAGTGCTTCATCTAAATCGTATTTCAAATCATCTAGCGCTTCTATACCGACGGATAAACGAATGAAATTATCGCGTATACCGAGTGCTTCACGTTGTGCGAGCGGTAAACTGGCATGCGTCATGATCGCGGGATGTTCAATCAAACTTTCCACTCCGCCTAAACTTTCGGCTAACGCAAAAATGTGGCAGCGTTCTAACATGCGCGTTGTTTCTTGCAAATTCGCTTTTAATTCGACTGAAATCATGCCCCCGAATGCGGCCATTTGTTTTTTCGCAAGCGTATGTTGCGGATGGCTCGCAAGTCCAGGATAAATGACGCGTGCGATTTTAGGATGTTTTTCTAAATATTGTGCGAGCGCTAACCCATTTTCAGAATGACGTTGCATGCGCACATCTAATGTTTTTAAACCGCGTAATGCTAAAAAACTATCGAAAGGACCGGAAATTGCACCGACGGCATTTTGTAAAAACGCTAATTGCTCAGCTAACTCTTTATTTTCACCGACCACAACAATGCCACCTATCATGTCAGAATGACCATTTAAATATTTGGTGGCGGAATGCATGACCAGATCAAAACCTAATTCCAATGGGCGCTGAATGATGGGGGTGGCGAAGGTATTATCGGCGACTGAAATGAGGCGATGTTTTTTTGCGAATGCCGCGAGTTGCTGCAAGTCCATTAATTTCAACAGCGGATTAGTGGGCGTTTCTACCCAAATCATGCGCGTTTCCGAGCGAACCGCGCGCGCGAGTGCATCCATGTCTGTCATATCCACAAATGAGACTTGCAAACCCGCTGAATGTTTACGCACTTTTTCAAAAATGCGATACGTGCCGCCATAAACATCGTCACAGACAATGACGTGATCATTCGGTTTTAATATTTCTAAAATAGTAGCAATCGCTGCCATGCCAGAAGCAAACGCAAAACCATGCTGACCCGATTCTAAATCCGCAACACATTGTTCATAGGCAAAACGCGTGGGATTTTTGGTGCGCGAATATTCATAACCTTGATGTTGTCCCGGGCTTTTTTGCACATAAGTCGATGTCGCATAAATCGGTGTCATGATCGCGCCTGTTGTTGGATCCGGTGTTTGTCCGGCGTGAATTGCACGCGTCGCGAGTTGGTGTTTGTGTTTCATTTTTAAATCCTTATCAATATTGTCATTGCGAAGAGAATATTTACAACCCCTGCTCTTTCATCCATTTGTCATCAACAAATTTCGATAAATAATTACGAATGCTGTCCGGTAATATCACTAAACATTTTTCACCTTTTTTTAATTGTTTGGCGGCTTGCAGCGCTGCCCATACGGCGGTACCCGATGACCCACCTACTAATAATCCTTCTTCGCGAATTAAACGGCGCGCCGTTAAAAATGAATTTTTATCATTCACTTTGACGTATTCATCGACCAAACTATTATCGAGAATGTCGGGAATAAAATCGTAACCAATGCCTTCAACTAAATACGGATACACTTCGGTGCCGCCACCTAAAATAGAACCAAATGGATCCGCACCAATGATTTTGACATGAGGCCGTTCTTGTTTTAAGCGTTTGGCGACACCAGTAATCGTACCACCGGTGCCGACACTCATGACGACCATCGCCAAGCTATCGCTCATGTCATCTAAAATTTCTTGTGTGGTATGTTCATAATGCGCATTTACATTTCCTGCATTCGCATATTGATCAAGAATATGGGCATTCGGAATTTCTTTTTGCAAACGTCGCGCAAGCGATAAATGACTATCAGGATCATTCCATTTTGCGGCGGTGGGGGTACGATAAATTTTTGCGCCTAAGGCTTCTAATACTACTTCTTTTTCGCGACTCATTTTTTCTGGCATGGTAATCACAATTTTATAGCCTTTAACCGCACCCGCGAGCGCAAACCCAATGCCGGCATTGCCAGACGTTGCTTCAATTAAAGTATCACCTGGTTTAATGCGACCGGCTTTTTCTGCATCTTCTATCATGTGAATGGCGATCCTATCTTTCACCGAACCACCAGGATTTAAAAATTCACATTTACCATATAATTCGCAAGGCAAGTCATTGCCAACATGATGTAAACGTACAATGGGGGTGTGACCGACAGCATCTAAAATAGTATTTAATATCATTGCATCTCACTCCTTTGGCAATTTTAATAGTTATGTAATTTATTTATGAATCAGGGTTAATCATCCGGTTGTGGCGCAATTGGAAAACCCGGGTCTGCATATTGCGACACATGACAGGTAAATGAATTTGTATTCGGTGATAAATCACCATTAATAGTGATATACAACGATTTGCCGCGAATAATATGGCCATTACTTTCTAATTGACAGAAATTATTAATTTTCTTTTGCCGATAAGGCCCACGTCGATAAGGACTGAATTTTAAATTAGAAATGGTAATCAGATAATTGCGGCCGCCGGTAAATGCGACCCACGTATTGTTGCCGCGTCTGACATCAAACAAATAAGGAATATTTTGATTGTGATCGACATCACGTATCATCAATAACCAGGATGGTTTGCCAACAAACGCGTGAAAACGCGTATAAATTTGTATGGTTTGTCCTAAATCATCATTGCTTGGTTGCACGGCTTGCGCATGACTGCAAAGTGGTATCATCAGCAAGCATAGCCATAAAAAAATAATGTTTAAGCGAATAATCCATGGCGTCATCAAACATCATGTCCTTCTTTTTTTAAATAAACATAATGTGAATAAGAAAAAGAAAATAAACCATACCAACGACCATTCAGCCATATCCAGATATAAAAAACGCCAACCAATTTGCGTGCATTCAGCGCTGCCATTTACGATTTTTTGTACCACTTCAGTTAACGGTAAAACTTGAATCATGTATTCCAAGCTAACACCGCATTCATTGCTGCCTGTCGATGGAAAATGTTGCAACCAAATTTGGCGACCCGCAAGCAAGATGCCTAAGATGCTGCCTGCGGTTAGTAAAATATGAATAATGGTGCGAGTAATACGACATTTGTGTAAGAAAATGCCAAGCAAAAATAAAATGCCTAATAAACCAAAAGTGAGACGTTGCAAAGTGCATAAAGGGCAGGGAATAAATCCAGCAAATAATTGTAAATAAATACTAATGCCTAATAAAAGACACACTAAGCCAACACCGAGCAGATACATGAATCGTAATGACATACTATTTATTACCGCGTTTATTTATTACTGTAAGCAATGTGTATTTGTTTCCGTAATCACGCATGATTACGCGTTTTCTTGTAACCAATTTTGCAGGATCAATTGTGCAGCGACACGATCAACTTGTCCATCTTGAAGTGCTTTATATCCGCCTTGTGTAAACAATTGTTCGCGCGCATCTTTAGTCGTCAAGCGTTCATCCATTTCATATACCGGTAATTGATAACGTATTTGTAATTGCTGACTGAATAAACGCGCTTGATGACTAATGGGTTGATCAGTACCGTCCATGTTGAGTGGGATGCCAACAACAAACGCATCTGGTTGCCATTTTTTGAGGAGCTTATTTAATTCTTCCCAATGAGGCACACCCTTTTTTGCAGTTAATGTTGCGAGCGGTCGTGCTGTTTGTGTCACTCGTTGGCCGATGGCAACGCCTATGCGTTTCATCCCAAAATCAAACCCCAACAAAATGTGCGGTACGCGCGGTGCTACAGTCATAAGTGGGCTTTTTTACGTAATTCTAAATCTTTTAATTGCACTAATAATAATGCCGCAATCCATGGCGTGAAAAGCATGGTGACGATGATTTGTAATATTAATTGCATGAAATTGGTAACAGATGCAAAAAAATGAATGTCGACTTGAAAGAAAGAAAGTAAGAGAAATGCAATTAATAAATAAACAATCCAAGGGATTACTTGCAAACTAAAAGTGCGCCACCAATGATTCCAAACTAATTTTCCACTGCCACGTAACGCGCCTATCATGCCTTTATTTTCGATGACAATGAGTGGAAGAAAAAAGAGAAATAACATGGAAACATAAAAAAACAAAAAACATTCGCCAATAATTAATAAGCCAAGGAATAAAGCGCTTAACCAATTTCCTGTCAATGAAAGTTGATGTTGGATTAACCACATATTAAATATTGTCACAACAAAAAATACGATTAATATAAATAAATTTTGCAAAATGGCAGCACAGAAAACAGAGAGGATTTTTTTCGCGCTGATTTTAATGTCATCTAATAGCGGCTCATGTTTATGTTTGACCGTGCAATACATGCCCCAGATGATGGCAATAAAAAACATTAAATTAATCACATTAAATAATTCCAACCAAAGCAAACGTTGCGGATGTAATGGCGGTAAATCAAAAAAAAGATTTTTTCCAGTCAGCTCCAAAAGAATGCGTGGCGCAAAGAAAACCAGCGCAAGCAAAAAAGACCAGAGTATGATTTTAGAAAAACTGGCGCGATATAATCGGAGGCTGCGTTTGAGTAACTGATAATTGGGCTGCGGTTGTTTCGGTAGAAGTAGTTCCATCTGAATGTCCTTTTATACGTTAGCTTAATGACTAGAGGCTGCATCCCAATTATCACCAGAACCAATCGCAACAAGCAATGGCACGCGTATTTGCACCGCTTGGGTCATGTGATGACGGATATGTTCAATGGTTTCCGCTAAGTGTTTTTCAGCTACTTCAAAGACTAATTCATCATGTACTTGCATGATCATGGTCGCATCAATATGTTTGTCACGAAAAAAATGATCGATGCTAATCATTGCCATTTTGATAATGTCTGCCGCACTGCCTTGCAGCGGCGCATTGATGGCGGCGCGCTCGGCAGCACGTTGGCGCATCATTTGACTCGCATTAATATCAGGTAAATATAAGCGTCGGCCCCACAATGTTTCGACATAACCTTTTTCTTTTGCATGCACCCGTGTATTATCCATGTAGGCTTTTACAGCAGGATAACGTGCAAAATAACGATCAATGTATTCTTGCGCGGCTTTGCGATCGATACCTAATTGTCGCGTCAATCCAAACGCAGACATGCCATAAATCAAGCCAAAATTAATGGCTTTGGCATTACGGCGCATGTCTGGCGTGACTTGATCTAATGCAACTTGCCACACCTCAGCCGCAGTTGCTTGATGAATATCTAAATTATTAGCGAAGGCCAACAATAAATTTTGATCTTCAGAAATATGTGCCATTAATCGCAATTCAATTTGTGAATAATCTGCACTCACCAATTGATAACCTGGCGGTGCAATAAATGCTTGACGTATGCGTCGCCCTTCTGCGGTGCGTATCGGAATATTTTGTAAATTGGGTTCAGATGACGATAAGCGTCCGGTTGCTGTTCCCGCTTGATTGTAAGAAGTATGAATGCGTCCCGTGCGCGGATTGATTTGTTCAATTAAACGATGCGTATAAGTGGAAATTAATTTAGATAATGCGCGACATTCAATGATAATGCGTGGTAGCGCAAATTCCAGCGCCAATTCTTGTAACACATGATCAGCGGTCGATGGCTGTCCCGTCGGGGTTTTTTGTAATATCGGTAGTTTTAATATTTCAAATAAAATTTCTTGTAATTGTTTGGGGGAATTAATATTGAATGTTTTTCCTGATAAGGCATGCGCTTCTTTTTCTAATTCTTGTAAGCGTTTTCCTAATTCTTTTCCTTGTTGCGCTAATTTTTTTGGATCAATGAGGACGCCATGTTGTTCCATATTGGCGAGCACTGGCACGAGTGGCATTTCAATTTGCGTGAAAATATATTTTAATCCAGGCACATCATTCACGCGCGGCCATAAGGTGTGATGTAATTGCAAGGTAACATCTGCATCTTCCGCAGCATATTTTCCGGCAATTTCAATATCAACTTGATTAAAGGGAATTTGTTTTGCGCCTTTGCCTGCGACTTCTTCATACGTGATGGTGCGCCAACCTAAATATTTTAGTGCGAGCGAATCCATATCATGATTATTGCTACTACTATCTAAGATGTATGATTCCATCATGGTATCAAACGCCACTCCTTGCAAATGTATGCCAGCATTGGCTAATACTTCCATATCATATTTAATATGTTGACCCATTTTTTTGATCGCAGGATTTTCTAAGATTGGTTTTAATGCAGTGAATACAGTGGTTTTATTTAATTGTGGCGGCGCACCTAAATAATCATGCCGCAATGGAATATAGGCGGCATTTCCTTTTTCAATCGCAAATGATATGCCAACTAATTCTGCTTGCATGGCATCTAAACTGGTGGTTTCAGTATCGACAGCAAATAACGTGGCAGCGTTTAATTTTTTTATCCAATCAGCTAACACTTCTTGCGTGGTAATGATCGCATAATTCGCGTATTTTTCAATATTGGCGGTGCTATTTTGTAATAATTCTGATAACCAACTTTTAAATTCCATTTCTTTATATAAATGAATTAATTTTTCTTTATCAGTCGATTTGATATTTAATTCGGCAAAATCGATGGGTAATGTCACATCTAATTTGATCGTCACTAATGATTTGGTGAGTGGTATTTGCGCGAGAAAAGCGCGTAAGTTATCACCGACTTTGCCAGAAATGGTCGCGGCATTGGCAATGAGATTATCGAGTGAGCCATATTGTTGCAGCCATTTTGCCGCGGTTTTTGGGCCAACGTTCGGTACGCCAGGAATATTATCAGAGGTATCACCCACTAATGTTAAATAATCAATGATGCGTTCGGGTGGCACTCCAAATTTTTCTTCAACTTGTGCGCGATCATATAATGTATTGCTCATAGTATTAATAAGCGTCACATGCTCATTGACTAATTGTGCTAAATCTTTATCGCCAGTTGAAATTAAAGTAGCTATTTTTTTTTGTAACGCATGTTGTGCCAGCGTGCCAATGACATCATCTGCTTCGACACCTTCTACCATGATAATGGGTAATCCCATGGCGTGAATAATGTCGTGAATAACAGGAATTTGTTGAATTAATTCAGTGGGCATGTCTTTGCGTGTCGCTTTGTAATCTGCATACAATGTATCGCGAAATGTTTTTCCTTTCGCATCAAACACGACCGCCATGTGTTCTGGTTGATAATCGTTCAACAATTTTTTCAACATATTTACAATGCCATACACGGCACCGGTCGGAAATCCTTTGGAATTCATGAGGGCAGGCAGCGCATGAAAAGCGCGATATAAATACGATGAGCCATCGACTAAAATGAGTGGTTTGGTAGTGTCAGACAATTGAGACATATGATTTCCGCGTGTATAAATAAATAAAGCTAAAAAATAAAAATGAAAAATAACATAAAAAAATAAAAAAATCCTGATGACAAATAATCTATTAGCGATAAGCGTTTATGAAATGAATGTTTAGGGCATCTCTATAAATTAGATATTTTGATTCAACTCATCGTTAGATCAAATTTTAAAATGCTCATTTATTCGCATATAAACTGCGCTTTTAAAATTTAATCCGCCTCGATTTGAATCAAAATATCTAATTTATAGAGATGCCCTTTAGCGTGACGTCTCACTATTTAATCTCCCTATCTAATTTAGTCATATCAGTTATAATGTGGCCGAATTAATATGGCAATGTCAGTATCAGTATTGCGATTGCGCAACACGGTACTTTTAGTGTGATGATATGGCGTGTTGCATATCGTTGTTGCCATCATTTTGAAAGAATATAAAAAATGACGTGTGTTATTTTGGCGATGGGTGTAGTGTCGAGGCAATTTAATTTTAACTTTTAACAATACATTTTTATTTTTAATATTATTGATGATTGATGGAGTACGGTTTCAGTGAGCGGCATGCTTTGGGAAAAATGTTTAAATGCGCTAGAGAGTGAATTTCCTTCTCAGCAATTCAATACCTGGATCAGACCTTTGCAAGCAGAATATGCAGAAGGCCGACTCGTTTTACTTGCGCCCAATCGTTTTGTATTAGATTGGATTGCGGAACGATTTTTAACGCGTATTCACGAATTAGTAAAACAATTTACTGATCATGATAATCCGCCGACTATTTCGCTGGAAATTGGCAGCAAACAAGCTGCTGATGCGGGTAAAGTAGGCGGCGTTGCCGGGACGTTATCTGGAGCAGGAAGTAAAACCAGTAATGCGGCGACTGGATCTGCTGCTGCGATGGCACAAGCAGATACCCATACTTATCGCAGCAATTTAAATGTGAATTTTACGTTTGATAATTTTGTCGAAGGCAAATCTAACCAATTAGCAAAAGCCGCTTGTTTGCAAGTCTCAGAAAATCCAGCGAGTGCTTATAATCCCCTCTTTTTGTATGGCGGTGTGGGGTTAGGTAAAACCCATTTGATGCACGCCATTGGCAATCAAATTATTCGTAATAATGCACGCGCAAAAGTGTTATATCTGCATTCCGAACGTTTTGTTGCTGATATGGTGAAAGCGTTACAAACCAATACCATGAATGAATTTAAGCGTTATTATCGCAATGTTGATGCATTATTAATTGATGATATTCAATTTTTTGCGGGAAAAGATCGTTCGCAAGAAGAATTTTTTCATACATTTAACGCGTTATTAGAAAGTCAGCAACAAGTTATTTTAACCTGTGATCGTTATCCTAAAGAAATTAATGGTGTAGAAGAACGCTTGAAATCGCGTTTTGGTTGGGGATTGACGGTTGCAGTTGAGCCGCCGGAGTTGGAAACGCGTGTCGCCATTTTAATGAGTAAAGCAGAACAAACCAATGTGCATTTACCTTATGAAGTAGCTTTTTTTGTGGCAAAACGCATACGGTCCAATGTGCGCGAATTAGAAGGTGCATTAAAACGTATTATTGCCAATGCACATTTTACTGGCAAAGCAATCACCTTGGATTTTGTCAAAGAAGCGTTGCGTGATTTGTTGGCATTACAAGATAAACTAGTGACAGTGGAAAATATTCAGCGCACGGTCGCGGAATATTACAAAATTAAAGTCGCTGATTTATTATCTAAACGCCGTAATCGTTCTGTGGCGCGACCGCGACAAATTGCCATGGCATTAGCAAAAGAATTAACCAATCATAGCTTGCCAGAAATTGGCGATGCGTTTGGTGGACGTGATCATACGACAGTGTTGCATGCATGTCGGATGATTGCGGAATTGCGCCAATCGGATACAGATATTGAAGAAGATTATACGAATTTATTGCGAATTTTAACGACATAACAACGGTATTTTCTAAGGGAAACGTGTATTTGTGGTTTGTAATAAAAAAATAAGTATTATATTCAGTTAACATTCCACATTCAGATTATGAAGAGAGATTTTTATGGATATTACTATTCAACGTGAAGCGTTATTAAAACCATTACAAGCGATTAATGGCATCATTGAAAAAAAACAAACACTCCCGATTTTGTCTAATGTGTTGTTAACGGTGCAACCGGATAAAGACAACGCAGAAAAAAAATTATCGTTAACCGGGACGGATTATGAGATTGAATTAGTGGGTTTTGTTGCGATTGAATCGATGATTAATGAAGGCGCGACTACGGTTTCTGCACGCAAATTATTTGATATTTGTCGGGTGTTACCGGAAGGCATTTGTCTGCGTTTAACATTAGAAAAAAATTATTTGGTGGTGCGCGCCAATGAAAGTTGTTTTATGCTGAATACCTTGCCGCCGCAAGAATTTCCGCAATTAGAAGCGAGCAACTACCCTACTCAATTTATGCTTAAGCAACATCATCTCAAAAATTTATTAACACGCACTTATTTTGCAATGGGGCAACAAGATGTACGCCATTATTTGAACGGGGCTTTTTTAGATATTCAACATCAAACCATTAAATGCATTGCCGCTGATGGTCATCGTTTAGCGCTGACCTCTATTCAGGATGAAAGTATTCATCAAGTAGAAGCAAAAATAATTTTACCGCGTAAAAGTGTGTTGGAATTAATGCGCTTGCTGGGTGATGAAGCGGCGCCCCCCGCTACCCTTTGTATCAGCGACCAACGTTTTCGTGTTATTACTTCTGATTATATTTTCACCTCTAAATTAATAAATGCACAATATCCAGACTATAATCGTTTGATTCCACGTGGAACAACGATTGCGACTGGTGAACGTGAAATGATTAAGCAAGCATTGATTCGTGCTTCTATTCTGTTGAATGAAAAATTTCGTGGCGTACGTTTTCAATTTGAACCAAATAAGTTACTCATCACAGCAAATAACTCAGATCAGGAACAAGCAGAAGAAGCTGTGAGCTTGGAATATGAAGGCAATAAAATTGAAATTGGTTTTAATGTCGCTTATTTGTTAGATATTGTTTCAGCAATGACCGCAAAATGCATTCGTTGCGTGTTTTCGGATCCTAATAATGGCGTATTGATTGAATCTGCGGAAAATGATCACAGTTTATATGTCGTGATGCCGATGCGGTTGTGATGCACTTTCTGGTGCCAGTTTCTCTTCGGGAGAAATGGCATACCTTGTTCTAATTTCAAGATAGATAGTAATACGATATATCTAGCAATATGAACCATCTAACAATCTAAGCATACGATATGCCCATTACTTCATTACGCATCACAAATTTTCGAAACTTGGCGGCAGTGGAGTTGGCTATGCACGCCAAAGGGTTAAATATCATTTGTGGAAATAATGGCAGCGGCAAAACCAGTTTGCTTGAAGCTATTTATTATTTAGGCGCAGGAAAATCTTTTCGAGCTGCAGTAGCAAAACAATTAATTCGTCATCAAACCGATAAATTTTCAATATTTTCACAATTAATCACAGAAACTGAACGTTTATTTCCTATAGGAATCGAGCGCGAAAAACAGGGTCGCTTGCGTATACGTATGGATAACCAAGAATTAACTGGAATAATGGAATTAGCTTCTTCATTGCCTATACGTTTAATTCATGCACAATCGCATACATTGTTTGAATCTGGACCAGTTTTTCGGCGTAAATACCTCGATTGGGGTTTATTTTATCTGTTCAATGAGAATTTTCTTGGCAACTGGCGTCATTTTGGGCGATCACTGCGACAAAGGAACTCTATTTTGCGCAATAAACGGTCATTAAATGAGCTTAAAACGTGGACAGCAGAAGTGTTGAAATACGGGAGCATCTTAGATCAATTACGACGCGAATACATAGAGCAATTAACACCAGTGATGTGTGAAGTGACGCATCTATTGCTAAATAGCACCAACATAAAAATTGACTATCAACCAGGATGGGATAGCAACCAAGATTTTGCCACCGTTTTAAACGGTGACGAGCAAGAAGCTTATCACTTAGGATATACACCTTATGGCCCGCATCGCGCTGATTTTGATATCACAATGGATGCTATTTCAGTGAAACATTTTTTATCAAGAGGACAGCAAAAATTACTTATTTGTGCTATGATGGTCGCCCAAGGAATGATACTCGAAAAATGCGCAAATAAGAGCTTAATTTACTTGATTGATGACTTACCATCGGAATTAGATGAACACAGCAGACGTAAGTTAATTTCATTATTATCTCGACAAAATGCGCAAGTTTTTATAACGAGTATTGATAGTAAAACGATTTCTGAATGTATGAGTCATTATCCTGGTGTGTTAACAAAGGTGTTTCACGTGGAACAGGGTGAAATTAAAGAAGTTATTTCAGAAAGTAATCTGGCGGGTTCTCATGGTTGTATCACCACATAGAATTTGTCGAGTGGCAGGAGTTAATTTTGCATGAATAATACCGTTGAAAATTATGATTCATCAAAAATCAAAGTCCTTAAAGGCTTAGATGCAGTCCGAAAACGGCCTGGTATGTATATTGGTGACACGGAAGATGGCACTGGTTTGCATCATATGGTATTTGAATTGGTTGATAATTCCATCGATGAAGCATTAGCAGGGCATTGTAATACCATCTGGGTCACGATACATGCTGATGAATCAGTCACTGTTAAAGACAATGGCCGCGGTATTCCTGTAGATATTCATCCTGAAGAAGGCCGATCTGCTGCTGAAGTCATCATGACGGTATTACATTCTGGCGGTAAATTTGACAATGATTCTTATCAAATTTCTGGTGGTTTGCATGGAGTTGGGGTATCTGTTGTTAATGCATTATCCGAAGAATTACATTTAATCATCCGCATTCACGGCAAAGTACATGAACAATATTATCGTTTAGGCACGCCTGTTGCGTCATTGGCAATGATTGGTGATACCACTGAACGTGGAACCGAAGTTACTTTCAAACCCAGTGCTGAAATATTTAAGAATATTCAATTCCAATACGATATTTTAGCGAAACGATTACGCGAGTTGGCTTTTCTCAATCCTAAAATTCAAATCTTTTTAACAGATGAACGCACTAATAAAACCGATACTTTTTCTTATCACGGTGGCTTAAAAGGCTTTGTAGAAGATTTAAATCGTAATAAAACAGCAATCCATACAAAAATTTTCTATTTTAATGCAGAAAAAGATCGTGTCATGGTTGAGGTGGCATTGCAGTGGAACGATACTTATCAAGAAAAACTATTTTGTTATACCAACAATATTCCACAACGTGATGGTGGAACCCATGTCGTTGGTTTTCGTAGCGCGTTGACGCGGGTGTTTAATCAATATTTAGAAGGTGAAGGCTATTTAAAGAAAGAAAAAGTTGCGACCTCAGGTGATGATTTACGGGAGGGCTTAACAGCGGTTTTATCGGTAAAAATGCCCAATCCAAAATTTTCAGCACAAACTAAAGATAAGTTAGTATCATCTGAAATTAAACCCATTGTGGAATCTTTATTAAGTGAGAAATTCCAAAACTTTCTCATGGAAAATCCGCAAGATGCAAAAAATATTGTTTCCAAAGTAATTGAAGCGGCACGTGCGCGTGAAGCAGCACGTAAAGCACGCGAATTAACCCGACGCAAAAGTGCATTAGATGTGGCTGGGCTGCCTGGTAAATTAGCGGATTGTCAGGAAGAAGAACCAGCAAGGTCGGAATTATTTATCGTCGAAGGGGATTCCGCAGGCGGTTCAGCAAAACAAGCGCGTGATAGAAAAACACAAGCCGTGTTACCACTCAAGGGCAAGATTTTAAATGTAGAAAAAGCACGTTTCGACAAAATGTTATCGTCTGCTGAAGTGGTGACGTTAATTACTGCATTAGGTTGCGGGATTGGTCGAGACGAATATATGCCAGACAAAGTGCGCTATCACAATATCATTATCATGACGGACGCCGATGTCGATGGTTCTCACATCCGCACTTTATTACTGACCTTTTTTTATCGTCAAATGCCAGAATTGATTGAAAAAGGATATATTTATATTGCGCAACCGCCATTATTTAAAATTAAAAAGAATAAACAAGAACGTTATATTAAAAATGAAAAAGCACTCACTGAATTATTAATTCAATCGGCATTGGAAAATGCGGCATTACAAACAGATTCAGCCATTATTTCTGGCCAAGAGTTAATGCAATTGGTGAATGAACATGAAGCTGCAATGACGATTGTTCAACGTCTTTCTAAACGTTATCCGCGTGAATTTATTATTGCGTTAATGTATGCACCTTTTTTAAATGATGCTCAATTAACGCAACAACCGGTAATGAATCAATGCATGCATGATCTCTTGCAACAAATGAATATACAGGCAAAAGGCACTTATGAATTAATGTTAATAGAAGAAACCGAACGACATTGGTGGTTGCCGCAAGTAGTGGTGACCAGCAATGGCGTGACGCATCAATATATGATTAATAAAGATTTATTTTTATCGGCAGATTATCGTAAATTGACGGAGCTTGGCGCAAAGCTCAAACAATTGATGAAAACGGGTGCCGTGATTCAGCGAGAAGATAAAAAACAAGCAGTGACTTCTTTTGATCAAGCTGTGCAATGGTTAATTACCGAAGCAAAACGTGGTCAAACCATACAACGTTATAAAGGATTAGGTGAAATGAATCCCGATCAGCTGTGGGAAACAACCATGGATCCGGCGACACGTTCTTTACTGCAAGTGAAAGTGGAAGATGCGGTCATGGCTGACCAGATTTTTACTACTTTAATGGGTGATGAAGTAGAACCACGTCGTCTTTTCATTGAATCCAATGCATTAGAAGCAGAGAATATTGATGTATAGTTTGTATATTATTTGAACAATATACTGTTTCTGTCTATAAATAACCCGTGAAGTTGCCATAAACCTCCTATACTCATATATATAAACCGGTCTTAAACTTTAAAACCGGCGTGCAATATGAGACAGGGGTGTACGTATTTTTTAAGTATTTTATCGCTCAAAAAAATGAGTAGTAATGCAGTAAGTAAATAATGAGGCGGATTAATTGAACGCTTGCAACAGTGGATTTATTTGCGAGGTGGAGTATGCCAGGAGTAATCTTAGCGGTTGAAGATAATAGAAAACAGGAGCAATTAGCCTTGTTGGAGCAATACGCGGCCGCAACGAAGACAAAAGTGCTAACAAGCCCTTCTGATCTTGATACGAAAGATAAAGTGATGCAAGACATGCTGGTGTGGTGCAAAGAGCAGGGGAATATTGTTGTTCTAAAAAGTGCAAATATTTTATCTTCTGAACCCACGTCGCGTACCGTACAAAATTGCAAATCTTTATTATTAAGCCGCGGTATTCATCCTGGTCCCGTGTATGCGGCAACCAGTGCATTATTAAGTTTGTTATTGGCAAGTGGTGAAGGTGACGAATTTGCCAAAAAACAAAAAGGCGAAACCAGTATTTCGTTTAGTGATCAGCAACGTCATTTACGCGATCTGGTTTATGAAGCTGTCACGCAAAAAGTCAGTGATATTCACATCCAAGTACGAGAGACATACACCAAAATTCGTATGCGCCAACATGGTGAATTGCGTGTCTACGCCGAATGGTCAGAAAAATTAGGCCGCGAAATTGCTTCCGTTGCTTTTAATAAAGAAACAGATCATGCGACGTCGCACTTTAATCCATTGGTTCCGCAAGATGCATCCATGCCGCTCAAGATTTACGGCCGTAATATTCGTTTACGTTTAGCCAGCATGCCCGCCCATGGCGGTTTCGACATGGTAATGCGTATTTTAGCAACTGGCGAAGAACACAATAAATCATTAGAAGAATTAGGTTACACCTCTAAACAAATTGAAATTATTAAAATGGCAATGAAACTTCCTTTTGGTGCCATCATCGTGGCAGGTCCTACCGGGTCTGGTAAAACCACGACGCTCGCTAGTTGTATGGAAATGGTTGAGCATACGTTGAAGTTATATTCCATAGAAGATCCCGTTGAAAAAGTTGTTGAAGCAGCAACACAAGTCCCAGTGAATACAGAAAAAGAAGATAGAGGTTTTGCCAACATGGGTCGCGCTTCATTACGTATGGATCCGGATGTCATTATCTTAGGTGAAATGCGCGATGAAGATACGGCACATGTAATGATACGTGCTTCTATCACTGGGCATTTAGTCTTAACCACTTTACATACCAATCGCGCCACCGCCATTGTCACGCGTTTAGTCGATATGGGTATTTCGCCAGTATTATTGAGTGACAGCAGTGTTTTGCGTTGTTTAATGTGTCAACGTTTAATTGTGAGAATATGTCAAAACTGTGCCATTCCTGTCTATGATTCACCTAAACACCAACCATTTATTTCTGATTGGGAAGCCGTTTTAGGAAAAAATTTTTTAATGACAGCGAAAGCGCGCGGCGCGGGTTGTGCCCAGTGTCATCGTTCCGGTGTCAGCGGTCGTATGGTTGTTGCTGAAGTGATTTGGGTCGATGAAGAAGGCAGACAATTTATTCAAAAATGCGATACGCTTAATTGGGAAAAATATTTAAAAGAACATGGCTGGGAAAATTTTCATGATCGTGCCATCGATTTAATTCGACAAGGATTGTGTGATCCGCTGGATGCAGAAAAAGTAGTTGGCCCTATCAATCCTGCTACGCAAAGTACAATATATAAATATTAATTTAACTAAAAATATTAATTTAAAAATATTAATTTAAGTTTTCACAGGGGCTGGCATGGATTTATCATTTGACGACCTAAAAATAAGGTATGAAAAAATTGTATTATCTTTAAAGCATTGGCAATTTAGTAATCGCGCGCAATTAGGTTTTCTCGAAGATTTATATTTATTAATTAATGATGGTATTCCCGCAAATCGTGCTATTGAAATGATGGGCGAAATCACGACCGGCTTAACTCGCGAAGTCGCGATTTCTATCGGTGAAAAAATCACGCAGGGGCAGCCATTGGCAGAAGGAATGCGCGATTGGTTTTCGCAAAACATTGTTGAAATTGTGCGTGTGGGTGAATCAGGTGGCGCATTAGCGCAAACATTAAAATCAGCGATTAATACTTTGTCGCAACGCGGTGTTGCAATTGGTGCATTTATCGGTGCGCTCGCTTATCCGATTTTTGTGTTGGTCGTTGGTTGCGGTGTCATTATTTATTTGAACGATTCTGTTTTTGTGCAATTTCGTATGATTAAGCCTATGGATCAATGGCCTGAAAGCGGTCAACGTTTAGTTGAAATTGCAAATGTGATAGAGAGTTGGTGGTGGGTTGTATTGCTAAGCATAGGGGCGATAACGGTTACTATTCGACAATTAATGACGCGTTATGTGGGTGAATTGCGTCCTTTTTTAGATAAATTCCCGCCTTTTTCTATTTATAGACGTTTTATCGCTGCTCGTTTCTTAGAAACATTAGGATTATTGGTCGCCAATGGCGTTGTGTTTAAATCTGCTATCAAAATAATGCAATATCATTCCAATCCCTATTTAGCATCGCATTTGAGAATGATGGAACGATTATTAGGAATGGGTAAAACCAATATTGCTGATGTGTTGGATACAGGTTTGATTAATGACGACGATTTAATGCGCTTGCGTGTCATGGCGGAAGTAAAAGGATTTGAACATGGGCTGATACGCATGGGGGTGAGAGGTTCAGATGAATCCACTGCCACGATGAAACTTATTTCGCGCCTATTGGGCGGTGTATTTCTTTCATTAGGTGGGTTACTGGTTATTCTTATTGTGCAAGGTATTTATACGACTGGGATGGTCATGGGTTCTTAATGAAAAATATTTATAAACAATTTTATAAATACAAAGGTTTCACCTTACTCGAAGTTATTTTAGTATTAGCTATTGGTTCTGCTTTGTTGGTAGCGGGTCTGCGACAATATCAACTCTATCGTGCGGATTTGGATTTACAATTAATCCAATCGAATGTCGATAATTTATTTCAAGCGGCGACTCTTTATTATTATGCAAATTGCAGAAACCAATGGAATCCATCAGGAGGTTATTTGGTGCGATTTGGTAATTTAGATCCGAGAAATGGGTTGACCCCAACGGATGGCGGTAGTGCTACTATTTCAATATCGCTATTACGGAGCGATCATTATTTAACAACATCACTTTATTACGCGCCTATTATTAGGAGCAGTCCGCAAGGCGAAGGATATTCGGTAAAGTTTTTGCGTAAGGATTCACAACGCATGATTAAATTGTCGGATGGTAACGAAGTCAGTGGCGGCACTGTGGTTAATTGGCGCATTCAAGTAGCAGCAAAATTAAGTGATTCCAAAAAAGGGAAAACATATGCAAGCATGTTGGGCGCTGATTGTGGCCCTAATTGCAGTTATTTGATTTGGACACGCTTGCCTTCTCTTTATTCTATCGCTGCCGCGCAATCGAGTTTGTGGATAATGAATCCAACGGCGACACAATTCACTCAAATGTACACCACGTTTCCCATATTAATGTTAACGAATGAAGTTAAGACGAATGAACAATATTATCTTTGTGGTAGTTGAGATATAAATGCATAGCAAAAGTATAGGTGACTCATGAAATTAAAAACAAAGTTACGCGGATTTAGTTTGCTTGAAATGTTATTAGTCATGGTTATTGTCGGTATGATTTTAATGATGGGAATTAATTATTTGCGACAACGCACTATTGCCATTCGTATTGATAAAGCAACGTTACAAATGCAACAAATATTAAATGCATCGCTTGCTTATTATGTTGCAAACGGAGAATGGCCATATTCGTTAGGTTGTCTTCAAGGAAAAGCAGATATTGATGAATGCAAAGGAGAAGTGAAATATCTTCCCGATCCTTTTCCTAATCCATGGGGAAATGCTTATCGTGTTGCGGCACCTCCTGATGTCAACAAAGGTGGCGTGTTATATGCTTTTACCTTAATAGAAAGTGAAACAGCAAACACAGATGCCACCATCATCGCTGGCCGACTACCACTGGCTTACGTTTTTCTCGATGCAAAAGATGAAGAACCGCCTGCTCCTGGTTCTTGTTTAGATCGACCTTATTGTCACGTCATCGCTAGTGTGAATCTCCCCGGACAAGATTTGAATAATGCGACCGCAGTTAATTTTGCAGGTTTATATAAACATGGTGGTTGTGTTCCTGTTCCGCGTTGCCCATTGTCACCCAATACCGGAAAACCGCTGACACCACAAATCATTGTCGCTCCGGTGTCGGTAAGCGGTATTAATGATAATGATTTGAATGGGCAAAATATTTATCCGATTAGCAGTTTTACCGCGTATGCAAAAAATGATAATCTCAATGATCCTGATGCAACTCCTAAGAGTGTTCGTCCATTAGAATGTCAACCGACAATAGGCGGTAGCGGTATTTCTTCTACGGGCGATGATTGTACGTCAGACGATCCTAATCCATCGAAAGCGTATTGGCGTGTTTGCTTGCAAGTCATTACGGAAAAAGGTGATATCCAAAAAACGAATACTCAAACAAATCCTGATTTATTATGGGGCCAATATGTTACCTTAATGGCAATTACACGTTGTGCAATTGAAAATGAACCAGCGGGTTCTACTTTTAATGTATATAGTAATTAATTAACGTACGTCATGAAGATAGCGTTGTTAGCTGCGCTGTCTTCCCTCTTACACATTCTTGATAAATCTCTTATACTTGATTACTAAAATCATTGCGGATATCTTGAGGCAGATGATAATAGCAATAATAAGGATGAGATGCAGATGACAAAATTGTGTAAATTATTTTTTTGTACGTTTCTTTTTATCCTTCCTTTACCTGTTTTTGCCGGATGGCAAGTTTCCAATCCTGAATCATCTGTTCCCCGCGAACCATTTTTTCAAGCAGGTACACAACAAAAAACAGCTTTTGTTCCTTCTTCGTATGGCAGTGATGCGTTTCCCAATCAA